>Ga0181858_1000258_pt1 | contig 23789 bp, 21 predicted proteins | sample NewIslPassag4_SG_FD_130749 | JGI IMG/M metagenome (GOLD analysis project Ga0181858, IMG submission 130749) | Feedstock adapted compost microbial communities from Newby Island compost facility, Milpitas, CA, USA - Passage 4_SG | ecosystem: Engineered > Solid waste > Feedstock > Composting ...
CCCATGTAATGAAAATTCATATTGATGCTCGGCCACACAGTCTTCCAAATAAGCCGCCAAATTCGTCTTCTCAAAATGAAAAGGCAGTTGTTTCATATCCAATTTGGTGTACAGGAGCAAATCCTCGATCATGGCGTTGACGAGACGGGCCTTAGTCCGAGCCGTTTCCAAGTATTCTACCTGTTTTTCCGGCGTACGGGCCACCCCGTCGAGAATGCCTTCGATATAGCCGATGATGGCGGTAACCGGCGTCTTCAAGTCGTGAGAAATGCTGGAAAGGAGAAAACGGCGGTTTTCGTCGTATTTGCGCTGCAAATAAATGGATTCTTTCAGCTTGATGCGCATTATCTCCAGCGCCCGGCTCAACTCCCTTACCTCCCCTTCCCCTTCTTCCGGGATGCCTTCCCTCAAATCGCCGTCGCTTATTTTTTGCGCCGACTCCTTCAACCGCACCAGCGGGGAAATAACCGTGTGGGAAAAACGGTACACTACCCAACCGTTCATTAATAAAAAGGTAAGTATAAAGCATCCGGCCGCAACGATAGACATTACAATAAAATAATTCAACTGCCCCGGAAGCGGCGCCAATAACAGGAGCACCCCCTGACGGCCGTCGGGAAGGGGATAGTCGGCTCTGGCCACCAGATACTCGCCGTCGCCCAACCGCAATGTCTCCCCGTCGCTCGTCCGGGTTGTCATGATCAACATTTTTTCCAAGTCGGCCCGGCTCAGTTCCGCCGTGGCAAACACTACTTCCCGTTGAGCGACAATGACCGCCTCGCCCCCCAATACATCCAGTTTTCTTTGTAATTCCTGCTGAAAAGACAATTCCAGCAACCGGTCAAACGGGTATTGCAACGCATCATTCTTGATCTCGACAAATCCGGCCCTAAGTTCTAAGGTTTTTTGCACGGTCTGCAAATCGGCGGCCGGCCCGATCCATTTGACATACGCGGCGGAAAATAACATGACCGCCAATGCCGTGACGGTCACCGCGACAAACACCGCCAAAACGTTCATGGCAAAAAAACGTTTCGTCAATTCCATCGGCCATCCTTCCCAACGGGCCCACGTTTCTCGGACAACCTTTACCTCGCTCGCGTAACCTTGCCTTTTACAAATCTTTCCGCTCAAACAAATAATACCCGGCGGCAAATAACATCATACCACAGCCTAAAAGGATGAAAAGCTGGCGCAAAATTTTCCCCCAATTGATCACATCGGCAATCCACAAGGTATACCAATCGAAACTGGAAGTGATGAAAAAGCCGGAATAACGGGAAAACACGATGCTAAAAAAATAAAACGTAAAGAAAAGAAGTACCGCCAGGAAAAACACTGCTGTGCCGTTGCGCAAGACGTTGGCCAAGACAACAACCAGCAGCGCAAAGACGAAAATCGGAAGCCAAGTGACCAAATAAGCCACCAATACCTTTACGATGCTCAGAATGCCTTCCGATGCGGGGTTGAACAAAAATCCCGCCACCAACGCGAGAACCATAACAAAAAGCAAATTGGCCAAAATAAATACGCCAACCATTCCCACCTTAGCGCTGTAGACGCCAAACCGGGACACCGGCCGGGTGAGAGTCAGTTTCATCGTGTTGGAGGAAAATTCGCCGCAAAATGCGTCAATGGCCACGAAAGCCGCAAAAAACGGAAGCAACGTATAGCTGAGCAACGACAAGACGACAAAGGGAAATTCCATACTGCCGGCGAGCCGTAAGCCAAAACCAAACGTGACGATCGACACCGCCAACTGGCCGACGAGCACCACCAACAAGGACAGCACCGCAGTGGCAACGATTTTTTTCTTCTTCTGCAACTTGAACAGTTCGTTGAGAAAGGCGGCTTTAAATCCGTCCACTGCGATCCACCTCGCTGACAAAGTAATTTTCCAAAGAAGCGTAATTGGCGAGAATATCTTCCATATGGGCCACGCTGACGAGCCGGCCGCCGTAGATGACGCCAATGCGGGTGCACGTCAATTCCACATCGTGAATCAAGTGGCTGGAGATAAAAAACGTCGTTCCTTCCTCTTCCGCCAGCCGCCGGATAAGTTTCCGCATGTCCAACATTCCTTCGACGTCAAGACCGTTCAACGGCTCATCCAAAATGAGCAGTCTCGGTTTGGAAAGAATGGCCGCCGCAAGCCCCAGCCGTTGTTTCATTCCGAGAGAAAACTTGCGCGTCTTTTCGTGTTTGTACGGAAGAAGTCCTGTCAGTTCCAGACATTCGTCGATGCGCCTCTGATCGACATGGGGATAATAACGGGCAAAAATTTTCAAATTGTCGTTGGCCGTCAAATATGGATACACTTCCGCCGTCTCGATGATGCAACCCACATGCTTCATGGCGTTGACGTAATCGTCGATGACGCTGGCGCCGAAAATTTTCACGTCGCCCCGGTCCGGTTTCATCAAACCGGTCATGATTTTCATGGCTGTCGTCTTGCCGGCGCCGTTGGGCCCGAGAAAACCAAATATGTCCCCCTGCTCGATTTCCAGATTCAAGTCGTGAATCCCCCGGCCATTTTTGTACACTTTGGTCAGACCGATGATTTCAATGGCCTTTGTCATGAACCCCATCATCTCCTGGAAAATGGGACAATCCCCCAGGCCATCGGTTTGCCCAGGGGAAGTCACCGTTTATTCTTCAAAACCTATTCTTCAAAAATCCGAATCAATTCCCCGCTAAAGAATCGAGCGTCCACTTTTGGGCCATATCCCCAGCTACCGTCTCCAGAATCGTGAACTTCCACATTCAAGTCGAGGTAAATGTTTCCGTCCATCCCGGTATGAATCACGCCGGTTTCTTCTTCTCCCGCAGCATTTTTATACGTAAAGACATTGTCCCTTGCCGGCAGTTTAAACGTAAAGTCGTACGAATCGGGGTACTCCGAAGCGAATTCCGGTTTCACCGTCTCGTAATAGCGCCCGCTGACGACACCGTCCTTGACGCTGACAATCTCCAACGTCCGCTCGCCAACTTTTACAAATTCACCGTCTTTTTCAATAACGATATTGCTTTTGTACTTACCGACGTACTTGTCGCTGAAGCCGTTGGCCGTGTTGACTTCCACCGTTTTTCCGCTCAGGTCGGGCTTCACGACTCTTGTCTTCCCGACATCCGTCAGCTTGAACACAACGCTATACGACACGTCATGGGTTTGGCCCTGACTGTCTTTTCCGGAAAAGGCAATCTCGCCATGCAAACTTTTCAGCAGGCCGTTTTTATCTTCCACAGCCGTACCGGTCACCTTTTTCACATAAATGTCCTTATTGAATTCCGGCAATTTGTCGTTGTACCGGTACAGGTCGTTCATGATTTGCTTCATATAGAACGAGCCGACGGCGTTAATCAATGCCGGCACTTGCAATTGGGTCAGGCTGCCCGAATAAATCTTTTCGCCGGCGGCGTTTTCCTCCACTTGCACGTACTCTTTCAAATTCCCGACCAACGCGTCCGCAATTTTTTCCGCATCCTCCGCCCAATCCTTACGGAAAGGACTTCTGAAAACATACGCATCGTCACTGGAGCGCGGATTTCTTTCCGTCACATAATATTTGTCATCGTCGCCTTTATAAATGTGCATTTCCGGTTCAAAATAGGACCATCGGGTCGACGTTTCGCCGTCGAATCGTTTCTTCACCGTGACATCTTCCGCGGCTTGTTGGATCGTGTCGTACTTTTTCACCGTCGACGACTGGATAATCGTCACATCATCCACTTTCCACTCGTACAACAACTCGGCGGTGTAATTGTCCAGTCCTTCTTCCATCTGCGCCGCAGTGTGTTTCACCGTGTCCTTCAACCGGTCATAACCCGTGCCCAAAGCCATGTCGGCGAAGGCAGTGGTTACGAAGACGCACGCGCCAACAGCAAACGCGAGCCCAGTAAGCGTCATTTTGCCGAGTCGCATTCTGAACACCACCCTTTTCATCCAAAACATTTCGAGAAACGTTTCTCTTGTTTTTGAGTATAACGGGCATAGATTGAATCCCTCTAACGAAAAGATTAAAAAAAAATTAAATCAACCCCGCCTCATTGACAAATGGTTTCCGGCGGCAAAGTGCAGCAACTGCCGGCAATGCTGCAGCAACTATTTCAGGCCAGTAACCCGGAAACGCCGCAACATCATCCAGAGTTGGTCATTGAGGCCGTACAATCCATCGAGCAAATGGCACGCTATAACAATGAATCGGTATTTATTCAAAACGACCTGGACAAAAAGACAATATAATTGCTTTCTCGCAATTCATTCCATCTTCGATGGATTTCGTCAAAGATCCCTCTGGCCAAATATAACTGGAATCTGATACAGTGTTCGTATAAAGACATGTACATGATTCGCTCATAACTTGGCCTCCTTTAGCATATGCCATGCACAAGAGGCATAAAGCAAAATTCAGGAGTGCAAGGAGGAATCTTTCATGTCGGGTTCCAATCCGATAACGATCCTCGTCTTCACGGCCTCCTATGGTAACGGTCACAACCGGGCATCGGAAGCAATCGCCATTGCAATAAAACGGCATAATCCGGAAATACAAGTGAAAATCATCGACTTCTTGGCGGAAGCTTACCCCAGGCTCAATTCCATGGCCCAGTCGTTGTATTTGCAAAGTATCAAGTCGACTCCCGCTCTTTACGGGCAATGGTATAAACAAACCAACTTTTTGTCTTCATACCCCGTTTTGTCCCGCAACGCCCACCGTCTATTGGGCCGGGACAAGTTGCTGGAGATTTTGGACACATACCGGGCCGATGCGGCCATTTGCACATTTCCATTTCCCGCCGGTTTATTGTCTGAACTAAAAGGGATGGGAAAACTGACCATTCCCATCGCCACCGTCATCACCGACTACGACCTGCATTTACAATGGGTGCAGCCTTATACCGACTATTACTTCGTGGCCACCGATTGGTTAAAAGCTCAACTCGTCAAGCAAGGCGTACATCCGGACAAAATCCATGTGACCGGCATTCCGGTACATGAAAAATTCAGCGTTCCGTACGACCAACATCAACTTCGTCAAAAGTACGACCTTTCCCCCGACATCCCAACCTTGTTGGTCATGGGGGGCGCCTTCGGCAATCTGCCGGGCATCAAAAAAATATGCCGATACTTGGCCGCCCAACCGCAGCCGCTTCAATTACTGATAATCTGTGGAAAAAACCACCTGTTAAAACAGCAATTGGAAGAAGATCTGAAAAACTCACCCCATCCTATCCGGCTGTTCGGATACGTCCATGAAGGCCACGAACTGATGGCCGCCTCCGATATCATCATCACCAAAGCCGGCGGGCTGACCGTCAGCGAAAGCCTGGCCATCGGCCGTCCTTTAATCATATACCGTCCGATTCCGGGACAAGAAAAAGGAAACACGAAATATTTGTGCATGGCCGGCGCCGCCCTTTCCGCCGACAACTGGCAACAATTTCAAGAAACCATCGAAGAACTGTTATCATCTCCGGAAACGTTACAACAAATGACAACGATTTCAAAGCGCCTGGGACGTCCCCATGCGGCCCGGGAAATTGCGGAAACGATGGTTCAATCGGTCCTTGCGCAAAAAGTGTTGCAAACATAAGACAACCCGAGCCGTCATAGGCTCGGGTTGTTCTTGTTCAACAAGCCGAAACCGATGTTTCCTTACAAGTCTCAAAAGACAATAAATCTTCCAACTCTTCCAACAACTTTCTGGAATTTTGCCAACTGATACCCTTCGGGTCGGTAATCGAAAACTCGTACAATGTTTCGCCTTCTCCCGTCGTGTTGGGATATATGTTCACATACGCTTCCGTCGAATCGACTTGGCGCCATAAACCTTTTTCCGTAATGATCCAGCCTTTGTTGAGAAAAGACTTCATTGTGGCGCATAATCCGCTTCCTGTTTGCCGCATGGCGAATTCTCCTTTCCATACGCTGACGAGGTTAGCTGACGGGTTAGGACCTGGAACTAGCCCCCCTTGCGGTTCACCCCAAACAATTGGTTCCCCCGCTTCCCGATTCGGAATTAAGCGTAAGCGTTTTCATTCTTATCTTATGTCAACTGATCGCCCCTGTCAATTGATTTCCCGCACCCCTTTGATACAAATCTTCCGTTGGACTACAATAAAATTGATCGGAGGTGGTGATCGTGACACCGGCAACCGGTTTGCAATGGCTTGTCCGACAAGCTTTGCGCAAAGGTTTGCGCGGACGGGAATGGATTATCTTTCCATTGCTCCTCATGTACTGGCTATCCCCAATCGATTTGATGCCGCTCATCCCCGTTGACGATCTCATTTTGACCGTGTTGGGAATTTTGTTTTACCGATATTTGCGCAATGACGCCGATCTGAAAGGACCAAAACACGCATCCAAAATCATTGACGTTGACGGGAAAGTCATCCGTTAATCAAGGCGTCCGTCAACGTTGACCAGCCCCACTAGCCCGGTGGGGCTGGTTTTTTTATGCCAATTGCGTTATCTTTATAAAAGATTCGCCAGTTGATTCAGAAAAAAGGAGAGATGGTTCGGATGAAACCAAGCGTTACCGATCTCGGCTACGGCATCTCCCTGATCGACTTGTACGACATGGAATTTGAAAAACGAACCGGGTGTTACGTGTTCCGTGAAGAACGGGTTCTGCTCGAAACCGGTCCCGGCCCTTCCATCGCCCACTTGTTGCGCGGTTTGGAAGCGCTAAACATAGCACCCGACTCCGTTCGATACATTATCGTCACCCATATCCACCTCGATCATTCCGGCGGAGCCGGACTGCTTGTTACCCATTGTCCAAATGCCCAAGTCGTCGTCCATCCCCGGGGGGCGCGCCACCTCGTCGATCCGAGCCGCCTAGCCGCCAGTGCGAAAAAGGTGTTCGGCGAAAATTTCAACAAATTTTTCGACCCGATACTCCCCGTGCCTGAAGAGCGCATCCTGGTCAAAAACGAAGGAGATACTTTGAGCATCGGGGAAAATCGCACCTTGCGGTTTCTCGACTCGCCGGGCCATGCGCTGCACCATTTCAGCGTCTATGATCCGGTCAGCAACGGCCTGTTCACCGGCGATACGGCCGGTATCCGGTACACCCAACTGGATGAAGAAGGCATTCCGTTCTTTTTGCCCAGTACTTCGCCGAACCAATTCGATCCCGATGCCATGTTGGCCAGTATCGAACGTTTTGCTTCCATGAATCCGGAACGGATTTATTTCGGGCACTACGGGGTGTACACGGACATTGACGAAGTGTTCCGCCAAGTGCGGTACTGGCTGGACCGATTCATGGCCATCGGCAAAGACTATGTCGCAAAACATCAGATCGACGCCGCAACGATGGAGCAACAGACCGACGAACTCGGTCGACAATTGCTTGATGCGGTCAAAAGCCATCTCACATCTTTAGGTGTGCAGACAAACCACCCTGTCTACGAAATTCTCACCAGCGACTGCAAAGTCGACGCCATGGGAATCCTCGATTATTTCATGAAAAAGAACGCCTAACCTTAATCGAACCGGACGGGGGAATGGGAATGGAAACACAGAATGTCACGAAAATCAAACAAATCCGGGATCAACTTCCCGCTGCCACCAAATACATATTTCTCAACACCGGCACCGCCGGCCCCCTCCCCTTGCCGGTGCAACAAGCCATGGCTGAGGCGGAACAGCGGGATTTGACAGAAGGCCGGGCATCTCAAGAAGGCTTTCGTCAACTCGCCCAAGACATGGAACAGACGCGGCGCCTCTTGGGATTGTTGCTCGGCGCACACCCCGAGGAATTGGCCCTGACGCACCATACGACGGAAGGCATCAACATCGTCCTTTGGGGATTGAATCTCCAGCCCGGCGATGAAATCGTCACCACCAACTTGGAACATAGCGGAATCCTGGTTCCGTTGGCGCAAATCTGCCGGCGGCGGAACATCACCGTTCGTATTGCCGACCTTGGCCACGGCCAAACCGACCGGGTTCTGGATGCCTTCGAAAAAGCGCTCACTTCTCGTACCCGGCTGTTGGCGTTGTCCCATGTTTCTTACAGCACCGGCGCCTTGTTGCCGTTGCAAAAAATCGTGGAATTGGCCCACCACCACCGCGTACCGGTGCTGGTCGACGGCGCTCAGGCGGTCGGCGCCATACCGTTGAATTTATCCCGAATGAAAGTGGACTTTTACGCGTTTCCCGGACAAAAATGGCTTTGTGGTCCGGAAGGAACCGGCGGATTGTACATTCGCCAAGAGCGTTTGGCGGAACTTGAACCGACATTCGTCGGATACCGGTCCATGCCCCAGTACGACTTCCATTCACCGTACGGGTTGCCGGCGGCCGGGGCGCGCCGTTTTGAGGTAGGAACGTTATATCGTCCCGGGATTGCCGGACTGCTCGCCGCCATCCGTTGGTTTACGGAAACGGTCGGCGCCGATTGGGCCTATTCCCGCATCCAATCCGTCTTGCAATATGCCCGCCGGAAACTGGCGGAAATTCCGGGAATCGAGTGCGTTACGCCGGAAAACGACGCCGGTTTATTGACCTTTCACGTGCAAGGGGTATCGGCGGCCGGCTTTGTGTCGTACGCCGCCCAACATGGCGTCATCCTCCGCTCCATTCCCGACAACGGAGCACTCCGTATATCGTGCGGTTATTTCAATACAGAGGAAGAAATCGACCGGTTGGCTGCATTGCTGAAACGGTATCTCGACCGTATAACAAAAACTGAAGGACAGCAGGAAAAAGTACAACAGTAACAAAACATCACGCCGGGAGGAATGCCATGTCCACCGAAACGCTGGAAAACGGCCGTCCGGCCCCCGATTTTACATTGCCGGCCAATAACGGCCAAGACGTGTCACTGTCCGATTTCCGGGGGAAACACGTGGTGTTATACTTTTATCCACGGGACAACACCCCCGGTTGCACCCAAGAAGCGGTCGATTTCCGGGACGCCATCAATGAGTTTCAGTCCATGAACGCCGTTGTGTTGGGCGTAAGCACGGATTCGCTCCAATCCCACGAAAAATTCTCCGCCAAACTAGGGTTGCCGTTTTTGCTCCTCTCGGACGAAAATCACGAAGTGGCCGCAACATACGGCGTTTGGCAGTTGAAAAAAATGGCCGGAAAGACATATTACGGAATTGTCCGCTCCACGTTCGTCATCGATCCGCAAGGACGGCTGATGCAACAATGGCGCAACGTGAAAGTAAAGGGGCATGTGCAGGAAGTGTTGCAATTCCTCCGGGAAGCGACGGCCAAAACGTTATAATACCCGTGATTATCCCATAAAACGGAAAGCCCGCCGGCACTTTTACCGGCGGGTTTTTCTTCACTTGCCTGTAAACTTGGCCGGACGTTTTTCCAAAAACGCCCGAGTTCCTTCCACCCGATCTTCCGTATTCATGGAAATGCCAAAATATGACGCTTCCAATTTTAAACCGTTGTCCAAATCCATCTCCGGCCCTTCTTGGATGGCTTTTTTGATCAAATGCAAAGCGATGGGCGGTTTTGCCGCCAGTTTCTCTGCCAATTTCAACGCTTCGTCCATGAGCGCCTCAGGCTCGACGACTTTTTCCACAAGGCCAATACGCAACGCTTCTTCAGCCGTAATGTGATCGCCGGTCATACACAAATACTTGGCCATGCCTTTACCGACGAGCCGCGGCAAACGCTGGGTACCGCCGTATCCGGGAATAATGCCCAAATTCACTTCCGGTTGGCCAAAACGGGCGGTGCTGGCCGCGATGCGGATGTCCCCGGCCATGGCCAATTCACAACCGCCGCCCAAGGCGTAACCGTTGATGGCCATGATGACCGGCTTCGGCAACGCCTCGATTTTTTGCGTTAATCGTTGTCCTTTTCGCCCCATCTCTTCCGCCTGATATGCGTTTTGCAACAATTGAAATTCATTTATATCGGCGCCGGCCACAAACGATTTGTCGCCTGCACCGGTCACGATCAACACTTTGATGGCCTCATTGGCCGTCACTTCATCAAGCGCCCGGTCAATTTCGTCCAAAGTCGCCTGATTCAACGCGTTCAACACTTTTGGCCGGTTCACGGTCAAAATGGCGACACCGTTGTCCCGTACTTCGAACAAAATGTTTTCATAAGACATACAGTATAACTCCTTTCTAATGAAGTTTCTCAGTGATGATTCATATTCATCTTCATCCGATTCATCTTCATCCGAAAATCATACGGCATTTTCGGCCAACCGCTCCACGTGTTCACGAATGCGGCGCCCCATTTCTTCGGTGCCGACCGCCGCTTCACCGGACCGGGCCAAATCAGCCGTCCGGACCCCTTCCTGCAACGTGCGGCGGACCGCCTCCTCGATCACTTCCGCTTCTTTGAGGCAACCAAAACTGTACTTCAACATCATGGCCGCCGAAAGAATCGTCGCCAACGGATTGGCCACACCTTTACCGGCAATGTCGGGCGCCGAACCGTGCACCGGCTCATACAACCCGAATTGCCCTTGCCCAAGACTGGCCGAGGGCAGCATGCCGATGGAACCGGTCAACATGGCCGCCTCGTCGCTTAATATATCGCCGAACATGTTTTCCGTGACAATGACGTCAAACTGCTTCGGCCGGGCCACCAATTGCATGGCGCAATTGTCCACCAACATATGTTCCGTTTCCACATCCGGATATTCGGAAGCCAAACGATCCACCGTCCGCCGCCAAAGCCGGGAACTTTCCAAGACGTTGGCTTTGTCCACCGACGTCACATTCTTCCGCCGTACCCGGGCCAATTCAAAAGCTTTCCGGACGATGCGCTCAATCTCCCAATCGTGATAAACGAGCAAATCGGTGGCCTTCTCACCCTGATCGGTCTGGACGCACGCCTTGTCGCCAAAATAAATGCCGCCGGTCAATTCCCGCACCACCAGCAAATCGACCCCGCGCACGACATCCGTTTTTAACGTCGACGCTTCAGCCAAACTGTCGAACACGATGGCAGGACGCAAATTGGCGTATAAGTCCAACTCCTTTCGCAGGCGCAAGAGACCGGTTTCCGGGCGGCTTTCCCGGGGCAGTTGATCCCATTTCGGTCCGCCGACGGCTCCCATTAGCACAGCATCCGCTTCCCGGCACAGACGCAACGTATCATCGGGTAACGGATTGCCGGTCTGATCGTAAGCCCCGCCCCCAAAGGGCGCTTCTTCCATTACAATATTCAAGCCAAACAGCTCTCCAACGCGCCTTAACAGCCGAACGGCCTCGCCCACCACTTCCGGGCCGATGCCGTCGCCCGGCAATACGGCAATGCGAAACGTTTTGCTCAAGTTCATCACCATACCTTGCTGTAATTTTCATCTCTTCTTGTCAATTTTAACCGAATTGAAAGAACAAAAAAAGAAGGGGGCATACGCCCCCCTCCTGCATCCCGCAACGCTTTACATAGCCGCCGACGGCTGCGGTTCGCCCAAAGCGCTGCGCCGTTGATGGTAACGGTTGATGGCGTCCAGGTACGAACGGGCGCTGGCCTCCAGGATGTCCGTGCTCACGCCCCGGCCTTGAATTTGCCAATCGCCGATTTGCACTTTGACCGTAACCTCTCCCAAGGCGTCTTTCCCTTTCGTGACCGAGGAAATGCGGAAATCCACAAGTTCCCCAGTATTGCCCGTCGCTTTATCGATGGCCTTGTAAATGGCATCGACGGAACCGTTGCCGAAAGACGCTTCCTCAATGACGTTCCCGTCGGCCGTGCGCAGGCGGATGGTCGCGGCCGGCGTCGCTTGTGTCGTATAGGACAGGTGGAAATATTCCAACGTGTACATGACCGGCGCTTGGGAAATGCGCTCGTCGACAATGGCCATGATGTCTTCGTCGGTCACCGATTTCTTCCGGTCCGCCAGTTCTTTGAACTTGCGGAAGAAATGATTGATTTGTTCATCATTCAGCTGATATCCCAATTGGATCAACTTTTGTTTGAAAGCGTGGCGTCCGGACAATTTACCCAACGGCAGCTTCGTTTCCCCGGCGCCGACCGTCTCGGGACGAATGATTTCATACGTGCTTTTTTCTTTCAATACACCGTCTTGGTGAATGCCCGATTCGTGGGCAAAAGCGTTATCCCCGACGATGGCTTTATTTTTCTGGATGACCATTCCCGTGAGGCGGCTTACCAGACGGCTGGTGCGGTAAATTTCTTTCAACACCCACGTGCTTTTGGCCTTGTAAAAATCCTGCCGCGTCTCCAAGGCCATCACGACTTCCTCCAACGCCACGTTTCCGGCCCGCTCGCCGATGCCGTTGATCGTACCTTCCACTTGATCCGCTCCCGCCTCTATCGCGGCCAGGGTGTTGGCCACCGCCATGCCCAAATCGTCGTGACAGTGGCAGCTCAATTGTACCTTTTCAATGCCCGGTACGGTGTTTTTCAAGTGGCGAAAGATGTTCCCATACTCCGCCGGTGTCGCATATCCTACTGTATCGGGAATATTGATGACCTTCGCCCCGTGACGAATCGCCACATCGGTCACCTGAGTCAAAAAATCGAGCTCGGTCCGGCTGCCGTCTTCGGCAGAGAACTCGATTTCGGAAAAATATTTTCGGGCATAATCAAGACAAGCGGCGATTTGTTCCAAAATTTGTTCTTTGGTCATCCGCAACTTGTATTGGCGATGGATGGGCGAAGTGGCGATAAAGACGTGCAAACGCGGGTTTACAGCATCCCGCAGCGCTTCCCAGGCCGCATCAATATCTCCCTGGGTGGCCCGGGCCAAGCTGACGACGGTGGCGTTTTTCACCGCTTTGGCCACGGCTTGCACGGCGCGCAAATCCCCCGGGGACGAAGCGGCAAAGCCGGCCTCAATGACATTGACGCCCAACCGTTCCAATTGCAGGGCTATCTCTACTTTTTCCTCGTCGTTCAAGTTTACCCCCGGGGTTTGTTCACCGTCCCGCAAGGTCGTATCAAAGGTATAAATCGTCCGCATGGTACCACCTCCGAAAAATTACCGTTCCAATAAACTATCGTTCCAATAGACAACCCCTCGTGAAAGGGTGTATTTATTTTTAAAATATTTTTTTATCAAAACTTTTTGTCCAATAGGGGAGGCTCCCCGACGAACCTGCCCCTACTTGGTTCAATTCAGATCGTTTAATTCGGGTATTTTATTGAAGTTACTTTTTAATCCAGGACATCATTTCCCGCAATTCCCGGCCCACTTGTTCAATGGGGTGTTCCCGCTCCAGACGGCGACGGGTGCTGAACATGGGCCGCCCCACTTGGTTCTCCGTCAACCAATTGCGGGCAAAAACGCCTTGTTGAATGTCTTTGAGGATTTTTTCCATTTCTTTCTTCGTCTCATCGGTAATGATGCGATCACCGGAGACATAATCGCCGTATTCGGCGGTATCGCTGATGGAGTAGCGCATCCGACTCAAACCGCCTTCATACATCAAGTCCACGATGAGTTTCAGCTCATGGAGACATTCGAAATATGCGATTTCCGGTTGGTAACCGGCTTTCGTCAACGTTTCAAACCCGGCTTTCACCAATGCCGACAAGCCGCCGCAGAGGACCACTTGTTCACCGAACAGGTCGGTTTCCGTCTCTTCTTTGAATGTCGTCTCGATGACGCCGGCTTTCGTGGCTCCAATAGCCTTAGCATACGCCAAACCGATTTCCAACGCTTGACCGGTGGCGTTTTGATGGACGGCGATGAGCGCCGGCACGCCAAAACCTTCTTCGTATACGCGGCGGACCAAATGTCCCGGTCCCTTCGGCGCCACCATCACGACGTCCACGTTGTCCGGCGGGACGATTTGGCCGAAGTGAATGTTGAAACCGTGGGAAAAGGACAGAACCCCACCGCTTTTCAAGTTCGGCTCGATTTGTTCCCGATACACTTTGGCCATCGTTTCATCGGGCATCAGCAATTGGATGAAATCGGCTTGGGCCGTCGCTTGATCGACGGTGTAAACTTCAAAACCGTCTTTCTCCGCTTGTTCCCACGAACGGCCCGGGCGCAATCCGACAATGACCCGCACGCCACTGTCCCGCAAGTTTTGCGCTTGGGCATGCCCTTGGCTGCCATAACCGATGACAGCCACCGTTTTCCCGTTCAAGTAAGATTGATCAGCGTCTTTTTCGTAATAAATTTTTGCCACGTCGCATTCTCCTCTCGTTCGCATCATGATGTATACATACATGGAAAGCTGAATGAGCTGGTCATTTCATGGCAACCATGGTCAGGCTGCGGGCCATGGCCGATACGCCGGTCCGGCAAATTTCTTTAATGCCGTACGGCTTCAACAACTGGATGAGGGCGTTGACTTTGTTTTGATCGCCGGTCACCTGCACGATCAAGGACGTTTGTCCGACGTCGATGACCGAGGCGCGGAACGGATCGATGATTCCCGAAAGTTCCGCCCGGTTGGCCGGACTGACATTCACCTTGATTAATGCCAACTCCCGGGAAACCATGGCTTGCTCGCTGAGAACTTGCACCTTGATGACATCAATCAATTTGTTCAATTGTTTCGTGATTTGCTCCACCGTATGGTCGTCGCCCCGGGTGACGATGACCATCCGGGAAAGGCCCGGTTCCTCAGAGCCGCCCACGGTAATGCTGTCGATGTTGTATCCTCTGCGGCTGAATAAGCCCGCCACCCGGGCCAAAACTCCCGGCTCATCGTTGACGAGTATGGAGATGGTGTGTGTCTTCTGTTCGTTGCTCATGCCTCGTCCTCTCCCAAAATCATTTCATCCAATCCGGCGCCAGGAGCCACCATCGGATACACGTTTTCTTCGCGCGGAATGACAAATTCCACCACCACCGGGCCGGGATGCCGCATCGCTTCCGCCCAGACCGCTTCCGCTTCCGCCGGCGTCGTGGCCCGCATCCCCTTCACGCCGTAAGCTTCCGCCAATTTGACGAAATCGGGGCTGCCCGACAAATCGATTTCACTGTAACGACCGCCATGGAAGAGCTGTTGCCATTGCCGCACCATGCCTAACGCATGGTTGTTCAGAATGGCCACTTTCACCGGGATGTTGTGAATGGCCACGATAGCCAGCTCTTGCGCCGTCATTTGGAATCCCCCGTCGCCGGTGACGGCGATGACGGTCCGATCCGGAAAAGCCAATTTGGCGCCGATGGCCGCCGGGAAACCAAAGCCCATGGTTCCCAGTCCGCCGGACGTAATATTGGAACGGGGTTTCGTAAACGGATAATATTGCGCCACCCACATCTGATGCTGCCCGACGTCGGTCGTCACGATGGCGTCCCCGTCGGTGGAACGGGCGATCATTTGCACCACCCACTGCGGTTTCAGCACCTCGTCGCTGTGTTTGTACGTCAGCGGGTGTTCTTTTTTCCACTGCTCGATTTGCGCCAACCATTCCCGCGTGTCGCCGGGTTCCAGCTTTTCATTAATGGCCGCCAAGGAATGTTTGACGTCGGCGACGATGGGAATGTACGTTTCCACGTTTTTCCCAATCTCCGCCGGGTCGATGTCCAAATGCACGATTTTCGCCTTCGTAGCGAATTTGTCCACCCGGGCCATGGTGACGCGGTCGTCGAAGCGGACGCCGACGCCGATTAACAAATCACATTCCAACAACATGTTGTTGGCCGCATAGGAACCGTGCATGCCGGGCATTCCCACATAGAGGGGATGGCCGCTCGGAAAACCGCCCAATCCCATCAAGGTGGTAATCACCGGAATTTGCGCCCGTTCGGCCAGCCGAATCAATTCCTCGCTGGCCTTGGGACCCGACGAAATGACGCCGCCCCCGGCCAAAATGACCGGCCGCTTGGCCTTCGGAATGGCCCGGCAGACTTTTTCCACCTGCAGGCCGTTGGGGTAAATGGTCGGATTGTACCCCCGCAAATTCACCTTCTCGGGATAACGAAACACCGTCTTGGCGTTGGAGACGTCCTTCGGAATGTCAATCAACACCGGACCGGGACGGCCGGTGGTGGCGATATGGAACGCCTCTTTGACAATGCGGGGCAAATCTTCGACGTTTTTCACCAAATAGCTATGTTTGGTAATGGGCATGGTAATGCCCTTGATGTCCGCTTCTTGGAACGCGTCGGTCCCGATCAAATGCTGGGCCACGTTCCCCGTGATGCATACGATGGGCACCGAATCCATCATTGCCGTGGCAATCCCCGTCACCAAGTTGGTGGCGCCGGGCCCTGAAGTGGCAATGACAACACCCGGCCGGCCGGTAGCCCGGGCATAGCCGTCGGCCATGTGAATCGCGCCTTGCTCGTGCCGGGTCAGGATATGTTTTAAACGATGACCGTACAACGAATCGTAAATCGGCAGCACCGCGCCGCCGGGATAACCAAATACGTACTCGACCCCTTCCAGCAGCAAGCACCGCAGCAAAATTTCAGAACCCGTAAGCACTTCTTCCTTTTTCAATTCCGCCGCCAATTCTTCATATGAGGACCGAAGTTCCGTATCCGACCGGACGACCGCTGCCGTATCGGCATTCATGCTCTCCCCCCACTTTCTTTTTGCCTCAAAAATAATGAAAGCTCTTTCACCCTACACCTGTTCTTTTTAGGCTTGGGGCGAAAGAGCTAGCTTCCACGGTACCACCCAAATTCGTCAGCGTCTCGCGACAACTGACCTCTGCGAGTTTGCGCCTCTGGACACAAACTCTGTGGTTAACGGCCACACCCGTTTCTTCCTACTGGCGCCAAGTCAATTGCTTGGCCGTTCAGAAGAAAGCTCGAAGGCGAGCGCTCCAACTGGATTTACACCCAACTTCCAGCCTAAGGTTGGGCTCTCTGGAGTAAAGAGCCAGCGGATCCTACTCCTTCTCATCGCTTTATTGCTATATCATTGTCAAGTTAAGATTCATTATAGTTTGTAACTAGGTCCATGTCAAGGGATCTTCATTACAAATATTATTACTTCATTATTTCTACTTGATATTCAATACTTTGCCCGGGTTTAGAATAAGGTTCGGATCCAACACCCGCTTTATTGTTTCCATTATATTGACAGCATCGCCATGCTCTTGTCTCAAGTATTTCATTTTCCCCAATCCGATGCCATGTTCTCCCGTGCATGTTCCTTCGTTGCTCAGGGCAAAATGCACAATTTCATCAACCACTTTTTTTGCCAGCAACACTTCTTCCTGTTCTTGCACATCCACGGCAAACACGACGTGAAAATTACCGTCGCCGACATGGCCGAAAATCGCAGCCTCGATGCCGTGTTGGTCAATGACATCCCGTGCAAATCGTATCGCATCCGGCAATTTGGATATCGGCACGCACACGTCTGTAATCATGATACGTTTTTTCGGCGCTGCGGCCGCAACGGCCATGACCGCTTGATGGCGCGCTTCCCACAATTTGGCGCGGGACTTTTCATCCTTTTCGAAATCAAAGGATAGGCACCCGTAATCGGCGGCAATCTCTTTTGCAATTTCGACATCCGACTGAACCGCATTCATATTTCCGCTGAATTCTATAAACAACGTATGATTTTCCGGGAAACTTGTATCTTTATACATATTGACGGCCTTAATTGTCTTTTTATCGACCAACTCCAATCGACCGACGCTTAACCCGCTGCGAATCATGTCGACGGCTGCCGCGCCTGCCGCTTCCACATCTGAAAAGACCGCCCGGGCGGCGATAATCTTTTCCGGAACGGCGTATAGCTTCAGCGTCAGTTCGGTGATCACGCCCAACGTTCCTTCCGAACCGACAAACAAACTCTTTATGTCGTAACCTGACGATGATTTGAAAGTCATGCCTCCCGTCTTGATGATGCTTCCGTCGGCCAATACGACTTCCATGCCCAACACTTGGTTTCTCATCATGCCATAACGGACCGTACTCGTCCCGCTGGCATTGGTGGCGGCCATTCCTCCCAACGACGTATCGGCGCCGGGATCGATAGGAAAAAACAAACCTTTGGATTTTAAGCGCTGATTCAACTGATTCCGCGTAACTCCGGGCTGGACCCTGGCCAAAAAATCTTGCGGGCGAATCTCGAGAATTTCGTTCATCAGCGACATATCCATGCTGATTCCGCCGCGAACCGGAATCACATGCCCTTCCAGGCTCGTCCCCGTCCCGAAGGGCGTAACCGGGATTTTATGTTCATTGGCGCACGCCAAAATCGCGCTGACTTCTTCGCGGTTTTTCGGAAATACGACAACATCCGGAAGGCAGGGCCGATGATAAGTCAAATCACTGCCGTGTTGCGATAAAACCGTTTCATTTATAGTTACCCGTTCTTTGTCCGGAATTATATTTTTTAATATTTCTATTATTTTCATAAAGACCACCTACTTAACTGCTTAGTAAATATACCGACCCGGTAAGCAAATAACGCTTGAGTCTATCAATTTGACTTAAACGATAATGCAACGTATTTACGTGCAAGTGTAGCGCCTTTGCCGTTTTCTTGATCGAATTTTCGTTCTCGAAAAATATATGCAGCGTCTCAAGCAATTCATTATCTCATGATCGGTTATCTTGTGGATAATTTTTCTTGAGATACTCGGCTTATACCGCTTCGGGAATTTCTTCAAGCAATATTTCCAAGAGCAGATCTTCATAAAACACGATGCCATCGGTCGCTTCGGCGTCCAAACCTGCATACTCCGCCAATCATTTGGGGGGGACCGAAATCCTTACAAAGTAATAGGAGGCGGATGTTGAGAAAAGTAGTGTTGGTCGGTGGTGTAAGAACAGCCATCCGTTCTTTCGGCAGTTCACTAAAAGACAAAATGCCATCGTTTTTAAAAACGAAAATTAAATAGGATGAGTGAAGGGGCGGTACACAAACCGCCCTTTATTACTTAAAGCGAAAATTTGTCATGACATCCCGCGCATCAAATCCAGTACCTCGGTGATATCTTCGGTTTTCCGGGCATAGGCGAACAAAACCCCATCGGCATAATGTTGCGCCACTTGGGTCGCTTTGGCCAACTTCTTCGGTTCAATATCGCAGGCATACAGTTCGATGAAAAACGGCTTTGGCAACATATCTTTAAAACCCCAGGCCAGCGTTTCCAGCCAATACGTCACACTGTAATGAAGATCGTATATCGGTACGACAAAACAATCAACGTAGTCAGCCACCGCATCAACGTCAATGCCGAAGCGAAAATAATGATGTTCCTTGATCGGATCAGGATAAAGCGTCATATACAGCCGGTTGCGGGTGGCCTCACGGCATGTTTTGACAAATTCCGTAATGACGTGCCCCCGCCACGTTTCCCAATCGCTGATCCCCGATTTTTTCCATTCCTCTTGACATGCTTCACACCAACAAAAATTTTCCCGCGGAAAACCGATGTCATCGAGCCGGACTTCTCCTTGCCCATCGGCCATTTTAATTAATTCCAACATTTTTTCTTTCCAATCGGCCCGCGAAGGACAAAGACAATCCCAATCGAAATATTTTTCTTTCCGCGTCGCTTTCATTCCGTCCTTGGACACGGCTACATACTCAGGGTGTTCCTTTATCCACTGATTGTCGGCAAAACAACTGACCATGCTGACGGTACCGGGAATTGGGGAACGATGAACGCCCAATACGTCTTTGATTTCGTACATCACCACGGACAAATCATCGGTTTTTTTGGCCATTTCCGCTTGACTGGTGACAAGGCCGTAAATTGGTTTTTTGCTCATACCGATCACCCTATTGTATGGTTTGATTCCATGTCTTTTCTATAAGGAGGAGGCTGTATTGGTCCAATACAGCCTCCTCTTGTCAAAACCTCAAGTTTAATTGTACATCGGCACCCGTTCACGGATAAACGTGTCAATGGCGTCGATGGGCGTTTCGGGCCCGAAAATTTTCGCGATGCCGGCTTCCATGAGTCCGGGATGATCCTCTTCGGGAATCACTCCTCCCATAATGACCAATACGTCGTTTAAGCCTCTTTCCCGCAACAATTGAACGACTTTCGGACCCAACGACATATGGTTGCCGCCTAACGTGCTGAGCCCGACAACATCGGCACCTTCCTGGATGGCCGCCTCAACAATTTGTTCCGGGAACATATTGCCCAAGAAAACTACTTCATGGCCGCGATCCCGCAACATTTTCGAAACGACCAACGCGCCGCGCCAATGAATGTCCAACCCGAGTTTCGCGATGACCACTTTAATTTTTCTGCTCATAACGAATCCGTCTCCCTCCAGCTTGAAATGTTTAACGCAACCTTACACCAAGGGGAATTGCCACAGGCCAAACTCTTCCCGGAAAATGTTTTGAATCTCGCCCAATGTCGCATAGTTTTTGACCGCTTCGATAATATACGGCATCAAGTTCACGTCTTCATGGCATTTTGCCCGCAATTCGTTCAGGATTTTTTCCAATTTTTCGTTGTCCCGTTTGGCCCGCAATTTGGCCAATTTTTCTTTTTGGACGGCTTCCGCTTTTTCCGGATACCGGAACACTTCAATTTCGGTATTTTGTTGTTCGGACGGGAAATAATTCAATCCCACGATCTTCTTCTTGCCGCTTTCAATGTCTTGCTGTTGGCGGTAAGCGTAATCGGCGATTTCCCGGTGGAGCCAGCCGCTTTCCACAGCCGCCACAAGGCCGCCTTTCGATTCGAGCAGCGCGATATAATCGTTGATGCGTTTGGCCATTTCTTTGGTCAAATACTCGACATAGTAGGAACCGGCCAACGGATCGACGGTGTTTACGACATTCGTCTCCACTTGAATAATTTGCTGTGTCCGAATTGACAAGAGGGCCGCCTGTTCAGTCGGCGCCGAATACGCTTCGTCGTACGAATCGACGTGCAACGATTGGGCTCCGCCCAACACCGCCGCCAACCCGTGAATGGTCGAGCGAATAATATTGTTCAGCGGCTCGACTTTCGTCAAAGCCAGCCCCGCCGTCTGCACGTGGAAACGCAACATCATCGAACGGGGTTCTTTCGCCCCGAAACGGTTTTTCATCACATCGTGCCAGACGAGACGGGAAGCCCGGCATTTGGCGATCTCTTCGAAAAAGTCGTTGTACAAATTCCAGAAGAAGGACAGGCGCTTCGCAAATTGATCGACGTTGTTGCCGCGGCGAATCAATTCTTCCGTAGTGGCAATGGCGTTGGCGATGGCGCAGGCCACTTCTTGCACCGCCGTCGTTCCGGCTTCCCGCAAGTTGTAACCGTTGTAACTGACCGGGTTCCAACGCGGCAGTGTTTTACTCGCGAATTCAATGGCGTCGCATTGCAGGCGGAAGGACGCCCGGGGAGGCAGCACTTCCAAGGAACTGCCGACCGTTGTTTCCATGAGGAAATCGTTTTGCGTCGTCCCCGACAACTGCTCCAAAGGAATGCCCCGCTTTTCCGCCACGGCGACAAACATGGCCAACAAGACGACCGTCGTGCTCGGCAAGTGCGTCACAATGTTGGACGAAATTTTGTCAATGGGAATGCCGTCGTACAGCGCTTCCATGTCTTCGATGGAATCGATGGCAACGCCCGCTGCCCCGACGTGCCCTTCCGCTTTCGGATCGTCGGAATCATAACCGCGGATGGTCGGCAAGTCGAAGACGACACTCGTTCCGGTGGCGCCGTTTTCCAGCAAAAACTTAAACCTTTGGTTCGTATCTTCCGGCGTGCCGAATCCGGCAATTTGGCGGATGGTAAACAGGCGGCCGCGGTACATGTTCGGATAAACTCCGCGGACATAGGGCTCCTCACCGGAAAAACCGAGATCTTTCATATAATCAAGGTCTTTCACGTCGTCCGGCGTGTAAATGAGCTTAATGGGAATCCCCGATTCTGTCGTGTACGCACCGTCATCGGCGAACTTCACTTTTTCTTCATACCAACGCTTTTTCTCCCGTTCGATTTTTTCAACGACTTCTTGGTTAAAAAGTCTTTCGTTGGCTTGCGTCATCGGATTTCCTCCTTGTGGGCCATCCTTGTGGTCAAAGCTCTATTCAGCGAAACAATGTATGGAAAAGCTGTTCGGCCGACGTATAGGGGTCCAATTCCCCGGCCGCAACTTTTGCCACAATTTGTCCCAGCCTCGAATCGGCAGCGATGCCGTCCTGCAACCTTTGCTGAAACAGTTTCTCCACCTGATCCATCAACCGTTTCGTATTCCGCGCTTTGCGCTTCTCCGACCAGAGACCGGAATCTTGCAAGTAGGCGCGATGCCGTTCCACTTCCTGCGCCAATTCGGCGACTCCCGTGCCTTGCACGGCGACCGTCTTTGTGACTGTCGGCACCCAGCCGGTCTTCTTGAATTCGGCGATCATCATTTTCAAATCCCGCACGCTTTCGTCCGCCCCCGGCCGGTCGGCCTGGTTGATGGCATACAGGTCGGCAATTTCCATGATCCCTCCTTTCATGGTTTGAATGCTGTCTCCTAATCCGGGAACATTGACCAAGATCACGGTGTCGGAAATGTTCATAATATCAAGCTCCACTTGCCCGACGCCGACCGTTTCGATAATGATGATTTCTTTCCCGTAGGCGTCAAACAGTTGAACGATATCGGACGTGCTGGCCGTCAAACCGCCCAAATTTCCGCGGGTGGCCAAACTTTTGATGAAAATATTTTCATACTTAAGCAAATCCATCATGCGAATGCGGTCGCCCAAAAGGGCGCCGCCGCTGAACGGGCTGGTCGGATCGACGGCGATGATAGCGATTTCTTTTCCTTGTTCGCCCCAATATTTGGCCAGTTGATTCACCAATGTGCTTTTTCCCGCACCGGGAGGACCAGTGATGCCGACGATGTGCCCGTTTCCCCAACCTGTGTTTACAGCTTTGAGAATCTCGTATCCCAACGCGGTTTGATCCTCGATTTCCTTGAGGATTTTTCCAAGAATGACGACATCCTTGTTCCGAAACCGCGCCAGGCACTCTTGCACATTCATTTTCGTCATGGGCGATTCTCCTCTTGAATCTTCTCTTGGCGGATTGACTTTTTATATGATTGTCTGACAAATAATCGTGAATGTCGTATATATCTCTAAATCGCATCAGTGGGTATAAACACTGCTGTCGTTATATTAATTTAATTGGCCAATTCTTTCAATCTTTTTTCTTGCACTAACTCCCGAACCCTTTTCACAACAAGATCAATTGGCGTATCCGGCCCGAACAATTCATCGACACCCAGCTCTTTCAATTTGGCAATGTCGTCGGGCAAGATCGTTCCGCCCCCGATCAACAATTTGTCGCCGATCTGTTTTTCCTTCATCAATTCAAGAATGCGGGGAAACACAATCATATGGGCCCCGGACAAAAGACTGACGCCAATGACATCCACATCTTCTTGCAGCGCGGTAATCACGATTTGCTCCGGCGTCTGTCTTAGCCCCCCGTAAATCACTTCCATCCCGGCATCCATCAATGCCCTGGCAATCACCTTCGCCCCGCGGTCATGCCCGTCGAGACCGGCCTTGGCAATCAACACTTTAATCGGTCTTTCGTTTTCCATGTTTTTCACCTCAATTCCCCATCCCTCGGTGGTTTAAAACACGCCTGGATCGACGTACTCACCGAACACTTCTTTCAGCACGCCCATGATCTCGCCTTCCGTCGCCAAATTGTCCACCGCTTCGATGAACAGCGGCATCAAAGGCTTTTTCTTTTCGGCGGCTTCCTTGATTTCACTGAGCATGCGCGCCACTTTCTCGTTGTCCCGCCGCATTTTGACTTCGTTGAGCCGTTGGATTTGGCGTTTGGCGACTTTCGGATCGACTTTCATGAGGTTGATGTTCAACTTTTCATCTTCCACAACATATTTGTTCACGCCGACGACAGTCCGTTCGCCGGAACTTTTTTCTTGTTCCAGTTTGTAGGCCGACGCCGCGATTTCCTGTTCGAAATA
>Ga0181858_1000261_pt1 | contig 23702 bp, 12 predicted proteins | sample NewIslPassag4_SG_FD_130749 | JGI IMG/M metagenome (GOLD analysis project Ga0181858, IMG submission 130749) | Feedstock adapted compost microbial communities from Newby Island compost facility, Milpitas, CA, USA - Passage 4_SG | ecosystem: Engineered > Solid waste > Feedstock > Composting ...
GAGGACCATCGCCGTCAGGAATGTGATGTTCATTCCGGCAAATGATATGACCATAGGAACAAGCATCGGCCGAAAACGAACGCCACGAACCAGCGGTAACAAAACGATTGCGGCCGCCAGCGTCCGCCAGAATCCAAACATGGCGCCGCGCCATTCGATCGGCCAGTTATCAAAAAAGTGAGATTTGGTGAAAAAGCCGCTGCTGCTCCAAAGAATCACCGCTCCCACGACGCACAGTCGCGCCGCGGTCTTGCTAAGGGAAGCAGGTTTCAGGACTTCCACGGTTTCGTCACAGTTGGGCATCCGCTGTTTCCCCGCTCAGCTCCTTCCACCGTTTCGACGTGTGAACTTCGGTGTGATCTCCCACCAGTCGCAAATAGAGGGCTGCGGTATCCGGAAAAGTTTCCACCCAGGCCAGTCCTTTTTCCGGTCCCAGAACGCTGACTGCCGTTGCCAGGGCATCGGCCAGGGTGGCATTGGGGGCGATGACCGTCACCTCACTTTGGTCCGTCAGGCCCACGCCCGTTCGTGGATCCACGATGTGCGAATAGCGCTTTCCGCCGATGACCACGAAGCGGTAACGATCGCCCGATGTTGCTACGCCACACCGTGCCCGCCGCACAAAGTAACTCGGAGGCTCTCCCGGTTTTACGGCGGCCACGGCCACAGTCCAGTGATGGCGATCGGGGGGAGGGTCGCCCAATCCGAGATCGCCTCCCAGATCGATCAATGCGGAAGGCACGCCTTCATCACGCATCACCTGGAGGGCGGCATCGATGGCGTAGCCCTTGGCCACGGCACCGAAGTCCAGCCGCATTCCCGGCCGCAGAAGTTCCACAGCCCGCTCTTCGGGATAGAGTCGCACGAACTGATAACCCACAGCCTGACGCGCTTCGTCAAAGCGATAGGCGGGGGGCATCTCGCGGGACATGCGGGCCCTTCGCCACAGTCGCACAATCGGGCCGATTGTGACATCAAACGCCCCTGACGTTTGCTCAGAGATCTTGAGACTGAAGGCGAGAAGCCGCCACAAATCGTCGCTGACCCGCACCTTTTTCCCCGTTCCTGCCGTCTCACACAGGCGGCGAACTTCGCTCGTCGGATCATAGTCGTTGAAAACCGCGTTGAGCTGATGAATACGGGCAATCGCCCGAGCCATCGCCCGGTCTGCCACCACACCATCGGGATGGTAGCAGATGATCCGCAGGGGAGCGGCCATCTCCTCGGATTCGCGGACCCATCGCACCGGAGGATGGCGCGCAGGGGGCGCGGGCGGCCGCTGGCTTACCGGGTGCGCCGATAAGGGGGGTATCTCAGATGGAGAGAGCCGTGGGCACGCAGGCTCGGCAATCGAACCTTGCGGGCCGAAAATGATCAGGCAAATGACAATCGCGGCTGGTACTAATACAAATTTCCGGCGGCACGCTGTGCGCGGCAACGGCTTATGCAAACTGATTCCGGTGAGGTAAGAAAAGTCATGCATGTCGATTTTCCGGCGATTGACGCTATCCGCCTCGTGGTCCCAATTTGCCGACATACCGCCAAACCGTTTGCAGGGGGATTGGCGGCGGTTTACAATACGGGTTATTATCGACGACGGATGGGAACCCTCCAAGGTTCGGCTCCGGTATTTCTTATGAGCCGGCTCAAATGAGAGATGGCGGCGGGCCTATGGCAGGTGCAAACCTGGAGAATAAACCGGATAATCACCTGGCCCGCGCGATCATCGGTCCCACCTTACGCGTAGCAATGTCGAGAGTTTGAAAGGGTCTGTGCCGCCCCGCGACGGTTCGGTGCAGGATTGGGTATCGGTCAGATCGAGTTCGTTTTGGTCACGAGGTGCTGTTAGATGAGGGACACCCGAATGCGCTCCTGGATGTGGATTGTTGTGGGAACAGTGGTTTTAGGATGGGGGATGACATCCCTGTGGGCTGAGGAGGGAACCGGGCAGAAAGTCAACCCAGCAGAAGATCTGGTCATCAAATGGCTGCCCGAACCATATCCCGTTCCCAATGCGGATGCGAAAACCGAGGCGGAGATGAAGCCCTACACGGAAGTGATTGTGGGCACGGACATCAAATTCGACATGGTGCCGATTCCGGGGGGAAAGTTTCTGATGGGAAGCCCCGAGAATGAGCCCGGTCGAAAGCCCGACGAAGGGCCCCAGCACGAGGTGGAAATCGAACCGTTCTGGATGGCGAAGTACGAAACGCTCTGGGACGCATACGAGACATGGTCTTTTGAGCTGGATAAACGGCGCCGAGAGCAGACGAAGGAGCCAGCCACGAAATGGGATGAAATCGCGGATGCCATTGCCCGTCCAACCCCCCCCTACACCGATATGTCTTTCGGAATGGGAAAGAAAGATCGTCCGGCAGTGTGCATGACGCTCTACGCCGCGCAACACTTCTGCAAGTGGCTCTGCGCGAAGACGGGCCGTTATTACCGCCTGCCGACCGAAGCGGAATGGGAGTATGCGTGCCGGGCGGGCACTACGACGGCGTATTCGTTCGGAGATGATCCCGCGGATCTCGATGATTACGCCTGGTATTTCGATAACAGTGATGACAAGTACCACAAAGTTGGAGAAAAAAAACCGAATCCGTGGGGACTTTACGACATGCACGGCAATGTCGCAGAATGGGTTCTCGATCAGTATGTCCCCGATGCCTACAAAAAGTTTGCGGGCAAGACCGTCAAGAATCCCATTGTCCCGGTCACTAAGGAATTCCCAGTTGTGGTGCGGGGTGGCTCCTGGATGGATGATCCCGAGATGCTTCGGAGTGCCGCCCGGCGTGGCTCTCATCCTGATTGGAAAATGCAAGACCCGCAGATTCCCCAGAGTATCTGGTACCTCACAGATGCGCCTTTTGTGGGCTTCCGTGTGGTTCGTCCGTTGCGGCTGCCAACGGAAGAGGAGGCCAAGCTGTACGAACCCGATCCCGAAATCCTGCGGAATTATCGCAAGGCCCAGGGTGGCAAGCAGTGACGGTTGACACCGGGGCGGTTGTGAGCCCTTGCGTTTACAACTTCCTCGCACTAACCTTGAAAGGCGAGCTTTCCGGTTTGTGACAGCGTTGGAATCAAAAATAGGCCAACGCGCGGCCGGTCAAATCCAGTGTTGAACCTTTTATAAGGAGTGTGCGCCATGAGTGATGTGTTCAAGACATCTCGACGAAGCTTTCTGGAAACCTCGGCTGTCGTGGGCGGTGCGGCGCTGGTGGGTTCACTGAATCTCGCGCGATCCGTTCACGCGTCGGGCAGTGATGTGCTGAAGGTCTGCCTGGTCGGTTGCGGTGGCCGGGGTAATGGCGCTGTTCGTGATCACATCCGTGCTTCCCAGGAAACGGGCATCAAGGTGCAGATTGTGGCGGTAGCCGATGCTTTTGAAGATCGTGCCCGCGGTACGGCCGAAAACCTTCGCAAGGAGTTCGGTAAGGATATCGTCGATTTGCCGGATGATCGTGTGTTTGTGGGCCTCGATGCCTACAAAAAGGCTATCGACTCCGGCGTCGATATTATGATCAATGCAAGTCCGCCCGGTTTCCGGCCATTCCAATATGAGTACGCCATCAAGGCCGGAAAACACGTCTTTATGGAAAAGCCCGTGTGTGTTGACGCCCCGGGTTTCCGCAAGGTAATGGCAGCAAATAAGCTGGCCGACGAGAAAGGATTGAAGGTCGGCGTCGGGCTCCAGCGGCATCATCAGGCCGGTTATATCCGTGAAATCGGCGAAATTAAGGAAGGCAAAATCGGCGATATCATGTTCCTGCGGGCATACTGGAATGGCGGCGCAATCTGGATTCGTCGTCGAAGGCCTGAGCAGAACGAACTCCAGTACCAGGTGTACAACTGGTATCATTTCACCTGGCTCAGCGGCGATAACATCGTCGAGCAGCACGTCCACAACCTCGACGTGTGCAACTGGGTGATGAGTGATGACCTCACCAATCCCGTGCACCCGATCGAGGCAAACGGTATGGGCGGCTGCGAGATGCGGTATCGCGGTGAAAACCGGGGCGTGGGCCAGATTTATGACCACCATTTCGTGGAATTCACCTATCCCAATGGGGTGAAAATGTACAGCCAGTGCCGTCAGATCAACGGCTGCTGGAACATCGTGGCTGAGTCGGCCCATGGTGTGAAAGGCATTTCACCCTGCGCGGCGGGTCGTCCGGGCGACAAGAATCCATATGTTCAGGAGCACATCGACTTCCTCAATGCCATCGTCAAGAACGAGAGATACAACGAGGGGTACTTCGGCGCGACGAGCAGTTTCACAGCGGTTCTTGGACGTATGGCAACATACAGCGGCCAGGTTGTGCGCTGGGACGAGGCCGTCGAGAAAGGCCCTGTCATTGCGCCGGAAGTCACCTCCTGGGATCAGGAACCCCCGGTGAAGCCGGACGCCAACGGCGATTACCCAATCGCTCAGCCGGGCGTTTACAAGCCGTACTGATGAGCGGTTTTTGGGTCATTAGTAAAGCCCCTCCCTCCCAGAGAGCCTGTCACGCTTGGCTGTGAAGCGACAAGGATTTCCCCTCACGCAGCCCTGTCGCTTTTGAGGGCAACGCGACCGAGTCGGCCAAAACGGCTCGGTCGTTTTTTTACAACCTGTTCGCGAAGCGGCGCAACATGTTACCTGACTGGGGACCGCCTTCTCAAACGCAGCATCCGGCGATTAAGCAGCCCGGGCAAGGCGGAGAATTCGTGCGTATTTCGATAACGTCTTTTTGGCAGCTTGTGGCCAGGTGAATTGTTGCAGGGCGAGTTGACGGGCGGCGCGTCCCGCGCCAGCCAGCGTCTGCGGTGCAGCCCTCGCCAGACGAACGAGTGTCCTTGCCAGGTCACCGGGGTCATGTGTCGCGGCCCAGCCCGCCCCAGCGGCAAGCACCTGGTGCAGGACGTTGGTCTGGGCGGTGACGACGACCGGCAGGCCGTGGGAGAGAGCTTCCAGGACACTCGTCGGATGGCCCTCCGTTCGTGAGGGATGGAGAAATACATCGGCTGCCGCGTAAGCTCGGGCTTTGGCGTCTCCTTGGACCGGTCCCTCCACGTTCACAATATCCCCCAGGGAGTGCCGCGCCACCTCATCCCGCAGGAAAACGTCCGATTGGGCACAACCAGGGCCCACGATTCTCACTCGTGCTCGGCTTTGCCGAAGTGCGCTTTGACATCTTGCCACAGCTTCGAGAAGAACATCCAGGCCTTTGATCCCGATTTGCAGGCGGCCGAGGAACAAAAATTCGCGTGTGTCACGGCCTCCCGGGTTGGCGAGGTTTTCTTCAGGAGGCGGCCAAATGCCGTTTCCCGCGATGATGACCGGGCGTCCCCAGTCGCCCGACCGCTCATACTCGCCTTGCGAAAGATACTGGATAGCGCTTGCACCCGCGACAAGGGCATCGAAGAACAGGCGACGACCGAGCCTCTTTTTCCAGGCCTTGTAGGCCAGTGCTTCGCGCGTCATTCCACCGCGTGGACACACAATATAGGGAATGCAGCGGGCGCGGAATTCTTTCGCCAGCCGGGCATGGAAAGGTACAAACGTGCTGTGAAACACAACCAGGTCCGGCGCGAAGAGTTGGAACTTAAGACATTCCCACACAGAACTCCGCCCGGCCAAACGGACCATATTCCGGCGCAGCAGCACCGGGATGGGCAACTGAGGAATGGGCCCGGGATCAACGCTGCTCACAAGCAGTCCTATTTGGACGTGAGGAAATTGCGACTGTGCCAGAGCCAGATTGGTGACGGCTTCGGTAACCCCGTTGGGGTTCTTCCAGCTAAGGGGGGCAACATGGAGGATCTTCATAGCGGAAAACATCGGAAAGAAAGATCGGTGCAGGATCCGCTCTTCTATATCGGCCGGCGAGGCATCGGTTGATAACTTCCGGGAAACTTTGGCTCAACCCGCCGAACTGGCCCGCGCAACCAGTGTGGATGGGGAATTTCCGGAATTTCGGAAACCCTCGGCATGCCCGGTTGTGTTTCCAAAAGGGCCAGCGCAAGTCCGGCCATCATCGGCCAGCTCAAGTAACGGTAGACGACCCCTGTCATGCCTAAAACGGCAATGGTGAGAAGCAGGGCCCGCCGATCAGATGCAAGTTCTCTGCGATCCAGTGCTGTCGCCTGACTCCACACGGTCAGCGCGAGGATAACCCCCGGCAAGATTCCCATGAGCCCGTAACTGAGTGCCCATTCGACGAATATGTTGTGGCAACTCCTTCTGATCGTTCCGTAGTCGTCAAATTTGCCACCTGGGTCAAATTTCCCCAACGCGACGTCGGCTCCGCCGGTTCCCGCTCCCACGAGAAAGCGGACGGGGTCAGCCAGCCACGCACGAAACGCGTTCTCCCAAATTTGAAGCCGACTGCCGGCGGTGACCACAGTGGCCCCTTCCTGTCCGAATATGCGATTCGACAGACGTTCCAGGGGATTGACGTTGAGCGTAGCCGCGACAAGAGTCCCCACGAGAAAGGCGAAGACGGCAAAGACCACAAAGTCACGAACGCGACGGATGGGCTGCAGACCCAGACTTCCAAAAATGGCGGCACTCGTTCCGATAATCAGCCCCAGCGTAGCCCCACGAGAGGCGGTAAGAAAACAACCAAGGGCACAGATCATGGCGGCTGCCAGAACACTCCAATCGGCCCGACCGAACTCAAAACGGCGGTTGGGATGATGACTTTCCGCAGGATCCTGATGTGGGTGTTCAACGCGCCACCATTCCGGCGAGAAACCTCTGGATCGACCGGGAAAAACACCTCCTCCGAGAGAAAACGGTCGAAGAGGAAACATCGTCTGGGCGGGGAGAATCAGCCTGCCTGACCGTAAAAAGACCACGAATCCGACAACGCTGGCAAAGGCAAACTGGGCACCTACCTGGTTAGGATTGGCCGATTTCGTCATGTCGCTGAGCAGGACGTAGCCGAATTTGACCAGCGTCAAGCGAAGGGATCCATTGCTCGCGTGGTAGTTCATCCAAAAGATAAAAAACACCAGAAAAGCGTTTGCCAGCACGAAAACGCGGGCGGCCCATCTCCACCGGTCGCGGTCGGCAATCAACGTCGCCAGGGCCACGCCGGAAACAAGATAAAACGCCACGACAGCGTTTGTCCCCAAAGTGGGCGATTCTCCATAGAACAGTCCCACAACCGGAATCGCCGCAGCGAATAAGAAGGGCCAGCTTCGGAGAAATCGAGGACGTGGCAGCCAGGCAAGACAGGCCAGAAGAAATGTCGGCACGTACACGTAGAAGTGGATCAATTCGGGAATTTCTAGATGAAAACGATCCCCCACCGCTCTCATTGTGACGGCGAAGGCCGCCATCAGTGCCGTCAGAAGAAGCGCAACATCTCCGAGGCTCATGCCGCCCTCCTTTGTTCCGTCGGCAACTGGCCATCGGAGGTCAATTCCACATGAGGAAGGTTTTTGTCAGTGCTGGCTGAGCACCAGATGCTCAAAAGCCGCTCTGCTGCCCGCTGCAGCGAAAAAGGCCCGGCGAGAAACGCGGACCGGGCAGCCAGACGGCTTGACGCCGTAGGACGTGGGATCTGGAGGATCTGTGCAGCCCAGGTTTTGTCAGGCTCCTCGAGCGGCACCAGCGAAATACACCCGGGGAGTTGTTCGGCGATCTCCCGATGGGGCGGGATATCGGACGCAACCACCGGCGTGCCGGCAGCAAGGGATTCCAGTACGGCTCCCGGCATTCCCTCCCACAAAGATGGAAAAAGCATCAAATCGGCAGCAGCCAAAATGGAGGGTACGTCATCCCGACGTCCGAGAAATCGAACCGAACCTTCCAATCCGTATTCTCGCACTTTTTCTGCAAGTGAGGAGTTCTGTGCCAGATCGCCCACCAACAGGAGAACCGCTTGTGGCAAGGATCTTTTCACTTCAGCGAATATGGACAAAACCCGCTTTTGATTTTTCGCAGTAGCTTCACGGCCAACGTGGACCAGAATTGTCGCGTCAGCAGACAATTCCAACTCCTCGAGGAGTCTTTCCCGAGGAGCCTGATTCGTTGGATCCGGAAATCGCCCGAGATCAATGCCGTTGTAAATCGCCTGGCATCGCTTGTCCCTTGTCCAATCAGGACGCCAGGATGCTTCGAGGGCGCACCTGCTCACACCGAGGATATGGGTGGCCGAGTGGTCAACGAGATGTTTCCACAATCGGACCATCATCCGCCTGGCGAACGTAGGTGGACGTCCATCACCAATGCTCCGAAAATGCACAATGCGGCGGGGAACACGGGCTGTTTTTGCCAGGAGGGTAATGAGTCCCGAGGGATAATGAATGTGGGAGTGGACAACATCGTAACGGCCGTCCCGGAGAAGTTTCAAAAACCGGACGATAAAGCTCGGACTGCGGAGCGGCAAAAGATGCACCTGGCAGCCCAGGCGGCCGGCCACCTCGTCGAGAGTTCCCGGCAATCCCGAAAGGCAGCAAAAATGGGTTTCAACCGGGATCTCCGGATAGTGTGTGCGAAGATACCGGACTAGCTCTAGAGTTCGGAGTTCGGCCCCGCCATGGTTCAGCCGCGCGAAAACATGCAGGATGCGTAAAGGCGGCGCAAAACTTGAAGGTAAGTTTCTCGCGGTCATGTCTTCGTCCCTGAACTGGCCGCGTTTGTGCGGGCTGCGTCCTTTCTCGTGACCACCCTTCGGATGAGGGATTCATGAGAACCGAGAGAAGTTAGCCGAAAAGACCCAAAAGCGTCAACCGAAAAAATCGCCGCAGTGATAGCTACGAATAGAAACAGCCCCTGATTCTCACGAATAGAAATGTCCCCTGCTACGGGGTCAGGAAAGGGCTGAATCGGGCGGCACCCAAGTGGGATTCAAAGTTCGACCGACTCACTGCGGTCCTGTCGCTTTCTCGAGTTTGCCTGAGTTGCCCACTTGAAAGAAGGCGCTTTCAGGGGAGGTCCATCGCACGATCAGTTGGTTGTTTCCGCTTTGACTTCCACTGGGGGGATGTCTTCACCCGTCCCTTGAGTCACGCGCTGCGCTCGGGCCTTGAGGGCTGCCTCGATAAATGCGCGGAAAAGTGGATGAGCACGGGTGGGTTGGGATTTGAACTCGGGGTGGAATTGCACAGCCACAAACCACGGATGTCCGACCAACTCGATGATCTCCGCCAGTTTGCCATCCGGGCTGGTACCCGAAACCTGGAGCCCCAGTTCCGCGAAGCGATTCCGATAAGCGTTGTTGAACTCGTAGCGATGTCGATGACGTTCGCTGATTTCCAGGGTACCGTACGCCTGAGCGGCCTTGCTCCCGGGAGTGAGCACGGCGGGATACGCCCCCAAACGCATCGTGCCGCCTTTATCGGTGATATGCCGCTGTTCGTCCAGCAGACAGATGACCGGATGGGGGGTGTCCTTGTGAAATTCGGTGGAATGGGCGCCTTCCAGCCCGGCTACATGTCGGGCAAATTCGATGACCGCGCATTGCATGCCCAAACAGATGCCAAAAAAGGGAATCTTTTTCTCGCGGGCATAGCGGATGGCTTCTACCTTTCCTTCGATGCCCCGCTCGCCGAATCCGCCGGGTACGAGAATTCCATCCACCCCCGCCAGCAGTCGTTCTGGTCCCTCCTGTTCGATCTTCTCGCTGTGCACTCGTTCCACACGGACGAGAGCCTGATGGGCAATCCCCGCATGATCGAGGGCCTCGTAGATGGACTTGTAGGCGTCCCGATGTTCGACGTATTTGCCCACCACCGCGATGGAGACTTCGCTCTTGGGGTTTCGGATGCGATGGAGCAGTTCGTACCAACTATCCAGGTTGAGCGGACCGGCCTTCAGTCCGAGCTTGCGCACGATCAGCTCATCCAACCCGTGTTCCACCAGACTGATGGGCACCTCGTAGATCGAAAAGTCCTTGTCCCGCTCTTCGATGACGCAGTCCACGGGAACGTTGCAGAACAGGGCCACCTTGGCACGCGCATCCCGCGTGAGGGGCTTTTCCGTGCGGCAGATGAGGATGTCGGGCTGGATACCGATTTGACGGAGCTGTCCCACAGAGTGCTGGGTGGGCTTGGTCTTGATTTCGCCCGCGGCGCGAAGATACGGAACCAGTGTCAAATGAATATACAGGCAGTTTTCCCGTCCGATGTCCAGCGATAGCTGACGAATGGCCTCCAGAAAGGGGAGGCTTTCGATATCGCCCACGGTCCCCCCGATCTCTGTGATGACGACGTCCACATCGGGCGCCGCGAGCTTGGTGATCGCTCGTTTGATTTCATTCGTGATGTGGGGGATCACCTGCACGGTTTGGCCGAGGTACTCCCCCCGACGTTCCTTGGTGATGACGGAAAGATAAATCTTGCCCGTCGTGTAATTGCTATCGCGTGTGAGGGGGCTGTTGGTGAAGCGTTCGTAGTGGCCGAGGTCCAGATCGGTTTCGCTACCGTCATCTAGAACATAGACCTCCCCGTGCTGGTAGGGACTCATGGTGCCGGGATCCACGTTGATGTAGGGATCCATTTTTTGCATGCGCACGGAGAGACCACGACGCTCCAAAAGCATGCCAATGGAAGCGCTCGTCAACCCTTTGCCCAGGGAACTGACGACCCCACCCGTCACAAAAATATGCTTGGCCATGTTGCATCCACACCTGAATTGAGCAAGAAAATACCCCGAAACCAGGGATGACATGCGGAATTTTCGGATGGCACCCGAAAGCCGATAGAGCAGCGCCACCGCTGGGGTGCGAGCAGAAACTCTCGCTGCGGGACAACGTACGAGCCGGCCGTGGCCAACCGCAACACCTTTATGGCCGATTGTACCGCGCCTTGTAGTTTGCTACAAACCGGCGGTAATCCTCGGGGGTGTCAATCCCACAGGTGGGTGAAGGGATGAGGCCCACGACAATCCGCGCCCCGTGGTAGAGGAAACGCAACTGTTCCAACTTCTCGACCCGCTCCAGAGCGGGCGGCGCAAGGTGGGGGATTTGCAAAAGGTAGTCCCGACGATAGGCGTACAGCCCGATATGTTGCAGAAAGATTGGCGGATCAGCCTGGAGAAGGGAATCGTCCCACTCGCGGGGATGCGGAATCATACTGCGGCTGAAATAAAGGGCGAATCCCCGTCCGTCGCACACCACTTTGACACAGGCGGGATCTGCCAGCCGCTCGCGTTCTCGTATCGGAGCGGCCAGCGTCGCCACCTCTGCTGCGGGGGTGCGTTCCAAAAGATCGACCACCTGATCGATCGCCTCCGGAGGGATTTCCGGCTCGTCCCCCTGCACATTGACGAAGATATCTACCTCCGGCATGGAGCGGGCAACCTCGGCCACCCGGTCCGTGCCACTCGGGGCGGTAGGGCTGGTCAGGACAACTCGTCCCCCGAAACGTTCCACCGCTTGCCGGATTTCTTCGTGATCGCAGGCCACGCACACTCCCACGGGTTTGGTGGCCCGTGTCGCCGCCTCGTAAGTATGCTGGATGAGAGGCTTGCCGGTCTCCTGCAGCAACATCTTGCGGGGAAGTCGTGTGGAAGCCAATCGCGCTGGAATGACGATGTAGCTGGTCATAGGCCTGCGCATAGGGGGAACCCAATTCCTGTTACTCGCGTCGCTGGAAATTGTGTGCATTGCAGGATTGCAACCGCAGCCGCGTGGAGATTTTTTTCTTATTCAAGTTTCAATTGTCTGCAAGGGCCACGCAATCCAGCTTTAGCAATTTGTTTTGCTTGCGGTGAATTTGGACTGATTGCAACTCCACCAGTTGCAATCCAGTAATAATCTCGCGTCATGGTGCGAAGCCCGGGAGCTTTGGTTTCAAGCCATGATTTAAGCCAAATCAACTTTGCAACAACAACTTCCACGTGATTTGAAGAGGCTGGGTGAAACTCTATCCATGTCACTTTCTCACCGTCCTGCAAATGATTGTATCCAATACCATAATCCCACCGAGGATCGCTGGGATATTGCTTTCTTAATGCAGCGTCCAGACAGATACTCCCATTTAATCGGCCGGGGTCTTGTGCCAGGACACATGGGCGTTCAGATTTTTTAAGTGCTTGGACGCCATTGCGGAAGGCCTCTTGTAACTCGGGGATTTTTGTCACCGCCCAATAAAACCCCGTTGTGGTCTTCCTGCCCATATATCGTTACCTTTTCGCGATGTTTAATTTAAGCGTGACCTTTTCCTTTAGCCAAGCCATTCACGCGCTGTTGGTTACCAGTGTGGTACTCAGAGTATCTACTGCTGGACCACTCGCGCTACCAGATCGTTGACGTGGGCGCTAAACTCTGTGAGGCCACCCCAGCCTGCCTCTTCCTTGGACTGCGCCCCTGGATCTAGATTAGTGATATCCACCGTATCACCATTGCGTTTGAAATAGAACACTCGCAGTTCCTTTTTTAGCGCTGTGCTTGCCACGCGCTTCATCGGTTCTGACTTTCTGACACTAAACAGTTCCAGAACATCTTCGGCCGCCGCGTTGTGAGTTTGCATGATGCGAAGCGCCCAAACCACTTCAAGCACGTGGGGAGAATGTGTCGAAATACAAACGCGGTAGTGACGCCTCAGCAACTCTAATAAAAGGAGCAATACGACCGAAACAGCATTAGGGTGAAGGCCCATCTCAGGTTCTTCAATGATGACCCACGTGAGCTTTTCGCGCCGGCTGATCTTGCCCGGCGGCATAAGCCAGTAAAGTCCCATTAGGAGAGGTACAAACTCCCGCTGCCCTGCAGACCAGGCCAGAAACGGAATGCCGGCCCCTTCGGTTTTTCTCCGCAACACGAGGCGTCGCATTGCCCCAAACCGATCCACGTACAGCTCAAACCCAGCGAAGAGGTGTTGAGTCAAGAGGTCGCGGTATTCTTTTTTTAAACGATTCGATCGCGGAAACAGATGTGGTTCCTTTGTAAATTCTTGTTCTAAAAGTAAACGGAAAGTTTCACTAAAATCGCGCAGCGAAAAGGGATCCTCTGGAGAGAAGGATTGAAATGGCCGTGGCCAGCCATTGGCCAGGGATAATACTCGCTGCGCCGGAATATAAAATACATGCGGCAAGGCATCGCGTTTGCGGCTGGTTGCCAGATTCGCTATGTTAATTGGCTTGCCATCAATGACGAGGCTGCTCTTCCCAGCGTCCCAAATCTGGCACATGCCCTGGCCTAGGTACACGTCGAGAAATCGGTCTATATCGGATCCCCAGTCGATACCATGTTTGCGCAATTGTGTATGGATGTATCCGGTGTCCAAAATCAGCCGAAGAAGTTGCAGACAGATACTTTTCCCGGATGCCTGGGGACCCACGCAGACGGTCAGGTCACCGAAGGCGACATGCGCTTCGTGGATGGGACCAACCTTGGCGATTTGAAGATGATCGAGCGTTCGCGACATTGGTTTCTGCCTGTGCGGAAAAAGCCAGTCTGGTCTTCGCCGACCGCAAGCGCTACTTTAGAAGTTATGGGCTTTTACCGCAAGAATCCGATGAAGAAATTGAACACCCGATTGTCGTCGCCGGGTTCTTCGACCACGGGGAAGCCGAAGTCGAAGGCCATCGGGGCAGGTCCCATCATCGGGATCACGACCCGCAACCCGAACCCCACCGCCACGCGGTAGCGATCGGTCCAGTTGTCGATGCTCGGCTCCACGGTCCCGGTGTCGCAGAAGATGACGCCCCGCACCATGTCGTCGGCAGTGATGGGGAACATGTACTCCGCCGAAGCCAGCATGAGGAAGTGTCCTCCCACCGCCACGCCGAATTCCCGTGGCGAGGCGCCACGATAGTCGAATCCGCGCAGGCTCGATGTTCCCCCGGCGAAGTAGTGATCGTACACCGGCGTATCACTTCCGGTGATGCCGATGCGTCCAGCCAGCCCGAGAACGTGGCGGCCAGATCCATCCGGTCTCTGCCACAGGGCGAAATAGCGGCGGTAGTCAAGCTCCACGCGCGGATAATCACGTGTTCCCACCACCTGCTCGAAGGATGCCTGGAAGAAATGGCCCTCAGTCGGCAGAAACGCATTGTCCCGGGTGTCATGCGTGAGCGCCACCTCAAATCCGTGCAGGATGTTTGTTCCCATCGCGTCGGCAATGGTGGGCGGGATGCCAAAAGGTGTCACCAGCGGATCGAGGATCTTGATATCGGCACCCCGATAGGCGATAGTTCCCGACAGATCATGCGTGAACTGATAACCAAAGGCCACGCGCCCTCCCAGCCGTTCTTCTGTATATTCGCGGTAATTGCGGCGATAGTAGAAGCCGCTCAGACCGAAGGTGATGTTGCGATCCATAAAATAGGGATCGGAAAAACTGATCATGTAGCGGTGCACCTGACTGCCGGGAACAGCTTCCAGGCGAAAGCGCTGGCCAGCTCCCCGCCATGCCCGGCCTTCAATGATGTCGCGCCAACTCCGCGGCCAGCGGGTCCAGTCGAAATTCTGCTCTTCGATGATGGCACTCCCCATCACACCAGCGTCGGAGTTCACGCCCACACTGAACATGATTCGCCCGGTGCGGGCTTCTTCCACCATCGGTTGCAACGGCAATTCGAGAGGTTCTTCATCCGGAGGACGGTCGGAAAACACCGACATATCCCCGGGCAGCGGCCGATCGGGAAATACGACGCGGGTAGCCGGGGCGGGCACCTGATCGGCAGGAGCCACATAAACCGGAGGACTGGTCGCCGTGGTTGTTGTTCCCGGGACGTCCGGTTGCGTGGCATTCGGCAACGGTTGCGGCGGCGGATTTTGTGGCGTCTGCCCGTTCGGGCTGGTCGCCGTACCGCTGGTGGGAACAACGCCTGGTGATGTTTGGGGAGACTCCTCATACGTTGCCGGAATCACCTGCGATGGTTCGGAGGGCATGCGCGTTCCGACGGCCGGCACAACTTCTTCGCCGGAGGCAGGCCGAGATCCCCCCACAGGCGAGGGCCACAGCCACCGAGGAGGCGTGGGAAGACTCAGGCCGCCCTCCGATTGGCCGCGGATGACGCTCGGCGCTGGGGGCTGCTCGTTGTCGGCAGGCCTCCCCTCCGGTTCTCCGCTCGGTGGTACCGGCCGCTGGGGCCTTTCTGCAATTTGGGGCCCTTCACCTTTTTCCGGCACTGAAGGCAGTTCCGGCGGCGTGAATACAATCTTGGGCTGAACACCCCGCGATGGATCGACTTCGAATATCTGCGACGCCCTGAGTCGACGTTCGCTGGCTCGAATCTCACGAATATCCGCTATATCACCAGGGGCCAGGGACATCCGATTGAGCACCGTCGTTACCCGTGTGTGCGGATCCTCCCCGGTGATTTGAACGTTGATCATTCCGACTTTATAAGGACGCCCTTCATCAATCTTATAGACAAGGTCGAGCTGTCCCGGCTCTTCCAGAAAACGCGGATCCGCCTGAACGTCGGCAAACACGTAACCGACCGCCCCGTATTTATCGCGCAACCGATTGAGATCCATCTGGAGTTTACTTTGATCGAAATAATCTCCCGGGTTGAGCTCGAGGTTTTTCGATAGTTCTTCGGTGGAGAATTTTTTATTTCCAAAAAAAGAAATATTCCGGATGCGATATCGAGGGCCTTCGTCGATGATAAAAGTGACATAAACCCATTCGCGGGAATCGCTGACAGGATCGGGATAGACCTCGATGTCACGCCCCACACGGGCCTGGAAGAATCCCAGGCTGCGGTAGTATGCTGTGATCCGCTCGACGTCTTCGTCGAGTTGTTTGCGATCAAAGAGTCCTCCGAGGAACCAGAACCAGCCGGGTTTGGTCTGCACCTGCGTTCTCAATCGCGCGTCTGACGCAATCGTGTTGCCGATGAATTGCGTCCAGGCCACGCGCTGGCGACGACCTTCGTTGATGAGGAAAATCGCTCCGCGATCGCTCGTCTTGTTGCCTTCAATCACCGTGACCCTGGCATGGGGGAACCCCTTCTCGTGATAGAATTGCTCCAATCGGCGTTGGGCCTCGTCCACCTGCCAGGTATCCAGGGGATCACCCGCCTTAAGACCGGTTTCTTTGGCGAGGCGTTTTTCGCTGAATGCTCGATTCCCAACGTATTTCACGTAATGGAGGAGCGGTCGCTCGAGCACTTCAAAGATGACCAGGCGGCCCCCCTGCACCTGTGGTGTGTACGTTTTGATGTCAACAAACAGGCCCGTCCGATAAAGCCGTCTTACATCCTCTTCGAGGGTTTGCACATCGAAGGCCCGCCCGGCTCTCGTCTTGATGGCGGGCAGGTATTTCTCGCGGGGCACGTGCTTGGCGCCCACCACGCGGACTTCGACAACCTGTTCTTGCTCGCCGGACTGATCGCCAATCGCACGGTCGTCCGGTTTCGCCAGCTCACCGTCGGCCGCTTCGATGCCAGGGAGACGAGTTTCCGGAATGGCCGCGGATGTTTGGCAGAAAACCTTCGCGGGAGTCCAGATCAACAGGAGACCCGCTAAAGTGGCCCATGCCGCGGTGCTAAGAAGTCCCAGTCTGCTGCGCATCAACGGAGGATCACAGTCTTTCGAGGTACGTCGAAGGGTTGCCGGGGCTATCCCCTCTGGCACTGCGGCAAACAAATACAGAATTTGCCGGGCTGGGGCAAGTCCGATTCGCGACACCCGAAGCAGCGCATGCAAGAAGCGGGGTAAAAAGGGGTTGAGAAAAAACACGCCGTCCCCCGGGGCTCCGAGGCCTGTTTCAAAATCGCCATTTCGACGGAAGAACTGCCCGGAGGCGATCAAGAAGTGACGCAGATCGGTCGGGTGTCTTGACGGAATTGTGAGCTGACCCCGTTTCCGCCGGCTGACCGTCCTGCCTTTCTCGACTGATCTGGGTGGAGAGATCAGCGCGAGGGACAAACGCCCTGAGGTACTGCGGCCAGTAGCTATCCAGCATGCGAAGACAGTCTGCAATTTCCCCATTTTCCAGCTTGGCCTGGGCGGGGGCGATGAGCTTGAACAACTCCACCCGTTCTGCCTTGCTGAACGCGAGAGAGCACAACTGGATATCGTCGATCCAGACCTCGCCTGGCCCGGTCAGGTCGATTCTCAAATACAGGGGGCCTTTTCTGCCAAGCGGCAAATCAGCCACCTGAACGAGGACGGGCGTCCATTCTGCGCCCACGGTGGGCACCGGCTGACCCATCGCGGAAACACCGATTTCGGCGTATCGGGCAAAAGAGAGTTGTGAGGGATCGCCAAACAGGAACACACGGAGAGGTGGCTGGGGATTTCCCGGCCGTGTTTTCAGCCATAGCCCGACAGTGAGACGGCCCGTCGCTGGTGCTTCGAATGGGTCGCTGATTATGGTGGCAGGTGCGCCGCGGCTGGCGAGGTAGAGAGAGTAGCTCCCCTGTTTTTTCTCCTGGCCGTCAAGGTGCACCGTGGCATCGGAACTTGCCTGGATCTTCCAGTGGGGGATTTCCCCTGTCTTTGTCGGCGGTTGTTCGAAGTCCGCATTCGCCAGACCATTGTAAAGCGGGGGTGTGCTCAAAGTGGCCGCCCGCTCGCTCAGCTCCGTAATTTGGTCTTTGAGTCGCTGGGTGATCTCCGGATTGTAATGGATCGCGGCCTGTGTGAAAGAGACCTGTGGGGACGTGAACTTTACCGCCAGCAAATCGTACGGCCCAAGGTCAGCATCCCAACGCCACGTGTCGTCGGTATCCTTTTTGATCATGGGAAGAGGGCGCAGACCGCTGAGTTCCATCACCCGTGTATTGGCCGGAGCCCGAAATTGCAATGTCGCCCTGACCGAAAACCCCGCCTGATTGACGATATAAAGGTAGGTTTCCTGCCCGCGAACCGCAGAACGAATTACGAGCGGCTGGATGGACTTGCTGTTTCCGGGAAAAGAGACGTCGTGAAAAGGAGCGGCGGGAAGTCTTCGGTAAGTGGCCCGCCACACTCGGAGAGCCTCCTCGTCACCCATCGAAACGCGCCAGCCGCCGTCTGCAATGAAGCTGGGATCGCCCTCGGCCAGGGCTTGCGCGTAGCGTCGCAGACTTTCGTATCCCCATGGAACAGGTTGGTGAATGATGGCTGTAAAAGCGGGAGTATAGGGGGCGGCCGCATCAAAGCTGGGGATGCGGATTTCGCGTGGAGCCTGGTAGAAAAGCACGCCGCCGGCGGCCAGCGGACTCGTCCCCTGCCATGCGCGAAACAGTTGATCGACCTCGTACTCGTTGGCCCGCATTCCCAATGGGGCGTGTTCCACCACTCGAAATACGCGGAGAAAAGTGATGCTGGGGTCGCTGCCCAGGACGGTTGGATCAAGGCCCACTTCCTGAAAAACGGCCAGGGGATCCTGCCGCTGCAGGAGCGTTGGTCGGAGGCGAGTCTCCCACCGTTCGCCCACAAAAAGTGTGGGGGCCAGCAAATACAGTCGGGCATCCGGACGAACCGCCGTCAATTCCTGGTTGACCCGGGTAAAGAAGCTTTGCAGGCGCTGCGCCCGCCAGCGAACCCACTGCCGGAAATACTGTCCCAGAAGGAGCTCGGCCCGCTTCTGGAATCGATCGTCGCCGGTCGTTTCGATAGTGAGGCCGGTCTCTTCGCAAAATCGGGCCACGGTTTCATCGTCCATCCCCCATTCGGGACCGGGCAGTTGCATATATCCGTAGGCCGAAATCTGAAGGCCCAGCCCGACAAATGAAGGATGTTGCCCATACCGGTCGGCAAACTCGTGGATCAAATTGAGGATGGTTTCCTGCACTTCGCGGTGAAGGATGTTGTAGTAGGGAAGCATTCCCCGGTAGGGTTGTGTTGTTTCGTCGAGCGTTCGGCCGTCGGGACCCACCCAGCGAAGGTTTCGGCCCTGGTTGCCACGCCGGTGAATCATGGCCTCCAGATCCGGTAGGGGAGTCGAAAAGTCCATGGCCGGGATGACCATGAATCCGTCACGGTCTGCGACGCGTAACACGAGCTCCACAACGTCCTTTCGGACCGGGTCCGCACCGTCGGGATGGAAACACCCGTTGTCGTACCGGGGCGTGGGTTGCCAGCGTGGGCTGGGAAACAAGGTGGATCCATCGGCCGCCACCGTGAGCACAACCGCGTTGTAACCGGCAAACCGGAGATACTCGGAAAGCCGCGTGGTGGCATCGTAAAATGTCACCCAGTCTTCGACGCCCCGCTCTCGAAACGGCCCGGGCGCCTCGCTCGCCTCAAACGTTGCCGCCAGGAATGGCCGATGGAAGTACGCTGCTACAATCCGGTCGGTGGGAAAAGCTGCCGGGGGAAAATTCTCTGGAAGGTGCCGCCATCCACCATACACGCGGATTCGGCCGTAAATAGCCGGCTCGTTTCCTGGATTGGCGACCATCAGGAATGGCTGCCGGGTTTTCGGCCAGAATACCGCCCGGTAAACCTGCCAGCCGAGCTTTTCCCCCCAGCGGCTCAGTTCGCCCGAGCTTGTCACCCCGATGTCCATCAGGGGCGGAGAGATCGCGCCCATAGCGTTTGGTTCAATCAGCGAGACAAGGAGCGTCTGCTTGCGATCGGCGGGCCATTCGATCTCCAGGAGGTGGGGCGTGCCGGGTTCCATAATGGGCAGCGAATAGATCGCCCAACTTGGTTCCTCTCCCGGCTCGCTGGGGCGAAGTTCCGTGAAGGGCTCCTGCTGGCCTTCTTTGAGGCGGCGCCAGCCTCGGCCCAGCAATCCGTCGCGGGGAAGCAAGTGCAGTCGCGGCAGAGCCGGTGTCATGCGACTCAGGCGTTCCCAAAAGGTGGGATTTCCCGCATCCACGGCCTCTCCCAAAAGCGTCAACTCCGAACGTGTTTCGGTCAGAGGAGAAGTGTTTTCCTTCGCCAGAACGACCACCTGGACACGCCGCTGAACTGTGGGACTGCCCCATCCCAAGGGACGCACGACCGATTCCCCCAAACGCAGCGCTGTGGTGGCAGCGGCCGTCAAAACGACGTCATAAACCCCTTCTGTCTCCGGGAGTACGACTTCCACCGGCACAGCCGTATTGGGATTGGCCGTAGTCTCATACCGGGCGGATGGGAGTCTGGGCGCGTTACTCCGCCCCAAATTGAAAGGATCGAGAAGATTCCAGCGGGCTTGCTGTTCTTCTCGGGCATTCTGAATCCGCACCTCCAGGGTGACCTGGTCCTCGGGACGGAAGGGGCTGCCGCGGAACCGCACCCGGAATGACCATGTTTCCCCCGGTTCAAAGATGAGGTGCGGGCGGTCCGTTTCGATGGCCAGGCTATCGCCGGGAGACCGCTCGACGAACAGCCGGTTCTCCTGGTCGTCCACCGGCGCTTCATAAGGGTCCCGTAGCACATTTTTCAGAGGGATCGTCCATTGCTGCGGTGCCTGGCCGGAAACGGCCAGTTCCACCTGAAGGTTGGCCTGGATCGGGGAGTCGACAACCATATCGACACCCTGATAAATTCGCGGACGCGTCGGGGCGATGACCAGGGCGTTTTCTTCTCGAAAGATAGCGCCCGGCTCGTCAACCTCGGTGCCGAGCAAGGTCCAGGAGACGATTTGCCCCTCGGAAACCGTGATGGTGCCGCTCCAGCGACGTGGTGTTCCGCCACCCCAGGAGATCCGCAGTCCCAGGGCTTCCCCATGCACTGAGGCAACTGAACAGACGAGTAGCCCGAGCCCCAGAGTGGCCGTGTAAAGCAAAAAAGACGCGGGTGCGGCTCTGCGTCGCACCGGCGGTGGGAACAAGACCGGTAGTGTCGGACCTCCCTGTCCGAACATGACCTCCTCACGAAACCTCCGATGGATGGACGGGGTTCCCCGTTGCGTTTTGCGGCGGGTCAATTATAACACTCCACGGGACAGCGACCTAGACCTTTTTCCGCACCCCGCAACGGCATGAAAAAGACTTCCCCTGGCCGCTCGGGTAATCTAATGCGTCCTTTTGATGCAAAAAAGCTAGGCAAAAAAACTCGTGGGGATAGCGGCTTCAACGATTATCAGGGGCCAGCTGTTAACCGTGGCATGCTTCAAGCAGGAATTGCAAACATGCGAACCCTCCCCGTGTTGGCTTTCCGCTGCGTTCTCATTGCTTTTTGGCTGTTCCTTTTTGCGGTGCGGACAGCGAGCGCCGAGCAAGTCACCGCAGGGGAAGAACAAGTCATCGCCGAGCAGCCGCTCCAGGATGAAGATGCCACGCAGGTTTACGCGGGAGTTCGTTATATCTGGCTCGGACGTTCTCAAATCGTGGTGAGAATAAACGCCTCTGGGAAGTTGCCGCAAGAACTTTCGATTCGGCTCACAGCCGGCGCGAAAAAAGATCGCCGGACGTTCCTTGCGCGGTGGCAGGACGAAGCGGGTACGGTCAAAGAGCAGCCGGTCGAGTATGGTGGTTACGAAGGATTCCGTTCTCTGGATCTTCCCGTACCTAAAGAGTTGAGCACCCCGGTCACTCTGCGACTGCTGGGAACCGGTGCCCGACAGGGCTTTTTCTCGGGGGTTGCAGTTGTTGCTCGGGACTCGGCAAAGAGTACCAACAGTAGTTCCGTGGAAATGAAGGTCTTGCTGCTGCCTTCCGCGCCCCAGGGGCCTGTCGATGGAGGGTTCGAAGCGGCGCACCCGGAAATTGCCCGATTATGGCAGGAATCTGCGGACACAGAGGACCATTTGACGACCGACCATCCGGAACAGGCATTTCGTTTGGCGGCACGGCACGGTCGACAGGCTCACGAAATGTTCTTTCGGTGCCGAAAGTACATGGAAGGCTGGTTGGCCCAAGCCGACTCGAAAACGGGATTGATTCCGCGCAATCTTACGGCCTCTCGTGATGTCTGGAATCCCGAAGACGCAGCCGCGGATAATTACCCGTTTCTCGTGTTGACGGCATTTGTCACGAATAAACCGCTGTTCGAAGGTCGCATGCTAGAAATGCTGCGAACAGAAACGCGTTTGACAAGCCGCCTGGGTGCCCTTCCGGACGCCTGGTCTTTCTCAAAGCAGGGGTTCGTGCGCTCGGAGCCCAGTTTGGCGGCCCTGATCTTCGGCGGTTCGGAATATGTGAAAGATGGCTTGCTTCCGCTCACAGAGTATCTGGGACCGTCTCCCTGGCTTGAGAGGTTGATCGCTATTGAAAACGCCATTTGGGAGCATGCGACGCTGTCCACACCCTTTGGGCCAATTCCATCCGACAACGTGGAGGTCAACGGCGAGCAGTTACAGGTCCTTTCCCGCATTTACTGGCTCACGGGAGAGAAAAGGTATTTAGAATGGGCTGAACGATTAGGGGACTATTATCTCCTCGGATCTCATCATCCCACGCGAGATTTGCGCGAATTGCGACTTCGCGATCATGGTTGCGAGATCGTTTCCGGGTTGTGCGAGCTCTACGTGGCCACCACTTTTGCTCACCCGGAAAAGGCGGATGCCTATAGGGCCCCGATTCATGAGATGTGCGACCGGATTCTTGAAGTGGGCTGTGATGCCCGCGGTATGATGTACAACGTTGTCCATCCCCAACTCGGGACGCACGATTCCGGGATTTGTGACACCTGGGGGTACAACTACAACGGGATTTACAGCGTCTATCTTATCGACAAGACTCCCCGATATCGGGAGGCTGTCCGACGTGTATTAAGTCACCTGCGAGACGAGGTCGGCGATCATCACTGGGGTTCTGCCGACGAGTATGCAGACTCGCTCGAGGGTGCCATCAATCTCTACAATCGAGAACCTATTCCGTCGGCCGCGGAGTGGATTGATCGAAAGATTCACGATATGTGGAAACCCCAGCGGCCTGACGGAATTATCGAAGGGTGGCATGGCGATGGGAATGTGGCGAGAACCGCCCTCATGTATGCCTTCTGGAAGACCCAGGGTCTGCGGGTGGAGCCGTGGCGGGAAGACATTCGGCTGGGGGCTGTTCTTCAAAAGGGACAACTCTATGTCAGTCTGACGATCGACCGGCCGTGGACAGGGCGCCTCCTTTTCGATCGGCCGCGCCACAAGCATTTCTTCCATCTGCCCCTTGACTACCCGCGGATCAACCAGTTTCCCGAGTGGTTTACTGTAGATGAGGATGAATCGTTAACGGTCGAAAATATCACCTACAGGGAGCGCCACAAGGTGGCGGCGGAAAAGGCGTGGTCCGGCCTGGAAGTGAATCTGCTTGCCCCGGGCGAATACCAGTGGATTGTGACCAAGCAGAAACGTTGACTTAATCGCCCGGTAATGGTACCTGTGCGCGGCTTACGGTCGCGTCCTTCGCTTTGTGCGCAAAAGAATGGAGGCCTGACAAGGCCTCCGATTTAAAGTCACGTCAAAGCGAGTTGCTGGCCGCCGTTTCGCCACGCTGCGAGCGAAGAATTGCGGATCGCCCGCTATTTCCGACTGGTTTCAAGCTCTCCCGGCGAAACAGACTGCGGTGTCTGTCGCTGGCTATTCATAACGATGCGGTTGGCCTCGGCCACCACCTGGAGAGCAGCCTGCAATTCCGCTGGGGAGAAGTAGGGACGCCGCATGCCGATGGCCGTGCGGATTTCCATCCGCGCGAGTTCATCAAAGCTCTTCCCGTTCTGGAAGTGCCAGGCCGCGATTTGTGCCACGCGCTGACTGATCTTTCCTTCCGCCAGCATTTTCAAGACCACATTCACCTCGGGTGTCTTGGCGTAGGCCTCGATCGGTTTGAGCTCGTAGGGGATGCGGGGGTTGGGATCGGGTTTGCCGTGATCCAGACAAACAATGGGGGCCTTCACCTGCACGACCTTCTCGGGGGGCACGCTCAGAAAGCCACCGCCGTAGCCCCCATAACCACC
>Ga0181858_1000266_pt1 | contig 23392 bp, 10 predicted proteins | sample NewIslPassag4_SG_FD_130749 | JGI IMG/M metagenome (GOLD analysis project Ga0181858, IMG submission 130749) | Feedstock adapted compost microbial communities from Newby Island compost facility, Milpitas, CA, USA - Passage 4_SG | ecosystem: Engineered > Solid waste > Feedstock > Composting ...
GCCTCCAGGGAGCTCGGGCTGAAGACCAGCCTGATTCCCCTGACCGATGCGCGGCAGGCCAGACAATGCGTTCCCGCCGCATACGGGGTGTTCGGCGTGTATTACAACGGCAAGCTGATCACCTATCATCCGGTGACCAAACGGGAATTCCTCAAGTTGATTTCCCCGCACCTCTCCTAAACAAGGACCGAATATTTTCATTTATAGTCGGGGGGAGGCACATGTGGGAAAACATTCCGAAACCCTGGCAGCTTGCGTTTGTGGAAGCGTGGGAGGCTTACTGCGCCGGTTCCATCCCCATCGGAGCCGTTCTCGTCGACGCGTCCGGCGAGGTCGTCTGCCGCGGGCGCAACCGGATCCACGACCGGTCCGCGCCGGCCGGCCAGATTTGCGCGAACAAACTGGCCCACGCCGAGCTGAACGTCCTGCTTCAGGTCGGCATCGGCGAAGCCGGTAAGCTCCCGGACTGCACGCTATACACGACGACCGAACCGTGCGTGCTCTGCTTTGGCGCCATCGTCATGGCGGGGGTCCGACGGGTTCGCCATGCGGCCGCGGACGCCCTGGCGGGCGGGGCCGATTTGAACCGGACGGGCCACCGGTTTGTGACGTCCCGCCAGATCGACATGCGATGCGAACACGGGTTTTTGGCCGTCATCCAGAAAGTGCTGCGCACGGACTATTTGCTCGGGCTGAAGGACAAGGAGTTGGCGGAGCGGCTTTTGGCCTGCGAACCCGGGAAATCGGGAGCAACTCCTGAAAGAGTGACGTCGCATTGAATACGGAAAAGCATCTCATCCTGATCAAAGGCGAGGACAAAACCCGCGATATCCGTTCGTGCGAATACTTGAGCGGGGAAGGCAAATACAGGGTCACCTTCTCCGGCGGAAGATCCTATGAATATGCATTCTGCAATGTAATATGGCTGCGGGACCCCGAGGTGTACGATTCCGGAGAGGTCCTGGTCTGCCAGAATCGAAAGCCTTTGTCGGGGGTCGGCAGGGTTTTTGTTTTTGACGGATGGGTACGGGTCCGATACGTTTCCGGTTACGAAAAGGTGTACCCCAGCCACGAAATCGTCCTGGAGAAGAACCAGCTGTCCCACCTGAAGAGCAGGGATGTCTTTGATTACCTGAAACAACTTGCCGAATGGGTCAGCGTGAAAGACGAAGAGGACCAAAGCTATCTGAGCAATCAATATAAAAAGGTTGAATTCGTCAGGCCGAACAGCGTTCTCGCCCGATATTTGGATCCGTCGCGAGCTGTCCGGACGCAAGAATGGTCGAATGGAGCGGCGGAAGACCTTCCGTTTTTTCCTTTCGGTTTCAATCTCAGCCAGAAAGAAGCGACGGAAAAAGCGCTCTCGGAGCCGCTCAGCGTCATCGAGGGACCTCCGGGCACCGGGAAGACGCAGACCATCCTGAACATCATCGCCAACGCGGTGATGCGGGGGAAAACCGTCGCGGTGGTGTCCAACAACAATGCGGCGACGTCCAACGTGCTGGAAAAACTGCACAAATACGGGGTCGGGTTTATCGCCGCGTATCTCGGGAACAGAGCCAACAAGGACAAGTTTTTCAAGGAACAAACGGGAATGCTGCCCGATCTGTCTTCCTGGCGGCTGGGCAAAGACGACATCCGCGGGCTGGAAACGGAGCTTGGGGCAAGCGGGGAGCAACTGCAGGTCATGCTGCAGGCCAAAAACGAGCTGGCCCAAACCAAACAGGAACTGGACGCCCTGTCCCTGGAAAAAAGATATTTTCACCAATACTATTTCAAGGAAGCCATCGAACCCTATCGCTCCGTTTTTCGACACGACGCTTCCACGGTGCTGGACTTGTGGCTGGACGTCCAGCGGACGGCGGAGGCGCGCGGCCGCATTCCGTTCCTGCGAAAGATCAAGTATCTGTTCCGTTACGGGATGTTGGACCTTTCGTATTTCGACCGCCCCGTGGAACACATTGTCTCCAACCTGCAAAACCTTTTTTACGACTTGAAAGAAAAAGAACTGCAAACACGAATCGCGGATTTGGAGCGGCAGCTCGGGGATTATCGATTCGAAGAAGCGATGAAGGCTTACGCGGAAAAATCCATGACACTGTTCAAAGCCCGGCTTGCGGAAAAGTATGGAACCGGCGACGGCAGACGTTGCAAATATTCCGACGACGTGTTCAGGAACGACTCCCGATTCGAGGCGTTCCTGCGGGACTATCCGGTGATCCTGAGCACCACCCATGCCTTGAGAAGTTGCGTCAGGAACCACTATTTGTTCGATTATGTGGTGATGGACGAAGCTTCCCAGGTCGACGTGGCGACCGGGGCGCTGGCGCTTTCCTGCGCCAAACAGGCCGTGATCGTCGGGGATCGGCAGCAGCTGCCAAACGTTGTACCAAGGGAAACCGCGGAAATTACTGACAGGATCTTTCGGCAATACGATTTGCACCGGGCTTACCATTATGCCGAAAACAGCATGCTTTCTTCCATTGCCAAACTTTTCCCCGATGTGCCCAAAACCCTGCTGAGGGAGCATTACCGCTGCCATCCGAAAATCATCGGGTATTGCAACCTGAAGTTTTACAACAATCAGCTCATTGTTTTGACGGAGGACCGCAAGGAAAAAGACGCGCTGGTGCTGTACAGGCTGGCCGAAGGCTATCACGCGCGGGGCCGGTACAACCAGCGGGAAATCGACGTCATTCTGCGCGAGGTCATTCCCAATGAAATTCGCCCGGGGATGTCCGTGGGGATCATTTCGCCCTACCGGGACCAGGTGGAAAAGCTGCGGGAAGCCATCGGCGATGCCGGCATGGAAGTGGACACGGTGCACAAATTTCAGGGAAGGGAAAAGGACGTCATCATCCTGTCCACGGTGGTGAACGAGATCAACGAATTTGTCGACAACCCGAATCTGGTCAATGTGGCGGTTTCAAGGGCGGTCAGGAAGCTGGTGGTGCTGGTTTCCGGAAACGAAAAGGATCGGCGCGGCAACATCGGGGATTTGGAAAGGTATATCCGGTATCACGAATTCAAAATCGTCCCGAGCCAAATCTACTCTGTGTTTGATCTGTTGTATCGCCATTATTCCGAACGGTTGCTCCGGATCTTGAAAAAAGTCAGGAGGGTTTCCAGGCATTTTTCCGAAAATCTGCTGTACACCGTGATCGGGGAAGTGCTCCAGCAACCCGAGTTCCGGCATTTGGGCGTTGTCCTTCATCAGCCGCTGCGCATGCTGATCCGCGACACCAGCCTGCTCACGGAAGCGGAATGCCGTTTTGCAATGAACCCGGCCACCCATGCCGATTTTCTGATATTCAACAGGATGGACAAAAGTCCGGTGCTGGTCGTGGAGGTGGATGGTTACGCGTTTCACGCGAACAACCCCGCGCAGCTCGAGCGGGATCGGATGAAGGACGGGATATTGGCGAAATACGGCATTCCCGTCCTCCGGATGGCGACCAACCAAAGCGACGAGAAAGCCCGGTTGACGCAAAAGCTGGGTGAGCTCGTCACGTGACCAATCCGATTGAGCCGAAGTCATCGGAACCGTGCCGGCCGTCGCCCTGCCCGCGGCGCGGCGCAAACGTCTCGCGGCGGGAAGCGAATGGACAACGGAAAGCAACTTTGGTTGCTTGATCGTGCGTCCCGACTTTCATACTATTTTTCAAGTGGGGGATTGCGTGATTGAATAGAAAAATATGTAAATGTTGTTTAATTATATGATATTTCTCTCCAGGGCCGGGAGGCGGGGGCATGATCCTCAAATTTCGCAGAAAAAACAAATGGCCGCGCAGGATCCACAAAACGTTTGCGTGGTTTCTGGCGGTTTCATTGCTCCTCAATACGATGTTTGCCTCGGCCGTATCGGCTTCCGGAGAGGACGGGAAGACGGGCGTTTACGGCGATATCGCCGGGCACTGGGCGGAAAGACAGCTCAGGAGCTGGCTGGATCGCGGACTCTTGACCGGTTACGAAGACGGCACCGTCCGTCCGGACCGGGAGATTGCCAGGGCCGAATTTGCGGCGCTGGTCAATCGGCTTTTCCGGTTTGCCGATCGGGCCGAGATCGATTTCAAGGACGTTTCGGACGAGTGGTTCCGGGACACCATCGCCGCGGCCGTGGCCGCCGGCTACTATTCGGGCTATCCATCCGGACGGCACCATTCGCCCCAACCGCCTGGTGAGCCGGCAGGAAGCCGCCGCGGTGGTGGCGAGGCTGCTGGACGGGCGGGCTCCCGACACGGAAAAAGTACTCGGGGCGTTCTCCGACGCTTCCGCCGTCGGGGCGTGGGCCAGGGACGCCGTGGCCTACGTGGCGGAGAAGGGCATCATGAAGGGCTACCCGGACGGCACCTTCCGTCCGGACAAGGCGCTGACCCGCGCGGAAGCCGTGACCGTCCTGGATCTGGCGTACCGCGTCATGCACAATCTCGTGCTGGCCGCCTATGAACCCGGCATCTACGGCCCGGCCGAAGAAGACGAGACGGTCGTCATGGATGGCAATGTGCTGGTGGACGTGCCGAATGTCGTTTTGCGGAACATGGTCATTTCCGGCGATTTGCAGATCGGCGAAGGCGTCGGCGACGGGGACGTCACGCTGCGGGGCGTGACGGTGCTCGGCACCACCGTCATCAACGGCGGCGGCGCCGAAAGTATCCATATTGAAAATTCCTTGTTGGCCAGCGTGGTCATCGAGAAAAGAGACGGCAACGTTCGCGTTGTCGTCAGCGGGGCGACCGAGGTGCGGGAAGTGGTGCTGAACTCCGGCGCCACCCTGCAGGAGGTCGACCTGGAAGGCGAAGGCTTCGGGAACATTTCCGTCAGCCTGACGGAAGAAGGCACGGTGGTGCTGGCCGGCGAATTTGCCAGCGTGCAGGTGGAAGCCGCCGGGGTCATCGTGGAGATCCAGGAAGGTACCGTGCAGAACCTGGAAGTGAGCGAAAGCGCGGAAGGGGCGAAGATCGCCGTCCAGGCCAATGCGGTGGTGGAGACGGTGACCGTCAACGCTCCCGTGGAAGTAGCCGGGGAAGGCGCGGTGAAGACCGCCGTCGTGAACAGGGAAGGCGTGACGTTCGAGAAAAGCCGGAAACCATCACCGTGGCGGATCCGGGGATCACGGTGAACGTGGGAGGCGTGACGGTGGCGCCGGAGCCGCCGGCTCCGCCCGCGCCGCCGGTGGTGGAGCCGCCGGCGGTGGTGCCTCCGCCTCCGCCTCCACCGCCCCCGCCTCCGCCGCCTCCGCCGTCTCCGATCCAGGTGACGGTTTCCGTCATCCATCCGACGACGGACGGCTTCACGCTGGGGTTGAACCCGGGCGTCTCCGGTCTGACCGTTGGAAACGTGTCGATCTCGGGCGGCGTGTCCGTTCTTTCCGTTACGCAAGGCAACGCAGGGGGCACGAGCTATACCGTCACCGTTGACGGGACGCTTACGGAAGGTGCGACCTATACGGTGACGATCACCAGGTCGGGGTATGCGTTCAACAGCCCGTCGTTCACGGTGCCGGCGCCGACGCCCGCGGATACGCCGGTGACCGCGACGGTTGGCAATCCGACGACGGGCGGCTTCACGCTGGCGCTGAACCCGGGTGTGCCCGGGTTGACGGAGGAAGACGTGACCGTCACGGGTCCGGAAGGCGAAGTGGACGTCGTCGTAACGGGGAACACGGATGGCACGGGCTACACCGTCCAGGCCGCCCTTGCGGAAGGCGCAAGCTACACGGTGACGATCACCAGGTCGGGGTATGCGTTCAACAGCCCGTCGTTCACGGTGCCTGTTCCCGGTCCGGTGCATGTCACGGTCGGTTACACCAACCCGTCGGAGATCGGTTTTACGCTGGTATTGAGCACGCCGGTGAGCTTGACCAAAGACGATTTGACCATTAACGATGCCTATAACAATCCCATTGGCAATTTCGACCTGCTGGGCGGCGGAACCAGCTATACCGTCACGGCCCAATTCACCGTGGATGAGCAATACTTGATTTACATCAAGAACACGTCTGAATACCAATTCAATCCCCGGCCGCTGGTGGTATACATTCCCGAACCTGTCACCCGGGTGCAGGCGACCGTCGGCAATCCGACGAAGTCCGGTATCACGCTGACCCTCAGCCCGCCGGTGCCCGATTTGGAAGATATCCATATCATCGTGGAGGGTACGGCTCCCAATTGGATTGACAGCGTGGAGACGACAGACGACGGCCATACCTACACCGTCTTCGGGACCTTTGCTCCGGAGGCGGAGTACACGGTTTCCATTATCAAAGACGGTTACGAGTTTGTCGTTCAAAATCCCGCCTTCACGGTGCCGAAACCGCCGAAGGCGGCCGCCGCGGGGACATACGCGACACCGGGCGGATTCCTGCTTCAGTTCGATCAGCCCGTGCCGGGACTTGCGGCCGCGCATCTTGAAATTACACATTTGACGGACATAAACGCGCAAATCGAGAACGTCATCGCCGGGCCGTCCCATACGACCTATTTCGCCCAACCGCGGTCGCCGATGGCCACCAACTTTCCTTATACGCTTTATTTCAACCATCCGGTCTTTGATATCGAATATGTCATTGTCCATGTTGAAGAAACGCCCGTCCAGATCGCTGCGGAAGTCGACGGCATCTCGACGGCCGGTTTCAGGCTGTCCTTCGACCCGGCGGTCCTGCATCTGGCCAAAGGCGATGTGACGATTTGGCAAGGGACACAGCAAATCGACGCGGACAACCTGACCAAGACCGCCGTCGACGGCGAATATATCGTGGAAGCGCAACTGGCCAAGGGTCTGTCGTATACCGTCGAAATTGCAAAGGAAAATTTTGAATTCCATGATCTGACGTTCACCATCGAAGCCGACGCGGTGCAGACGACGGTCAGGGACCCTTCGCCCGAAAGCTTCATCCTGGAGCTTGCGCCCGCCGTGCCGGGCCTGGGTACTTCGGATATCAAGGTGATGGACGGACAAACCGTCGTGACGCCTTCCGCCGTCACCGACGTTTCCGAAGGCGCGGCGGGTACGCGATACCAAGTGCAAGTGCCGACGCTGGACGAAAACAAGACCTACAATCTGGTGATTACCAAGGCCGGCTACGCCTTTGGCCAAATCGGCTTCACGGTGTCGTATCAGGTGACGGTGAACGTCGAAAAGGCGACGGTCGAAGGAATCAGGCTGTCCCTGTCGCGCGCGGTGGTCCTGGGCGAAAACGACGTGGTGCTGACAGATGCGAACGGTGCCGCCGTCGATCCCGTCGTGGCCACCCTGGACCACATCACCTACGAAATTTCCGCCGGCCTCGAGTGGCAAGGCCTGTACACGCTGAATCTATCCAAGGATGGATACGCGTTCCCCAGGGACATTCCGGTTGCGGTGGACGATCCCATCGCGGTGACCGTGACGGTCAGCGGCAAGTCCCAGGCAGGCTTCAAGGTGGAGCTCAGCCGGCCCGTGACCGGTGTGGCGTTTGCGCTGGTTGACGCGGACGGCATCGAAGTCACGCTGGACGTCACGGGGGGCGGCTCCGTCTACGACATATCGGCGGCGCTGGTTCCGGGCCAAAGCTATGCGCTTGCGGTTACCAGGGACGGATACGACTTTGGCGATGCGGTCACCGTGGACGTGCCGAAGATTGCGGTGCAAGCCGAAATTTCGGAAATCACCCCGACCGGCTTCCTGCTGGAGCTGACCCCGGCCGTGCCCGGCCTCAAGGCCGGGGATATGGAGGTCCTGGGCGAAGGAGGACGGTTTGCCGTTTCCGCCCTGAACGACATCTCCCCGGCGGACGGGGAAGGCACGCTTTACGAAGTGGCGTTGCAGACGGCCCTGGAAGAAGACAAGGAATACGAACTTGCGATCATCGACGGCGAATACGATTTCGGCGGCATCCGCTTCACGGTGCCGTATCAGGTGACGGTGACCGTCGGGGAAGCGACGGTCGAGGGGATCAGGCTGTCCCTGTCGCGCGCGGTGGATGGCCTGACCGCGGAAGATGTGACCCTCGTCAACACGGCGGACAGCGAAACCGTGGATGTCTTCGTCAGCACCGGCGACCAGGGCACGACCTACACGATTGCCGCCGATCTGGAGTGGCAAGGCGTTTACACGTTCAATCTGACCAAGGGTGGCTACACGTTCACCCGGGACATCGCCGTGGAGGTGGCCGATCCCATCGCGGTGACCGCGACGGTGGGCGTCATGGAATACGACGGCTTTGAAATTTTGCTGGATCGCCCCGTGCCCGGCCTGGCCAGGGCCAATCTGGATCTGCGCGACCCGAACGGCGGAGCCGTCGAAAACTTCACCATCGGCACCTCCGGCGACCAGCGGACGATTCTCGTCCAGGTCCATCTGCCGGGCACCGGACAATACCAACTCAACATCGTCGGCAAGGACGGTTACGCGTTCAATACCGACGTCCTGTTCAACGTCGCGCCCTGGGCGGTGTCGGTCGGCGTGGAGAACCGAGACTTTGACATGGTGCTCACGCTGGACCATGCCGTCCCGGGCCTCACCGCGGGCGACATTGCCGTAACGTCCGATGCGGATCCCGGCATCGCCATCCAGTCCGTGTCGGCCGAAGAAGGCGGCAAACGGTATGTCGTCAACGCGAACTTCCAGGAGGGTGTCGAATATGTCTTCACCGTCACCCGCGACGGCTATGTGTTCGACACTCCGGCGGCCAAGGTCCACGAAGCGCCGATCACCGTGACGGACATTGCGCCGGACGGCTTTGTCCTGAAGTTCAACACGGCCAAAAATATCACCTCCGTGAATGTGGACATCTAGACCGTGTACACCATCACGAAGCTGGACGACGGCAAAACCTGGTACGTCGACTACTCCGGCTACGGGATTTTTGGCGAAAGGACGTACACGGTCACCGTCGGGTCCCTGTCGGTGACGTTCACCGCGCCCCTGTTCACAACGCCTACGGTGAGCTGGGTCTCGACGAACGGTTTTATGCTCGAACTGTCGGAATGGATAGAAGATCTGGAGAAGGACGACCTGGAACTGTGGACGGTGGACGGCGTTCAGATCGGGATCCGGGACTTGATCCAAAGACACGGAGCGCAATACTATGTCCAGGCCGATCTGGACCGGTCCGAACAATACACGTTCACGATCCACAAAGACGGATACAAGTTCCTGGACATTCCGGACGTGCTGCCGGCGGCGCGCCAATTCGTCCATGTCACCGTGGAAAAACCCAATGTGAACGGCTTCGTGCTGAGAATGAGTCCCGCCGCGCCCGGCCTGGACAAGGATATCCATTTGCCGTTGCTGACCAACGAAGCTCAGCCTCAGTCCGTGCCCATCGCATCCCTGACCGAGGAAGAAGACGGCGCCGTCTACAAGGCCGCCGCTTCCCTGACGGTCGAAAGGTCTTATCGCCTGAGGCCGGACCATCCGGATTACATCTTTTATAGCACGTCCTATTGGGAAGACATCTTTTTCCCGAACCAGATCGTGTTCCAGACGAGTTATATCCCGGTCACGACGGACATTGTCAATCCCGCCACCACCGGATTCCAACTCGTGTTCGACACCCCGGTGCCGAATCTCCGGACGGACGAAATCAAAGTGTGCGAAACGCTGACTCTGTCGAACTGCCGGACCATCCAGAGCCTGGCCACCGAAGACGGCATGGTCTACGATGTGGCCGTGCCCCTGGAGCAATTCACGTCGTACAAGGTGACCATTGAGCGGGACGGTTACACCTTCGTATACGAACAACCCTCGTTCATGATCCAGGTGGTCAGCGTGGGGGTCGAAGTCACCGAAACGTCGAAGTACGGCATCGGGTTTGCGCTGGATCAACCCGTCGAACTGGATCAGACCCATATCAGGATTTTCAAGAACACGAACAACAACCTGGGCGCCGAAGTTGCGGTCGCTTCGGTTTCCACGGACGACCGTCAAACCTATCGGGTGGAAGTGGCCGGAGAAACGAATCTGGTCCCGGACGAATGGTACTATTTGGTGATCAAGAAACCGGGCTTCGTGTTCGGCAATTACCATGGTGTTGCCCACGGCTACGGCTACGCGAAAAGCTTCCTGATCCTCCAGAAGGTCCGGGTCACCATCCCCGGGGATTCCATCGACGGCACCGGATTTACGATTCACCTGAATCCGGGCGTGCCGGGTCTGGAAGCCGGCCGCGTGGGAATCGCCTACGCCGACGGCTCGACCGTGTACGAAACGAAAACGCTGACGCCCATGGATCAAAGCGGCGAAATCTACCGGGTGAACATCACGCTGAAAGGCGGCAAGTCCTACAAGATCGCCTGGACGCCGCCGAACGGTTATGAGCTGGAAGACGTGCAGTTCACCGTACCCGTGCTGCAAGCGACCGCCCAAGCCGAAGTCAAGGTGGATACCGGCCTCTATGACATCTACGTCTACTTCAACATCAAAGTGCCGGATCTGGAGGAAGAAAACTTCCTTGTATGGAATGATTTCGATTTCGTCAAGATGGTGTCCGTCATCGAACTGTACGGCGGCGAGGGCTACCGCGTCCGGGTGGAGAAACTGCGCGACGGCGCAGAGCATTTCGTGTTGCCGGTGGCCGACGGTTACGATTTCGGCGAAGCCGCCGGCTTCACCGCGCCCGTCATCGTCATGCCGGATGTGACGGCCTGGACCGACGGCATCGCGCTGCGCCTCAAACAGGCGGTGCCGGAACTGGCGATGGAACACATTACCCTGAAACAGGGCGGCGTGGACGTCAACCTGAGCGGGGCGGCCATCAAGACGCTGGACGGCGGCGCCTACCACGAAATCCGCCTGCCTGTGCCGCTCACCGTCGGCCAGCGGTATGATTTGAACATTGACGTACCCGGGTATTATTTCTGGCCGGTATCGCCGACGGCGACAACGATGCAAAGCCTCGTCAACGTGACGGAATTCTCGAGGGACGGGATGACGCTTGCCTTCCGCACGCGTCCGACGATCGGCGAGTTGACGGTCGAAAACGTGGTCGTATACCAAGCCGGCGATCCCGGCGACACCATCCGGATCCGGAGCGTGACCAGCGACGACGACTGGGCGACGGCCGTGGTGGTGTTCGACGAACCGGTCCAGTACGACACGAAATACAACGTCAACATCATCAAGAGCGGATACGAGTTCCTCGAAGGAGATTTCACGCTGTACCGGACCCGGGCGGACCTTCGGGAAATCGTCCTGACGGACGACGGGGTGGCGTTCCGGGTGGTGCCGGCGATCGACGACCTGGCGAAAGAGGAAGTCATCATCGCCGATTTGGCCGGCCGCGAAATTCCCGTGACGGAACTCCGGAAGCTGGACGACTACGGCAAATACGAAGCGGTGGCGCGGCTCTATCCCGGCACCCATCTGCGGCTCATGGTCGAGCGCGACGAGTTCAGGTTTGATGCCTTTGCGTATGTGGAAACTCCCGCGCCCGAAATCCGGGTCGAAGGCATTTCGCCGGACGGCGTCACCGTCCGCATCGCGCCGGCGGTGCCGCATCTGGTCAGGGAAGATTTCCGCATCTCCCTTGCGGGAGAGGAAATCCCGATCCAGGAAGCAGCAAGCGAAGACGAAGGGCACACCTGGCGGATCACGCTGGCGGAACCCTTTGCGGAGTTTGGCAATTACGGTCTCTTAATTGACAAGACGTACTACTATTTCGGACCGCCGGTATCGTTCACGGTGCCGATCGCGAGGTTCGCCGGCGCCGAACCCGTGCCCGACGGCGTGATCTTTGAATTGCATCACCGTCGCGCGATTCCGGACCTTCTCAAAGAAGAAGTCGTGATCCGGGATTCCAACGGCCTGCGCAAAAACGTGGCGTTGCTGCAGCAACTCGATACCTACGGTTACCAATGGCGGGCGGAAGTCGAAGGCGGTCTCGCGGGCGGAGAAACCCATGCCCTGTCCATCGAGCGCGGGGACGTGCTGTCGATTCCGACCGTATTCACGGCCATTCAGGGCGTGTATCCGGCGGTATCCGGCATCACCGGGAGCGGGTTCAGGCTGCTGCTCGCTCCCGCCGTCGACGGGCTCGCGGAAGGGGAACTGACGCTGACCCGGGCGGACACGATGGCCGATGTGCCCATCGCTTACGGCACGGCAGACGGCGGCAATACGTACGACGTGACCGTCGTGGGCGGCGAGCTGGAACCCGGAACCGAATATGTCCTGGAACTGAACCGGGAGCATACCGTGTTCCACCGCGAGGTGCGGTTCACGCTGGCCATGCCGCCGTTCCCGACGGAAGCCCTGGTGGATACGGACGGCGCGACGATCCGCGTCCGATTCAGCAAGGACATCGATCTGGATGCGGGCACCAACTTCGCCGTCGCCTTCGTCGAAGGGGAAAATACGGTACCTGTCGGAATCGAAGCCGTCGAATATGGAGCGGACCACAAAGAAATTCTCCTGGAACTTGCCAGTCCGATTCGGAAAGATGATCTGGTCGTCCTGTCCCGCGGGGAAGGCGATGATCCCGCGGCGGTCGCGGAAGACGGCGGACGGCTCTTCCGGCTTGCGGACACGGACGACGGCGCGATGTCGGTGCCGAATCTGACCCGGCCGCTGGACTACGCGGAATATCTCGCCAACCAAGGGGAATCTACGGCCGACATCGCCCGGAAGCTGCGGGACGACCTGGACCTGGAGCTTGCCGAAATCGCGATGGCGCTGGCCGTGCCGGTCGGCGAAATCCGGCTTGCGGACGCGTTGCTGCAGCTCGAACCGGAGCTGGACCCGGCCGGGTTGGCCGCGGCTTTCAGGAGCGCCGGGTGGAACGCCGACGCGGCGGCCTACGTCCTGCGGACGAAGTTCGCGCCGGAACCGGCCGATCTGGCCCTGTGGCTCAAAGACGCCGGATTCGAGCTGTACGAAGTGATGTATGCCCTATCGACCGACCGGTCCCTGACGATGGAACAGGTCGCGCTGGCGCTTCTGGCGGCCGCCCTGGACGCCGGCGCCGCCCCCGAATACAGGGCCAAAGTCGGCGCGATCGTGGCCAGGGACTTTTATGGCAATCATCAGGCGGCGGCCGCCCGGGTGCTCAGGGCCCACGGTATCCCGGCCGGTATTGCGCTGGCTGCCATCGTCGAGGTCTATGGCATCGAACCCTCGGCGGCGATAGAGGCCATGGCCGCCGCGAAGTATCCGGCCGCCGACCTCGGGCAATTGCTGGGAAGCGTTGCCGGCATGAACGAGGTCCGGGCCGTCAGGCTGATGATGGACCACGGCTACGGTTTCGGCGATATTCTCGCCATGCTGGACGTTTACGCGGGCGAAAAGCTGGCCGAAGCGGTGCTTGCGTGGCTGCGTCAGGCCCGTGCGGGCGTATGGCTCCTGGAGCAGGCCGTGCCGCATTTCTTCCCCGGCGGCGGAAACGCCGGGAGCGCCTACGACGCGCTGCGCGCAGCGGGTTACGATGAAACGGACGCGCTGTCCCTGCTCGTCGAAGCCTACAACAATGTGTTTGTGGCGGCCCAGACCGGCAAGGCCAAGTCGGCGAGCCCGACGGCGGTCGTCGAAGCTCTGAGACGTTTCGGCGAAACGGCGGAGTCCGCCCTGCGGCTGATGCGCAACGCGAATTTCGCCATTGAGGACATTCGCGATCCCATCATGGTGCAATTCGGCTTGGGCGCGGATGAGGTCGACAGCCTGATCGGCACGAACTTCCCGGCCGACCAGGTCATGGCTGCCATGCGCTACAAGGATGCGAACGCGGCCGTGGCGTATCTGCTTACGAAGCCGGGGTACAGCCAATATCCCTCCGAAATGGTGAAGGCGCTCAGGCAGGCCGGGTTTTCGCCGGAAGAAATCGCCCGGGCGGTCAAGACCCTGGATTCCGGCCAGGGTGCCGGCATGCCGGCGCAGGTCATGGCGAACGTGCTGCGGAACGGCGGAATGGACGCCGCCGATGCCGTCGCCGGGATGTTCGCGGCTTACAGCGCCGGCCAGGCGGCGGACGTCATTCGCGCGTTGAGCTACGAATACGGCGCCGTGGATACGGTCCGCGCCCTGGACTCCGACGTTTCGAAGGTATTGGCCTGGATTCGGACGGATGTCCTACGCAACGGCAAATACCCGTGGTACGCGGTCGATGTCGGAAACGTGCTCGGGCTGTTCGAATTGGATGCCGGCGAAGCCGCCAAGGCCCTGCGCGAGGCCGGATTCGACCTCGTGTTTGCGGCCCGCCTCCTCGAGATGGAAGATTTCTATGCCGTTTCGAATCTGGCGGATTTGATCGACGTCCTGCGGCAGGCCGGATACACGCCGTACGAGGTGCTGCTCTACACCGCCCGCGAGAAGAACGCGCTGAACTACCTCAACACGCTTACGGCCGCGGGATACAGCGTGCTGGACATCGGCACGGCCATGAAAGAAACAGGCTACACGCCCTCGCAGACCGTCGGCGGCTTGAAACCGTACTTTGACGCCGGGCAGGCGGCTTTGGAAGCGGCCCTGGTCTTGCGCGACGTCTACGGCATCGGAGAGTCCGATGCGGTGGATGCCCTGAGCGGGCACTACGAACAACAGGTGGCCCTGAACGCCGTCATCGAGGCATACGGCATTGAAGACTTTGAAATGTTTGTGCTGGAAGAATTCATCCGCAAGGGGTACGACCCCGAAGAGGTGGCCGGAACGCTGCGGAAACGGTACGGCGTCACGGATCCGCTGGAAGCGGCGCAACGGCTGGATCAACTTTACGCCGACCATGAAAATTGGATGGACCGTTATCCGTTCGTGATCAGGGGAATCGCGGCCTGGTATGTGGATCTGTTCACGCCGGAAGGGTACCAGACGATACGGGATGTCATGACGCAGCTGAATGCGGACGTCGAGGATTGGCTGCTGATTCTCCTGCGGAACACGTTCCCCGCCGGGAACGAGATTTGGGCCAAACGCCTGCATTACATGGGTCTGCCTTTCAGCTACGTCATTACGATGACGCATGACCAGTTTGGTTCCGGATTGGATTACGACCGCGCGGCGCATTTCGACTACCTGCTGAATCTCCATCTGTACGGCGTCACGGCCGAAGAGAAGTTCACGGCGTTCATCGAGTACCATCGCATGTCGCCGGAGGAGCATGACGAGTTCCTCGGCGACTGGTTGGGTTACCGCAAGGAACAAGGCGCCGTCGCGAATGTGCATGTCGCGTTCTCGAATGTCATGCTGTATGGCGGCCTTGTTTACCCGGACTCGATGGCCCAGCGGGCGTTCCGGATCCTGGCACCCCTGTATGGCCGGAACAACGCCCTGAACGTGATCGCCGGCTGGTTCGATCCGGCTTATCCCTACACGATCGAGATGCGCCTGCTCAAGGAAGTGCACCAATATTCCGATGCGGAACTGATCCATTATCTGGTGGAAACGAAGGGGACGAAAGGCACGGCGCTCGATTACATGAAGGCCGCGATGGATTACAAGTGGAATCAGCTGGACGGGGGCGCGTTCGATTCGGTCCGGTTCATGCAGCTGTTGCTCGCCGAGCTTGGGGAAGTGTCCGGCGACGCGACCTTCGAAATGCTCCAGTTCCTCTTCCGGGACAAGGACGAAGCCCTCATTCCCAAGTTCAAAACCGATCTCAAGCTCGGAGCGTACGAAGCGCGCATGCTCTTGCAGTACTGGAGAGTAAGCGCCTATGACGCGATGGGCATGCTGGATCGGGCCGGGTACACGCCGGAAGAGATTTTCGGTGCGGCGCATCAGGTCGGCGGCGGGCCGGACGTCCGGGAAGCGGTGAAATTCTTCAAAAATGAAAAGCAAATGGCGCCCAGGCAAATCGCCTACTACATCGCGCTGCACGACATCCAGCACGGCACCGCGGGACGGATCGCCAATTACCTGCGGAACGCCGGATTCAGCTACCACGACGTGGTATTTGCGCTGGCTCCCGCCCAAATCGCCTTTGACGCGGATCAAGCGCCTGAGGGGCAATACGCGGGTGCTCCGTCCAAGGAATTCGCCTGCATTATCCAAAGCATCAGACAGCCCGGGGAAAGCGCGGCGCTGGCGATCGTCCACGCGAAGGCCAATCTGGGGCAGCCGAACGAGCAAAAACCGCTCAATCTCATCCAGGTGATCGTCCTGTCCGGTTTCCGCGTCACGACGGTCCCCACGCACATCTGGAATACCGTCCACGAATTGGCGGAAGACGCGAAAGGACGAATCGTGGTCGGCAGAGCGTTGGACAATTTCGATTTGGACGAAGACGAAACGGATGCCCTGGCCATTCGCCTCGCCAGGGAGATCGGCCTGGATGAATACGACGCGGCCTATCTTCTGAAAAAGGTCGGACGCTCGTATCTGAACGCCTACCGGCTCATGATCAAGGCCGATTACAACCTGTGGATGACGCACCGGGCCATTGTGAGCTACTACATGCTTGACATCATGATGGACATCGCCGAGGCCATGTTTGGCCAACTGAACGACAGGAGGGGAAGCAAAGCGGAAAAGCTGGGTCTTACAGGTTTCAAGAATTACTTCACGCTCAAAAGCGAACTGGGCCTGGTCGGCGTGGATTTGGGCTGGGTGAAAGAAATGCTGGAGGAATGAGCGGAACGCCGCGCCGGATTCCGCAGCCGCGCAAAAAGCCGCTCCCCGGGCGAATGCCCCGGCGGAGCGGCTTTCCATGTTTTCCGATGGAGGGAGGCGCGTGACCCGGGATCAGAGAAAGGGCCGGTTATTCGAGCCGGGATCGGGGAGTTGTCCGTATTTCGGACATTGCGGCAGATGCCGCAAATAATCCTCGCTGTTGTTGAAGCGGGCCCCGCAAAACGTACATTCTTCATAATTTTTCGTCCAACCACCCGCGATTTGATCCAATTCCTGATCCTTGAGGCGTTCCGCTTCGGACTTCTTCCGCTTTTCCTTATCCATGGCGCATCGCTCCTTTTCTGATCATCCGGCCGGCGCGAGCCGGGTTGATGGTGCCATCGGGGACGTCGGATGATGTTTCCGGGATTATTATAAAGGACCTTTTTTAAAACAACTTAAAGTCTATTTAAAAAAAAGATTAAGTTTTCCGGGACGCCATTCAGATGATCCCCAGCCGCTTCGCCTTGGCCACGGCTTCCACACGGTTGCGCGCCTCAAGCTTCTGGAAAAGGTTGTGGGTATAGCGCTTGACAGTGCCGACGGAAAGCCCGAGCTTGCCGGCGATGTCTTCGTTGGTCGCGCCGTCGGCGATCATGAGCAGGGCCTCGTATTCCCGCCGGATCAGCAGGGCGGCCGCCGCCGGAGGAGCCTTGAGCGCCGCGGCCGCCTGCGCCGCGTGGTCCCGCTCGAAACGCCGGAGGAGATCGGCCGCGAATCGCATCCGGCGCCGGACGGCTTCCGGACGGGGCCCGTTTTCGGCCTCCCTGAGCCAGAGCGAAAGCAAATCCGCCATGGCGCCGCCTTCGTCGAGGAAAGCGCGCACGTGCCCATGCGCCTCCGCTTCGGCGAGGGCGTCATCCAGCGCGCCGAGGGCGTGTTCCGCGTCGCCGCTTCGCATCCAGCACATCGCCAGAAGGAGCAGCGCCTCGATCTCGCTGCCGATGCGGCGGGACGCCTTCGCCCGCTCGAAAAGCTTCATGAGCCAATGGATGGCGTCCTCCGTTCTCCCCTGGGCCATGAGCACCCTGGCGAAAATGAAATGTTCGAATTCGTCGGCCAGGCTGGGCTGGCCGGAAACGTCCATCAGGCGCCGCTCCGCCCAGCGGACGCCTTTCTCCGCCGCTCCGCGCCGAAGGAGAAAGCCCACCGTGATCGCTTCCAGGTTGCTCTTCCAGCGGGGAGAGTCCAGCCCGGAGAGCCTCCGGTCCGCTTCCCGCAACGCTTCCATCGCCGCTTCCGGCCGGCCCTTCGCGTACTCCAGGCGGGCTTTCAGGTAATGCGCCGCCACGAGCAAAGCGGCTTTGTCCGAAGCGGTCACGGCGGGCATGGCATGCGCCAGGACGCGCTCCGCGTTCTCCAGATCGTCCAGTTCGTAAAACAGCTCCGCGATCACCACTTCGCCGTAGCCTTCCAGGTATTCGTGGAAAAAGATGGCCTTGCGCGGATCGGCGTTGAGCCGGGTATAGAGCTCGAGACTGGTTCTGATTTTGCCGCCGAAGGCGACATAGCTGCGCGCCAGCCGGACGTCGCCCCGGTTCCAGAAATCGACGTGGCGGCCGCTCCATTCCACCAGCTTGATGACATCCTCGATATATTCCGGGAGATTCTTTTCGTCGGGTCCCGCCAGATAGCCGCCGCGCAGGACCGGGAGGCTTTCGCGCACCGTTGCGAGGGCGTCTTCGGGAATGTCCGCGGCGTCGGGACGCGGGTGCTTTCCGATCAGGGCTTTCGCCTCGTCCAGAAAGCGGAGCGCCTCCGCCCTTTTGCCGAACAGGATCAGGGAACTGGCCAGATGGATATACACTTTCGGATGCCTGAGCCACAGGCGCACCGGAATGTCCATGAACCAGGATTCGAAGATCAGCCGCTGCGCGTCCCGCGGCGACAATTCATACAGGCGCGCGGCGTAATCGACCGCCAGTCCGTCGTCCCCGGCGGCCCGCGCATGGGCGATGGCTTCCTTGAACATCCGGTTTTCCGCAAACCATCGGGCGGCGCGCAGGTGCGCCCGGCGGATTTCGTCCGGCGAGGCGTACCGGGCCAACAGCTGCCGCAGACATTCCGCGAACAGGCTGTGGTAGCGGAACCAGGCGTGTTCCGGGTCCAGGGGGATGACAAAAAAGCGCGTCAATTCCGCATCCACCGGCAACTGACGCGACGGGCCGATCTCCGCCACGGCCCGGGCCAGGGAAGCGCAGAAACGGTCGAGCACGGACGTGTACAGCAAAATTTTGCGGACATGCTCCGGCTGCCGGTCGAGCAGCACATCCACGACATAGTCCACCACGAGGCGATGGGAACCGGAGAAGTCCCGGATCACCCGGGAAGAATCCTCCCGGTCCCGCAGGTAGATGGAGGCGATCCGGACGCCGACGGGCCAGCCTTCCGTTTTGGAGCAAAGCAGATCGATGTCGGAGGCGGGGAGCCGGCGACGGGCCGATTTCTCGACGAGCTCCGCGGTTTCCCCGGGCGAAAAACGAAGGTCCTCCATGCCGATTTCGCACAGCCGGCCCGCCATCCGGAGGCGGGACAGGGGAAAAGGCGGCGGTTTCTGTCCGATCAGCACCACACGAACCGTGTCGGGCGCGTTCTCGGCGAAGAACCGCACGCTGTCGTGAACGGCGGGATCCCGGATCAGGTGGTAATCGTCCAGCACGAGGAACAGGGGCTCCGCGCAACGGGAGAGCTCCCGGATGAGGCAGGCGACAGGAAACTCCGCGGACACCGCGCCATCGTCCAGCACGGATCGCATCCGTTCCGCGAAGCCGGAGAACGCCCGGTCGACGGCGAAAACGAGGTAATGCCAAAGCCGGGCGTCGTCACCTTCCTCTAGGGTCAGCCACGCCGCCCGGTGATTGTTGCGGAGGATCCACTCGCCAATGGCGATGGTTTTGCCGAAACCCGCCGGCGCAGCCACGATCGTCAGCCTGGCGTCGAGCGCCTGCCCAAGCCGGGTTTCCAGCCGGTCCCGGACCACCACGTGCTCCCGAATGGCGGGAATTCGCGTTTTCTCGGAAATCATCCGGATGGGGGCCATCGCCATCAACCTTTGAAGAGGGGGTTGCGAAATAACTTCGATGCGGAATGCCTTTTTCCTTCCGACAAACCTTTGATATTCCCGTGGAAGAGATCCGCCGTCACGGGGAAATTCGGGCGTTCTTGCGGCGGCGGATCGGCGTCCCTGATCATGGTGTAGAATTGTATTGGGGAGGAATATTGGTTTGTGGTGCGCGGCGTAATCCCGAAGCTGGCCTTCGACCCCATAGCGGAACGGAATTCGTAATGGGCCGAAACGCCCGGATAGCATAATCCGGAATAACTGGACCTTGCAGCCATCACGCCGCGGATGCCTGGTGGTATAGTTAAATTTGTAAATTTTTTATCCATCCCAGAGGTTGAACCATCGTGAGCTCTCCGCTGACAGCCTACATCGCCCTGACGAGTCTTTCCGGCGTCATCAATTTGCTTCTTTTTCTATATGTGTTTCTGAAAAGGAAAACCTACGGCAGCATCTCGACCTTCTTCCTGCCGGGCGTGGCGGCCAAAATCATCTATTCCTTCGGCTACGCGTTCAATCTGGCGACGTCCGCCTCGCTGGCCGAGATGCGTTTCTGGAACATCGTGCAATACTTTGGCATCCCGTTCGCTCCGCCCATCGGGACGCTGTTCATTCTGCAGTATCTGGGTTTCCGGATCACCTGGCGGCAAATCGCCGGTCTTCTGGCCATCCCCGTCGTCATTTTGCTCAGCGACATCACCAACGACTGGCACCATCTGCATTACAAGGAATACAGCGTCCATGAAACGCTCGGAGCCCCGTTTTTCCGCATCGAAATCGGTCCCACTTACGTCGTCATGATGTGGTACCTTTATCTTTGCATGCTGGCCAACATCGCGCTGCTGCTTTCGCGCTGGCGGAATGCGAGCCAAGAGGTTCGCCGCCATTTGCTTTCGCTCGTTTTCGCGAATGTGATCCCGATGGCGGCCAACCTCCTGTACGTGACCGGCATGACGCCGGAAGGCATCGATCCCGTTCCGATGGTCACCGGCGTATCTTCCGTGCTCATGCTCTGGGCGATCGATTCGTCCCGGATGCTGAACATCATTCCGGTGGCGCTCGACACCGTTTTTCACAGCATCGGCGACGGCGTCGTCGTGCTGGACAAGTCGGGCAGGCTGGTGGAATTCAACGAAAGCTGCCGGCGCATGTTCGGCGGACTGGACCGGTCGATGGTCGGACAGCCGGTGGAAAGGATCTGGGCCGCGATGTTCGGGTCCCGTTCGTCCGTGCCGGATCTTGGAGCTGGTGACGAGGAGCTGGAAGTGCCGGCGGACGAAAGCGGCGGACGCACCTACCAGGTGCGCATCTCCCCGCTGAAAGGACAGCAGGGGAGCGTTTCGCCGGGAACGATCATGATCATCTCCGACATCACCGAAATGAAACGCATGCAGAAGCAGCTGGAGAGAAACGCGTATTACGACGATCTCACCGGCATCTACAACCGCAGGGCGTTTCTCGAATACGGCGAAACGGAATTCGGGAAGGCCAGGGAGGCATCGGTCCCGTTTACGATCATCATGTTTGACATCGACCATTTCAAGCAGATCAACGATACCCATGGCCACCAGACGGGCGACCGGGTGCTCGTGCACGTGGCCGGCATCACCCGGAGCTGTCTCGGGCAGGACATGCTGCTGGCACGATACGGCGGGGAGGAATTCGTGCTGGCCCTTCCGGGAAAGAAGGTCTCGTACGGGGAAGAATTCGCCGAAATGCTGCGCCGGCAAATCGAGTCCCGACCGCTCATGGTGAACGGGCAGGAAGTGACCATCACGTCCAGTTTCGGCGTCGCCGGCGCATCATGGCAACCGGGAGAGTCGCTGCTGCATGTGCTGCACACCGCCGACAAGGCGCTTTATAAAGCGAAGCGCGGCGGCCGCAACCAGGTGCGCGTGAATGAAAGCCATCCGGCATAGAATGGCGGGCCCCTATTTCCGGCCCGCCATTCTTTCGTAATATTGCCGGTGCAGTTCGCGCACTTCTTCCGCCAGCTCCGGCACAGGACCGTCGGCGACGGCGTCGCGCAGGACTTCCCGGATCGGCAGCGGGCGGACGAGCGGGGGCTCCACGCCCATTTCGCGCCACCATTCGGCCAGCTGCGCGGAGGACGTCGCATACACGATGCGGCCCAGTCCCACCCAGCCGTGCGCCGCCGCGCACATCGGGCAATGTTCGCCGGAGGTGTACACCGTCGCCCGGCTCCGCTCTTCCGGCGACAGATGGCCGGCCGCCCAGCGGGCGATCTCGAATTCCGGATGGCGGGTCCCGTCGCCGCCGGCGATCCGGTTATGGTCCTCGAACAGCACCTCACCGTCTCCCGACACCAGAACGGAGCCGAAGGGCTGGTCGCCGGACGCGAGGGCCCGCCTGGCCAATTCGACGCCCCGCCGCAGATGTTTGAGATCCGTTTCCGTGATCATGCCGATTCCTCCCCTTTTCATCAGATTATCATGAAAATGCTTCGGGTTCGATTGTCATCTTTCCTGACATTCCGTCCGGTACGCGGCGGGTTAATGGTAAAATTGAGGCAGGAATCGGGCAAGGGGGGTGCGTCCATGGAGAAGCGGAACTCCTCCGATGTGGTTTTCACCGAGGTGGGTCCGTCCCGCTGGAATGACCTGGAGAAGCTTTTCGAAAGCCGGGGCGGCCCGAAAAACTGTTGGTGCATGGTCTGGCGGGGAACGGCGAAGGACCGGGCGACGAAGGAAAGCCGCAAGGCGGCCATGCGGAAAATCATCGAGGACGGCGTTCCGGTGGGGCTTCTGGGTTACGTCGGGGACGAGCCGGTGGCCTGGTGCTCGGTGGCGCCGCGGCCCACGTTCCGGGATCTCGGCGGCGTCCGCGAGCCGGGGGAAGACCCGGAGAGGGTCTGGTCCATCGTCTGTTTCTTCGTCAGCCGGAAATACCGCAGGCGGGGATTGCTGAAACGGATGATCGAGGCGGCCTCGGAGCACGCCTTCCGGCGGGGAGCGGACGAGGTGGAAGCCTATCCCGTCGATCCGGATTCCCCGAGCTACCGTTTCATGGGCTTCGTTCCCTGCTTTGAGGCATGCGGATTCGTGAAGGCCGGCACGGCGGGAAGCCGCCGGCACGTCATGCGGCTGAAACGGGACGGGACGAACGAAGGCCCATGAACCGGACCGGGAGAAGGAACCCGCCGGCGCGGCCACGATCGCCAGCCTGGCGTCAAGGGCCTGCCGCAGGCGGGTTTTCAGCCGTTATTTCTCTTCTTGACTGTCAATTCATGCTTTAGCATGAAATGGTGGTTCCGGATTGCGATGTTCGATACACGGGATGTCGGCGCCGGTCTTCGGATTGGGCGGGTTGGCCGCCGGAATTGCCGGACCATCCCGTATCCTTGCGCCGGAACGTTTTTCTTCTCTTCAAACCTTCGGCCATGTTCGCCCCGGAAAATTTTTCGGTTTCCTGTAGCAAAATCGCGTCCCGGCACGTCTATAAGGGCGACGGGGGTGGTGAAATGGAACGGCCGGCCGGCCAAGGCGACCGGAACGACAGGGTCGACTACCCCGCGGACCCCTCCGCCGCGCTTGAACAATTGATGGAACGCCACGGCAACGACGTGCTGCGGACCGCCTTTTTCTATCTGGGCGACCGGCATCTCGCCGAAGACGTCAGCCAGGAGGTCTTTCTGCGCGCTTACCGGCATTGGACGTCATTTCGGGGGGACAGCAGCGTCAAGACGTGGCTGGCGAAAATCACGGTGCATCTGTGCCGCGACCGGCTGAGGCTGAA
>Ga0181858_1000267_pt1 | contig 23378 bp, 25 predicted proteins | sample NewIslPassag4_SG_FD_130749 | JGI IMG/M metagenome (GOLD analysis project Ga0181858, IMG submission 130749) | Feedstock adapted compost microbial communities from Newby Island compost facility, Milpitas, CA, USA - Passage 4_SG | ecosystem: Engineered > Solid waste > Feedstock > Composting ...
GACGGCCCCCCCCCCCCCCGCCCCCCCCCTTCCTTTCGCCAAACACCGGGAGGGTGCCCCCGTCGTTCGCTTTGGGGCGCCCCTCCCCGCCGTTCGGCCCACTCGGCCAGACGAACCAGTCGAGCTGGATATCGACGACCGCTCGAGTGCGCCGGTTCGGCGCGCCCGCCACCAGGAAGTAAGAGCCCCGGGGGAATTCGTCCTCCGATGGCTTCTCCAGGAGGTCGGCGGGCCAGCCCCAGTAGAGACGCACCTCGCCTTCGGCGTCTCTGCCCACGAGGTCCGCGAGAACCGGATCGCCCGCGAGACGGGCCACCATGCCGAGCTCGGCGTCCTTCACGCGAAGGCCTCCGCAGTCTCCTGGAGCTCCAGCTCGAGGTCGCCCGGCGGGCCCCAGTCGCTCGCATCGACGACCAGGTACCGCGCCGGCCAAAGACCCTGTACGACCTCGATCCCGTCATCGGGGCGGATGTCCATGCCGGTGGGGAAGAAGGCCGCCGCTGTACGGGCCGACGTACGTCCGGTCGCGTCCTGCTCGACGCGGCCGGCCCGTGGCTGGATGTCGCATTCGACACCGTCAGCCACGAGCTGCCAGCGACCGACTTTCTCCCGGTACGGGGTGGTCACCCCGCCGGCGCGCCGGTAGACTCGGACGACGTGGTTCGTGACGGCCGGCATGCCCGGGTCACTCCACCGTGGTGCCCTTACCGCGCTTCCGGGCCACCCCGCCCTTTGGCGTCTCCCCCGTCTCCACTTCCGACTCCTCGACCTCGTCGTCCACCGGCTCGATCGCCCCGAGCGCGAGCAACCGCTTCCGCTCGCGGGCCTCGATGGTTCCCGGCAGCGTGTCTCCCGGGTGGTAGTACTTGCCGCCTATCTTGACCGTCTGCTTGGCTACGTCCGTCATGGTCCGCCTACTGGGCTGTTGTGATCCAGGTGCGGGAGGCAGCGCCGGTCCCCGGTACTGCCTCCCGCCGTGGTTGGCCTGCGCGTCACGACGACAGGACCGTCGCCGCGAGACACGCGTTCACCCGGTACGGCACCGTCAGAGGTGCCGACTGGGTCATCACGTACTCCATCGGCGGATCCTCTTCGATCCAGTTCTTGGGGAAGCGCGGCAGCGGGGCGAACCCGGCGCGCGGGTCACGGATCGCCGCGTAGGCGAGCGTCCCTTCCATCTCCGGCCCGGCCATGATCACGGTGCCGACCGGAAGAACCCGCTTCTCGGTGCCGTCGTCGTCGACGTAGCGGTCCTGGTAGACGAACAGGTTGAACTCGCCGATCGTGCCAACGAAGCGCACCTTGGCCGCGGCGAGCGGGCCGGTCTCCGCGGTCGACGTCGAGCCGCGCCGCGTGTCCAGGAGCTTCTGGACCTGTTCGTTCTGCCGCATGTTGCGCCAGGCGGTGGGCTCCAGGACGACGTCGGTCACCACGGCGCCGCTCTTCTCCTGGATGAGCTGGGCCCACGTCTCGATGTCGCTGACCGGATCCCCTGCACCTCCGTTCCAGGCGCTGCTGCCCGAGAGGGTGACCGTGAGCGCGGGGTCACGGCCGAAGTCGAGAACGACCGTCCCGTACCCCTCGCCCGTGATCGTCAGCTTGCCGGTGCGGAGCACCTCGGCGGCCATCACGTTCTCGCGCTCGAGGATCATGCGCTGATGCTCCCGCAGCGCTTCGGCGATGGCGAGATCGCGCCGCTGCTGGGGCGTGAGGCTACCGCCGATCGCCTCGCCTGCCCGGCGCCGGAACTGCTGGTTCGGGTCGATCACGGACTTCGGCTTCACATACGGCGGCGAGAAGGACCGGGTCTGATAGCCGAGCGACTCGACCACCTTGCCCTCCTTCAGCGGCGAGACGAAGGGGGCGAGGCGCCGCTTGTCGTCCTTCACGTCGAAGTAGACCTTGTCGTCCTCGCTCTGCTGCCGCAGCGTGAAGTAGCGATCCAGCAGGAACGGGACGGGCACGTCCAGGCTCTCGATGACCCGGACCAGTGCCCCGGTGCTGTAGATGTCCATCTGAGACCTCCTTGCGGCCCGGGCCGCAGCTTCGCCGGCGCCTTACGCGCCGACCGTGTTCTTGATGAAGATCCCCACCTGCCGGAGTGCGTCCTTGACGGTCGCGACCGTATGGCCGGAGCCGTAGGTGATCCTCCGGGCGTTGAACTCACCGGTCAGGTAGACCGTCGCTTCCTCGTCGCCGCTCGAGGCGTCGACGTCCTCCGCCAGGATCGCGACGGGGGTCTGCGAGCCATCGGTCGCGCCGGCGTCCGACAGCACGTACTGCCCGCTCGCCGTGATCTTCCCCAGCACGGCGCCGCGCTGCAGAACCTGGCCGGCGGCGATCGTGACCGTGTCGGTGACGACCGGAAAGTCGCCCGCGATGAGGTTGTCAGGCGTGAACACGCCCTCCTGGATGTTGACACTGGGCCGCATGCTCTCCTCTCCTTCGGTTGCGCCCGGTTACTGGGCGGCCCGCTTCGGGCGGTAGATGCTCAGGATCCGGGCGGCGACGGCCTCGTCCGACCCGGCCTCCGGGGTGTTCGCCGAGGGCGACGGCGCGTCCAGCTCGGCCTCGGCGGCCTCGAGCTTCTTCAGCGCCGCCTTCCGCTTGTCGCCCTCGCTCGCGCGGGCCTTCTTCTGCCACTCGACGATGCGGAGCGCCGCCCGCTCGACCGTGCACTCGGGGTCTCGGACACACTCGGCGACCACCGCCTCGGCGCCATCGACCGCGAGCTCCTGGATCGCGAGGATCCGCTCGCGCTCCGCCTTCGCGCCCTCGGCGCGGGCGGCCTGCAGCTCCGCCTCGAGTTCCTTGGCGAAGGTCTCCTTCGCCTTGTTCCACGTGATGGCCGGCGCACTGTCCGCGGCCGGCGCCTGGCTGGTTCCGGGCATCGTGCCCTCCTGTTTGACGGGTGAAACATCCATCGCGGCCGCGGTGGCCACGGAAAGCCGGTCGGAGCCTACCGACCGCACGAGCTCACTGATCACCGCCTCGAACGTCGCAACGCGATCCGCGAGGCCCACGTCCACCGCGTGCTGTCCGACGAACACGTCGCCGCCGCCGAACTCGTTGAGCACCGTCTCGCGCGGAACACCGCGGTTCCGGGCGACGGCGTCGATGAAGACGTCGGCGAGCGCGTCGATGGTCGCCTGGACCTGCGCCCGGCCCTGTTCCGTCCGGACGTCCGGCCGCTTCCTCGGCGACTGACTTGAGACGATCTCGATCACGTCGCTGTCGCCCTTCCGGACGCGAAAAGCCGCAACGACCCCGATGCTGCCCACCATCGCGGTCTCGGCGACCACGACCTCGCGGGCGGCGCTTGCGATCCAGTAAGCCGCAGAGCAGCCGAGGTCCGTCACGAACGCGATCACGGGCAGCTCCTCGTCGAGCGCCGCGATCAGCTCCGCAGCCTCGGAGACGCCGCCCACCACGCCGCCGGGGCTGTCGACCTCGAGGATCACCGAATCGATCTGGCCCCGGTTCTCCCGGATCACCGCGACGTCGCGCGCGATCTGTGCGTACGACGAACAGCCGCAGACCTCGTGAATCGCGTCCGCGTAGTGGTAGAGCGGACCGATCACCGGCAGGATCGCAACGCCGTCGCGAACCGTGACCCGAGAGTCCTGATCGAGCGGCTCGCCGTAATCGAGCGCGAGCGACGTCGGCGTGCCATGGCCGTCCCGTAGCGCAGCGAGCGTGCGGCGGATCTCCGCCCGCAGCTCCGCGGCGGTGAGCGTCGCGTCCGTGCCGTCGCCGAGGCGGTGCGCAATCCCGGCGAACTGCTCGAGCCATTGCGGCAGGATCGCCCACTCCGATGCGAGGATCGCATCGAAGACGCGCCGCGCCCGGGTGCGGCCCCGAATCGCCTCAACGATCTTCATCGCCCGTCTCTTCCTCGCTGTCGCGCTGCGGCTGTTCCAAGATCGCGCGCTCCGCGGGTCCTTCGCGGTCCAACCCCGCCTCGCGGCGGAGCCGCTCTTCCTTGGCCCGCTGGACGTGGTTCGCCTCCCAGTCGCCTCCGGTCAACTCCGCCGTCTCCTGCTGACGCGTGCTGAAGCCCTCCTCGACGCGGAGCCTCGCGGCCTGGGCCTCCTTCAGCGGGTCGATCTGCCCGGGCGAGGGGCCAGTCCAATCGGCGCCGAGCCAGGCCCGCTGAATGAGCGGGTGGTCGAAGAAGCCAGGGGCGTCGATGAGCCCGCGAGCCACCGCCTCGCCGATCACGGCAGCGTACCAGGGCCGGCACCACTTGCCGACGAGCCAGCGGCGCAGCGTCCGGAACGCTTTCCAGGCCTCCAGGAGCGCCGCGCGGCTCGCGGAGTACGACGCCGTGAAGTGTTTGACCAGGACCTCGTACGGTAGGTCGAGTCCGACGCCGATCTGGCGGAGGAAGGCGGTCACGAACGAGTCGAACGCCTGGTTCGGCCGCATCGGATTGGCGAAGGTGACGTCTTCGCCTTCGCCGAGCTCCGCGACCACACCCGGCCCCAGCGTGATGTCGCGATCGTCGCTCTCTTCGCCATCGACGAGCGGGGCGAAGGTCGCGGCCTCGCCAGCCCCCCCGGTCTTCAGGAAGACGGTGAAGAAGCTCGAGACCACCGCGGCCTGGAGTTCGCTCTCCGCGTAGCGGTCGAGCTGCTTCAGGGCTTCGATCACAGCCGCCAAGTACGGCACTCCGCGAGGCTGGCCCGGGCGTCGGCGCTGGAAGAGCAGCGAGGCGATCCGCGACCCGTCCGACGCGAACGCCCGAACGCGCTTCCACGTCTGCCGGCTAAGCCGTCCGACCCCGAACACGTCGCCCGGGTGGTGGTCCAGGACGTGGTACGCGATCGCGGCGCCGTCTTCGTCGAGCTCGACGCCCTCGATCAGCCGGTCCGTGTTCGGTGCCCACTGGGGGTTGCACACCCGATCCGCCTCGACGAGCTGCACCTTCGTGCCCCACAGGTCGCCCGGGCGTAGCTTGAAGCGGCGGATCACGAGGACGTCGCCGGAGAGCAAGACGGAGAGCAGCGCGAGGGAGGTGAGGCCGGCGAAGTCCTGCTCTCGCGTGATGTCACACTCCTCACTCTCCGCCCACGCGTTGAAGAGCCGCTGCGCCTGGCGCTCCCAAGCGTCCGCCTCTTCCTCGGAGAGCCCCAGGAACTCCCGGTCAACGTGCGGGAGAACCTTGAGACCGGTGCCGACGACGTTGATGACGTTGGTGTTGAGCGCGCCCCGGGCGAACGGCGCGTTCCGCTCGAGGTCGCGGGAGCGGGCCCGGAGCGTCGGCAGGTCCGGCACCGTGTCCGTCGTCGCGCTCCCGATGGCAGGCCGCCAGTTCTGCGTCTGCGGCCGGTCGGTCCGGGCGCCGGTGTAGCCGGACGCCTGGATGCGCGCTCGCCGGGCTGCCGTGACCGGGCGCCCGCTCGCATCGAAGAGCACCGGGGCCGCGCTCATTCGTTCACCACCCGGCGAAGGCGAATCCCGCCGCGCTGCTCCCGCTCGACCATGCGCCGGAGGAACTGCTCGCGCGCGTGCAGCTCGGCGAGCCGGGCCTCGGTGCGGGAGCGTTGGCCCTGCTCCCAGGCCTGGCCATCGGCCAGCAGGCGAGAGATCGCGGCCTGTACTTCCTCGAGCTGCTCGGCGTAGGTCTTGACGGCCATGGGTCGCGGAAAAGCAAAGAGGGCCCCCACCGCAGACGCGGTGAAGGCCCTCTGGCCAGGTGATCTGTTCAGGCCGGCGTGCCGGCCAACTGCCACAATATGCAAGCGACGGCGCCGGAACGCAAGCGGATCAGGCGATGCCCCTCGAGATCACCCGGCGGCCGCGGCGCGGCCTGCCTGTCGTGGCCACCTCCTGATGCTTTTCGCCCGCGGCCTGGATCTGTTGCGCTAGCGCTCCGAGGTGCCCCCGGTAGCCCGGCCCCAGAATGTGAAGGGCGACGATACAGCCGACCGCGAGGTCGATCGCTTCGTTTCGCCGCCCCGCAAGCTTCTTGTAGCGGCGGACCACCTGACCCGCCTCGTTCTCACGCACCAGGATCTCGGCACCGAACTGGTGGAAGAATTCCGCGTCGGGGGCCGGATCCTCCTCGAGGCCGAGCGCATCGCCGATCGGAGCGGGGAAGTGCATGTATCCCGGGCCAGGCCGTTGGAGGCGCAGCCGTGAGAACAGGATGTCCTTGAACGCACCAGCATCGAACGTCCAAAGGCGAACGCCGTCGCGGTTGGGCCGCTTCGTGACAGTCAGCTTCTCCGTGAGCCTGGAGTCCGAGCCCTTGACCGCGAAAACCCCCGACCCCTGACGCGGCGCCACGTAGCGATACACCGCGTCTTTCTGGAAGCCGGCGTCGACGCACATGGCCTTGATGCGGAGACTCGCGCCGCTCTCGTGCCGGTACGGCTTCGTGCGGAGGCGCTCGAGGCGCTCCCAGACGTCCGACGTCGCCGGATCACCCATGAGCCGGTGGTGCGCGATCACCCACGACTCTTCGCCCGCGCCCCAGCCAACGACCAGGAGCTCCAGCCGGTCGTGCTGCACGTCGACCATGGCGGTGAGGAGGCCGACGCCGTTTGGCACCTCGGCCGCGTACACCTCCCGGCGGCTGATCAGCTCGTCCGGGTCGAAATCCTCCTCCAGTTCGTCCCACGGCTCACCGAGCTGGAGGTTTATGAACGTCTTCAGCTGCTCGCGTCCGGCGTGGCTCGCTCTCACGAATTTCTCCACCAGCTCAGGCCATGTGACCCATGGAGAGTAGAGAGAGTTGATGTGGAACCCGGGGAACGACCCCCGGGGATTCTCGGCGCGCCACTCACCTGCGGCGAGCATCTCTCGCTTCGCGCTTTCCGGGATCAGCGCCCCACAGGCCTCGCAGGCGTACGCGGCCGTCTCGGGCCGATGCACCTTCCGGCCATCGACGACATCTGTATCCCAGTGCATCTGCGGCCACCTGAGCGTCTGCATGTGGCCACAATGCGGGCATGGGACGTAGTAGCGACGCTGGTCGGAGGCCTCCCACTCCTGCTCGATGCGGCTCGCGCCCCGGATCGTTGGCGTGCTAATGAGCACGATCTTCCGGTTCCAGAACGTCGCCGCGCGCTGCTCGCCGAGGCTCACCGGATCGCCCTCGTTGCCTGCGCTGGGAGGATACCGGTCGATCTCGTCGAAGAGCACTACGCGGATCGGGCGGCTCGCTAGCCCCGAGGGACTGTTTGCGCCACCGATCGTGATGTGCCCGCCTGGGAAGGTCTTGTGCAGGATGGTATCCCCATCCCGGGCCTTTCCCGGACGGATGCGACGGCGTAGGACTTCGGTGTCGCGGATCATGGGCGCCAGGCGGTCTTTGGAGAACGCTTCGCCCATGGGCCGCTCGTTCGGAAGGATTACCAGGATCGGCGCGGGATCCTGGTCGATGTAGTACCCGATGACGTTGAGGATGACCTCCGTCTTCCCCACCTGGGAGCTCGCCATCCAGCAGACCCGGCGCACCAGCGGGTCGCTCACCGTGTCCATGATCTCCCGGAGGTACGGCGCGCGGTCCGTGCGCCAGCGGCCGGCCTCGGCGCTGGCCTCGGGGCTCAGCACCCGATAGCGGTCGGCCCACTCGGAGAGCGTGAGGCGCGGCGGGGGCTTGAGGAGCGTACGGCGGAGGTGTTGCTTCCGCCGCTCCCATTCCGCCCATGCCCGGGGGAAGCTACGACGCTTCATCGTCATCGTATTCGCCACGGGACAGCGTCTCCATCAGCTCATGCACGGCCGGCTCGATGATCGCGAGAGCCTCCGCCGTCTTGTAGCGGTCGAGCAGCGGCGCCAGCCGGCCCGGGAAGGCAAGGATGGCGGAGCGGATCCCCGATAGCTCGCGGGCGAGGTCCTCCTCGGCCTCGGCCACATCGATCAGTCGCCCTTCCCGCTCCTCCACGTCCAGCTCGTGCTTCCGCGCCAACATTTCCTGCTTCTTGAGCTCGACCCGCTCGAGGTCGCCGGTCATCGCGTCGCGCCGGCCTCTCTCGTAGGCCTCCGCCTCCGCCCGCTCGACCAGCCACGCGATCGCCTCCGCGAGATCGTATGTCGCATCTCCTCCGACTCGCGCGCGATCGAGGCCCTTGCTCTCCCAACGTTGGATGGTGCGCGTGGTAACGCGGAAGAGATCGGCGAGGTCTTTCTGCGAGACCGTCATCGGCCACCCTCAGCGCGACGACGACACGGGGGAAAACGGACCCCCGGATGGGCGAAAATTCGGCGCGGCGCGCGCACCCGCGAGTTTTCCCCGCCGGAAGGACCCGCCGAGCCCGGGCGGACGGTGATCGGCACGCCAGACACCATGCCCTCCACCCCTATGCCGCCTCGACCATGAGCCTCGCGACCTCGAGCACGAGGTCCGCCTCGACGGGGCTCAGCGCCTGTAGCCTCGCCAGCGCCTCCCGTATCGACCCGAGGTCCCGGCCGGTGAGGTGGACGGCGCCCTCGAACTTGCCCGTGCGGAATAGGAGCAGGTACCGCCGGCGACACCGCGGGCAGTGCCGCTCGTGGAGCGACAGCCCCGGCGCGAGCACGAGCTCATACCATACCCATCGGTCACAGGGGCAGGGCGCTGCAACGTATGGTCTCTCGTGCGTCCGCATCGGGGCCATAGAACGACGAAAGGCCGTCTCCGCCCGCTCCCGCGCGGACGGTGACGGCCCTCTGGCCAGGTGGCGTTGTCCTTGCAAGTTACACCCACTCGTCGGCTCAGGTCAAGCACCGCCGGTCCCGCCTCTCTCCCGCTGCACGGCGCGCGCGAGGCATCGACGGATCGTCTCACTCGCCATCTCCACCTCCCGCCGGCAGAAAGAGCGCGGACTCCCCGGGCATCAGCTCGGCAGCGCGCTCGTCGATCATCTCGGCGACGGTCCGGCCACCGCTCGTGAGCGCGAGACCTCCGAAGACCTGAGCCGGCGTCGCCACTCCGTTCTCGATCGCCTCGAGCTGGAGCTCGAGGAGGTGGCGCACCTGCGCCCATGCCACCGCTTCCGGCGTCGCCTTCGACGCTCCGCGCATCCGCTCGAGGCGGGCGCGCACGCCTTCGATTTGAGGCCGCATCTGGTAGGCGACGCCGTGGATCACGAACGCGATCGCGACGGGCACGCCTTGCCGCTGCTGAACGTGGAAGCTCTCGGCGCCATATTCACCGAGGAGCTGCATGATCTCTCCGACGAACGCCGCCGCGCTCTTCGTGGTCGTGTAGTAGCGCGGACCCTGTGTGCGCTGTGTTGCCATCGCTCGCTCCTTTCGCCCAGATGCGGGGCGTTGATCCGGCCATCAGACAGCTTCGGGCCACTGGACTTTGAAGAGCGCCTCCCGCTGCGCCTTCGGGACCCGGCTCTCGCTCCGGAGCCCGTAGTGGTCGAGGGCCATCTCGAGGAGCCAGAGCGCGTCGGCTTCGTCGTTGCGCGCGCCGCCGTACCCGAGCCGACGGACGGCCTCGACGAGGACCTCCTCTTTGCCGGCGTTCCCGCGGCCGGTCGCATACTTCTTCAGCACCGCCGGCGGAACCTCGACCCAGGTATAGCCGAGATCTCGGAGCGCCATGCGCACGACGGCGCCTAGCTCGGCCTGGTCCAGGATCGCGCGGCCCTTCGAGCCGTAGCTGTAGCCCTCGATCACGACCAGGTCGGCGCCCGCCGCCAGCCGGAGCACCTCGGAGCGGATCCACGCCAGCCGGTCGTATCCGCGGCGGCCGTTCGGCTCGAGGAGACCTTGCTCGAAGGCGCCGCCGGCGTAGCGGGCCCATCCGGTCGACGTGAGGCTGAGATCCAGCGCGAGAATGTTCACAGGGCCCTCCCGTTCGCGGCTTCGCCCGCAGCCTCCACGGCCTCGGGCTGCGGAGCCTTCCGGCTGTTCAGCTCGTCGTAGGCGGCTTTGATCCTGGCCGCGACGTGGTGGATCCTCGAGTGCGGCACGCCGGCCTCGACCAGCTCGTCGAGGATCACCGCGGCGGGATGCTGCACCGGAGACGTCGCCGGCGGTTCCGGTATTCGGCCGAGGTCGAGCGTGTACTGGCACTCGACGCTGCGCACGTATCGGCCGTCGTCCAGCCGGATGATCGTCTCGAACGGATCCTCCTGATCGTCACGGACGATCACGCCGCCGACGATCGCCGACGTGTCGTAGTGGAAGCAGACCTCCACGCGTCGGCCGACGTTCGGGCTCTGCTGCGGGAAGGCACGCGCCGTGACGTTCGGATGGACGCCCATCACTGCACTCTCCTGAACTGAGGCGCCCCGCGCCCAAGCCGCCGGTCGGGCCCGGAGAGGCAGACGGCCGCGCCCTTGCCGAGCCACCGCGAGAGCAGCGGCGCGTACCAGTCGTCCAGCGCCTCGAGCTGGTCCGGGCCGTAGTTGCTCGTGATGATCGTGGCGCGGGGCTCCCGGCCCGCGACGAGCTCGAAGAGCAGCTCGCGAAGCCACGGGCCGTCGGTCTTCGCCTTCCCGACGTCGTCTAGGACCAGGAGGTCCGGGCGGATCAAGGCATCGAGGTAGTCCTCGGGCCTCTCGCCGGCGCCGATCATGCGCCGGAGGGTGATCGTCATTCGCGTCTCGCGAACGAAGCGCGCGGACCTCGGATCCACGTCCCCCGCGATCAGGAGTTCGCGCAGGATCGCAACCGCGAGGTGCGTCTTCCCGCTCCCCGGCGCGATCCGCTCGCCCGGGCGCTCGCTGTAGAGGAACAGCGTCGGGCGCAGGCCGGCCCGGAAGTCCTCGACGAACTTCTTCGCCGCGGCGAGCGCGGCGCCGTCAGGCCGCGGGTCGAACGTCTCGAACGACGCCGAGAGGTGATCCGCGTCCGCGTCGACCCCGCACTTCACGAGAAGTTCGCCGATCGATGCGCGCCGGCGCTCCGACTCCGCTGCGAGCCGCTCGCGGCGCTCCCGCTCGGCCTCGGCGAGCTTCTGCGCTTCCTCGAGCTCGGTGCACATGCGGCACCGCGGGAACTCTTCCGTCCCGTCTCGACGCCGGATGCCCGTGACCGGTGTCGTCTCGCACGTCGGGCATACGCCGTCGACGAGCTCCGGAATCGCCGAGCTAAGCGTCGCCGCTTCGGATCGTGACGGCGTCGTACTTGCTGGGAGGCCGAGCTCCCGGCGCCGTTGCACGTACTTCCGCTGCAGGTCCTCGACCGTGATGTCCATTGCGTTCCCCCTTCGCCTTTCGGCGCTCGCGGCGGGGCGTCGGTACGCTCTCCGCCTCGGCTTCAGCCCGGCGGTCCTCCGCTTTCGCGCGGACCGCGGCGCTGAAATACGCCATGCTGTGGATCTGCCGGTTCCCCTCCGACGGCACGAAGGAGAGGGCTGTCTCGTAGACAGCTTCCGCGATCACGTCCCACGGGATTCCCTCGTCGAGCCAGTCCCCGACGATCTGCTGCGCGGTTCCGTTCGCGTGGATCGGGTTGATCCGGTCCCCGAGGTTCGGGTTGTCGCGCATGCCACGGTTGGCGAGCGCGACGGCGGTGCGGATTAGCTCGGCGCGGTCGTCCGAGCGGGCAGCGACGGGCAGCGGGATCACTCGCGCTTCGCCGCCGCCCTTATTCGACTGACTGACTAACTGACTAACATCATCTTCTTTACTGCCTTCTCTTTGGTCCGTTTTCCGAACATCGGTGGTCCGTTTCTGGGCCGGCCGGTGGTCCGTTTGTGGTCCGCCAGCTGACCGACCGGCAGCGGAATCCATTGCAATATCGCAACCTGAGACCTCCGACGGGTGGCCCGTCCGTGGGCCGCTTTGTGGTCCGTTTGTGGTATCGTTCGTGGTCCGTTTGTGGTCCGCCGGTGGTCCGTCCGTGGTACCGTCGGTGGTCCGCGTTGACTGGTATCTGTCGTAATTGATTAGGGTTATGATGGTCCGTTTCTGGTCCTGTTCATGGTCCGCGATCTCGATGCGCTCCATCTCCACCAGCAGCTTAAGGAACCGGCGCACCTTGCCCCGGCTCCACTGCCACCGCTCAGCCAGGAAGCGCTCCGAGACGAGGAGCTGACCTCGCTCGAGTTCCACGACCTGCCCCTTCGTGTAGCGGCGATAGTCCCTCCACGCCGCCATCTGGATCAGGTCCTGCCACGCCTCCCACCGGCTGAACACGCGCGACTCGAGCCAAAATGGGTCCGACTCGAACGCCTTGCGGCTCATCTTCACGTGGCCGTATTCGTCGACCATACTCTTCTCGGGGCCCCGCCCTCAGTTGTGGCCCGGGGCATCGGTAGCCCCGGGTGCGTGGTTGCTGCGATCAGAACGGGAGATCCCCGTCCTCGTCCGGCTCGCCGGCGCTCGCAGCCGCGCCGGCCGCGGCCACGCTCGAGGCCTCCTGGAGCAGCGTCCGGAGCCTCCCGAGCGAGACCTTGCCCACGCCCGTGATTCCGGGCAGCTCATCCCACCGCTCGGCGACGTGGCCGACCGTGGTGATGCCGTGGTCGCGCAGGATCGCGATCAGGGTGGGGGAGAGGAGCTCGGCGAAGTCGGTGATCGGGCGGGGGTCGCCTCTGAGCGACCGGACGAGCTCATCGACCGGATCGCCGGCGTCGGTCTCGGGCGCCGAGGTCTCGGTGGGCTGCTCAGCCGTGGCGGCTCCGGCCTTCTGCCGATTCTCGAGGAGCGTGCGCCCGAGGCGGTGGCCGCGGACATAGGCGACGGTGAGGCCTCTACCGGCCCCCTGCTCGGTGATCACGCGGCCCGCGATCGCATCGAAAGCGGCCTGGATGTAGTCCTGCTGCGCATCCTCGTCGCCGGCGAAGAAGTGCGCGGCCGCGGAGCGGATCGCGTGCTCCTCCTCTGAGGTCGGCTTCGCTTCGGCGCTCGCCTCCGACTCGTCGGCCTCGTCGGCGAGGAAGGCCTGGAGCTCGACGTCGACGACGGCGAGCTCGCTGTCGGTGTGATCGGCGCCGTCCGCGATCTCCAGTTGGCGCCGCGAGATCCCCCAGACGTGCCGGACGGCGTCGAGCAGCGCGGCGCCGGCGAGCGTCGGCTCCCACTTCGTGAAGCCGTGTACCTCGCGGTCGACGCCGAAGTAGAAGGCCGGTGCGAACGACCCGCCCACGACGAAGACGTGCGTCTCGGCACCGGACAGCGTCCTGTAGTGGCGGAAGCTGATCGCCATGCCCTTCTCGACCGTGCCCTTCCAGAGCTCCCGGAGCGCGGCCGTCAGGTCCTCGTCGGAGACCGGGGCGATTCGCGTCTCGCTGATGGGCTCGCCGCCGTCTTCGCCGATCTGGACCTCCTCGTGCGGCAGCAGCGCGTCAATCCCGTCGAGGGCCTGCTTGAGCGCGCGCTCGACGTCAGGATCCAGCGCGACCGCGGCCGGCTCCACCTGCTCGGCCTGCTGGTCGGAGGCCTCCGCCTCGGCAATCCGCTGCGCAGCCTCTTCCTCGACGCCCTCGAGCGCCTCCTCGATCGTCTGGCCGCCCCCCTCAGAGAACAGGCCCAGCTGCGCGCGCGCTTCCCGGTCGCGCCGTTCGCGCTCTGCCCGTTCCTTCGCGATCCGCTCGCGGGCCTCTCGCGCCATGAACTTGTGCAGGAGGCCGATGCGGTAGTCGTCCCCGATCAGGATCTCGAGAAGTTCGGCGATCTCCTCCGAGTGGACCCGGATCTTCTTCTCATTCGCTTCCTGCTGCTTCTCTGCCGCCTCGCGATAGAGGTCGAGCGCGGTGAAGACCACCTGCCGCTCCCTCTCGCTCAGCTCGTAGACGTCGTAGTCGCTCATCCTCACCTCCGGGGTTGCTGGGTAACGTGGTTCATGCTGACACGCGCTCACGCCGGCGCTCGAGCTCGCGCCGCGCGTTGACCCGGTACGCCTCATCCAGGAGCCCGAGTAGACGCAGCTTCTCCCGCGCGGTCTTCTCTGCGATCCCCGCCTCTTCGGCCATCTCCCAAGTCGTCATGCCCATCGCGAGGCGCTCCTCCCACCATTCGCGCTTCGCGTGCGGGACCGGCTTCCACTTCGGACCGATGCCGAGGAGCTTGCGGACGCGGGCGGAGACGGTCGTCGGCGCGCAGCCGATCTCTGCGGCGACGTCCTCGTACTTGCCGCCATGCTTCTCGAGGAGCGCGAGCAGCGCGTCCCGGTCATACAGCTGCGGGTACTTCCTCCGGCGGCCCCGTTCGGCATTTCTGCGGGTGTAGGCCTGGAGGCCGAATTGGTTGATGAAGTAGGTGGCCGCGTTTGGACGGATCCCCGCTTCACGGGCGCATTCCGTCTTCGTCTTTCCAGCCTCGAGCCGCTCGCGCCACCATTCCGGCCGGAAGTAGACGTGTCCCGTCTTGCGATTGGCGAGTCCCTGACGGCGGAGAGACTTTCGGACGCTACTCACCGTCGTCTCGAGGGCTCGGGCGATCGCTCCCGGGCCCTGCCCCGCCCGATGCATCTGGGCGACGCGCTCGTCAAACTCTCGCCGCCGCATCGTCCGCGGCGGCTCGATGCCGTGTTTGGCCGCCCAATCAACCACGAGCGAGGTACTGCACTCGAGTTGCCGAGCGACGTCGACGGTCGATCGGCCGAGCTCGAACTGCCGGGCGAGCCACTCGGGATCCCTGAGGGCCTGGAGCTTGAGCCGGCCGTTCTGCGGGCGCGTGAACTTCGTCCGCCGCATGGACTGGCAGCCCGGGCAGATCAGGAAATGCGCGTTCGCCGGCGGGATCTCGAACCCATCCGGTGGGCTCATCTGCAGCTGGAACACGCGGAGCGCGGAGAGCTCGATCCTCTCGAGCACATCCGGTCCGACCATCTTGCGCAGCGCCTCAAGGAACCGATTGGACCGGCCATCCTCGGGCCCGTCCCACGCCGTGTGCACAGCGGCCGCAATCGCCGCGGCGATTGGCGCCTCTTTCGCGATGGACCATTTGGGGCTCGGCATTTTCAGCCTCCTATCCCTGGGGGTGGTTGATGCACACCGCGTCGGCGCGACCTCAGGTCGCCAGCGCGAAGGGGTCGTCCACGTCCCACATCACCGGCGGCATTTCCCGGAGTCGCCGCTGGGCCTCCTCGAGGAGGGCCCGCCTCCGTTCTTCCGCCCGCTGTCGGCACGCCTCGAGGTCGCGCGCCGGCTCCGGCGTCGAGGCCTCCGCCGTCTGGCGTTCGAGGATCTCCTCCCGGCAGGCCGGGCAGAGCCGCGTCCGCGGGTCGAGCGCCGCGGGCGGCCAGGGCTCCTCGCACAGCGTGCAGGGCCGCAGCTCGCCCACCGGGACGGCCGCGGCGAGCTCGTCCCAGAGGGCGCAGCGACGGCAGGGTTGGGTCGGAGTGCAGCACATGGTCACCCCCCCCGCAGTCACAGCGTCAGTAACAAACGGGGCCGTTACTGACCGGCGCGGGTCGTCGGGGCGCCGGTTGTACGGATGTACGAAAGTCGTTGATTGCGCGGAGGTTGCGTGCGGGATTGGGCTGCGGGATGCGCTGGCTAGAAGCGCCTTCTCCGGCCTCCGGAGCCGAAGGTCAGAGGTTCGAATCCTCTCGGGCGCACTCGAAACCCCGCCCAGGCCACTGCCTGGGCGGGGTTCTTGCATTCACGGTCCGCCCATCCATGACGAAACCGTTGCATCCGGCAACGGTGGCGCTTTACGGTTGGGTCTGGAGGGCCAGGATGGTTCCGCCCGCGTCACGCTTGCGTGGGGTTCCGCGTTGTAATTCAGGGCACTCCGTCATCGACCAGAGGCTTTCGTTCCCACCCGACCCCGACTCGAAGGGCATCGGCCATGTCCGGGGCGCAGACCAATCGTTCCTGGGTCTCCTAACCTCGGGGGTGCTATGGCATTCCGTCTCCTCGATCGGTCCGGTCCGGCCCAGCGCTACATGACGGCGAACGATCGGTTCAAGGCACGGTTCCGCGCGTACGTCCATTGGGGGGTGATCGCGGCGACGTGCCTCCACGCTCTCGTCTTCTGGATCACTCCGGCTGTCATGCGTTTGCGGCCCTTGCTGAGTCGCCGTGTGGAGCAGCTCCTGTTGGCACCGCCATTGAACGCCAGGCCGGCGCCTCCCACCCCGGTGGCGGTGGTGGCGGGATTCCCGGTTCCGCTCCCGGTCGACAAGTCTGAGGAAGAGATCCCGAAGCCCCCGGAGCCGATCGAGGAGGCGCCCGTGCCTCCGATGAGCGACGCACTGCGTGACCTCCTGCGGGAGGGTCCGAGGATCACGCCTTACCACATCGCGCCGGTGCTGAAGAATCGGAACGAGATGACCCGTGTGCTCCGGGAAATATTCAGAATTCATGGCGAGGGCATCGATCATCCGGTCCGGATGGAGGTCTGGTTCCTGATCGATGAACAGGGGGTGGTCCGGTACACGACGATCAAGGTGCCGAGCGGTTATCCGGTGCTGGACACCGTGGTTCTCGGGACGTCGCAGCGAAGGATGAGGTTCACGCCCGCGTGGGCGCGGGGAGAGACGGTGCCGGTCTGGATCGCGCTGCCGATCGTGTTCGAGGTCGAGCTCCCGGTTGCCAGCGACACGGCGCGCGCCGAGCCCACCGCGGTCTCGACGGCGTCCGGAGCGCCGATCCCGTCGCACTGACCACGCTGCGGGTCGCCCTCCCAGGCAGCGCCCCGTCCCTTCCTTACTCCGGAGGGGCGGGGCGTTCGCGTTCCGGTCGTTCGGTCTCCCGGCGCCCGGGTGGCTCGATCGTGGGCGGTCCCGGAAGCGGCGGCGCCGGCTCCTCCGGTGGTCGGATCTCCGGCGGCGTCGGCGGCTCCTCGATCTCGGGCCGGCCTGGACGAGGGGGTTGGATGTCCGGCGGCGTCGGCATTGGCGTGCCGGGCTCGCGCGGGGGTTCGATGTGCGGGCGATAGTGATCGTTCATCGGCGGCTCCCGTGGCGGCGTGGTCGCCGGAGGCGGGAGCAAGCCGCGTACCGCGCCGTCGGTGGGCAGACGACTCCGTCGGGGAGCTCAGACGACGACGCGATTGCGCCCCGCGTTCTTCGCCCTGTAGAGCGCCCGGTCGGCTTCCTTGATCACCTGTTCCGGCTCGGAGAGGCGTTCCGTGCGCTCTGCCGCGCCGATGCTGACCGTGATCTTGAGCGTCTGCCTCTCGCCCTTCGGCGGCTTGGGCTTCTTCGGCTTGCGCCGCGGCCGGTCGGGCCCGCGGATCGTGAATTGCGCCTCCTCGATCGTCTTGCGGATCTCTTCCAGGCGCGGCACGACGTCCTTCAGTCTCTTCCCTGAGAAGATCACCGCGAACTCCTCGCCGCCGTAGCGATACGCGCGTCCGCCGCGGATCCGGGCGAGGCGCGAGGCGACGAGCCGGAGCACCTGGTCCCCCACGTCGTGACCGTGACGGTCGTTGATCCCCTTGAATCGATCCACGTCGACCATCGCGATCACATAGCGGTTCCCCAGGCGGAGCAACTCCTCGTTGAACGCGCGCCGGGAGGGCAGGCCCGTGAGGCCGTCGCGGTAGGCGAGGGCGTACGAGGTCTCCACGACGGCAATGCCCAGGATCACCCCCGCCGTCACGAGATACGTCGCCGCGCCGCCGGCACCTGCCGGCTCGAGCGCGGCGAACACGAGGGCAAGGGTCGCCCAGAGGAAGCCCCGTCGTACCGGGTCGGGACGGAACAGGACCGCGCCCGTCTGAGCGGCGACGGCGAGCAGGAGCGACGCCAGCACCGGCTGGGGTAGCGGCAAGGCACCGGACACGCCGGCGGGCAGGATCTCGCGGTCGAGGATGAGGCTGGCCACCGGAGGGTTCCGCAGCGCGATCGCGGCGACCAGGACGCCCTGCGCCAGGACTGCGGCAAGGCGCAGGATACCGACCCAGCTGAACGCACCCCGGTCGGCAAGGAACGCGAGGACGACCAGGTTCAGGGGGAGAAGGAACATCGCGGCGTTCTGTGCCACCTCGCCTACGCTGATCCCGCCTCCGGCCGGCCCCGCGAGGATCGGAAAGGCAAGGGCGAGGGCGAGGATCGCGAGGGCGACCCGGGTGCGGCGCAGCCGCAGAGCCAGGAGCGCCGCCGTCGTGTAGGTGACCGCCGCCGCATATCGAGGGAGTTCGGGCAGCATCCCCGCGCGGTCCAGCCAGGCGACGAGGACGAGCAGCAGTCCCTCGGGCGCGAAGATCGAAATCACCTTCCCAAGCACGGGCGGCGTCACCGGCCCTCCCCCTTTCGCTAGTGGTGAGATTGGTACACGCGTCGCCAGCGTGGATCTACCAGATGATCGCGACGCGATCCGAGGAGAGCGGGTGCGACGACCCACGTTTCAAAATGGGGGCGGATCGCGACGACCGGCAAGACTGCGCCGCCTCGTATTCGCTTTGGCGGCGCTCCCAACGGAATCGTGGACATCCGTTCGTCGATCTCTTATCTTGGTAGCTCCGATCCACCCCTAGCGAGGCGGCTAAGCCGCCCCGTCATCTGATCCAGGACCCTCTCCCCGCGGCGCTATTTGTGACGTGCGCCGGTTCCTGTCCGTCACTGGTAAGTCGAACCACACGGAGGGGACTGTCATGTTCGACAACCTGCTCGAAGCGGCGCCGCTCGAGTGGCGCCCCACCCTCGAATTCCTGCTGGGTGCACTGGCCTGGATCCCCGCCTTTCAGGCCTGGCTGCTGGAGTGGATCTGGTCGCTGGGCGGCTCCATCCTGGCCACGGTCGCGGCGCGCGCGCTCCTGCTGCTCCCGGCCCTGCTCCTCATCGCCGGCATCTGGACCACGATGAGCTCGATCTACACCCTCCCGTTCCGGGCCGGCAGGGGACGCTACCTGCAGACGCTCATCCTCGCCTGGTGGGGTGCGATGCGCACCGTCCGGCTCTTTTGGGTCGGCCTGATCCGCCTCTGCATTGTCTGCCTCGGGTGGATCTGGGGCGCCATCCGTCATGGCGCAGCGCTCCTCTTCCACATCCTGCGCCAGGTGCTGGCCTCGCCCTTCGCTGCCCTCGACTGGACGGCGCGGCGGTACTTCAAGCCTGGTGTGCCCTGGCTCGCGTTTCTGCTGACCCTGCTCTGGTCGGCTGTCGAGGCGACGATCTTCACGTTCACGCTCCAGCCGACGCTGAGCGAGGTCTTCTACGACCTGACCGGCACGGCCGCGAACCCGGCCATCGTCGGGCCGCTCCTGTTCCTGTTCCTCTTCCTCCTGGTCTCCGGGAGCTTCGCGTCGATCCAGGTCCTGTCCGAGGCGATCGACGCTCGCCGGATCAAGCAGATCGTGCAGATGACCCTCATCGAGGTCATCGTCATGTTCTTCGAGGTGTTCTTCCTCTACAGGGAGCTCGTCGACGCGTCGGTTCCGTGGATCGCGCAGCAGACCGGCGGCGAAGTGCGGCTCGGGCTGGTCGGCACGCTCGGCATCGCCTGCTTCGGCTGGATCGGCATCCGCGCCATGACGTGGTTCCTCTTCGGTCGCTTCGGAACCCCGGCGCTCCTTGCGATCCTCTCGCGCCAGACCCTCACGATCACCGACAGCGGCGCCGAGCCTCCCGCGCGCCCGGCCGTCGCGTGGTGGTCCGAGACCATCGAGGCGTTCAAGCGCGAGCACGAGTGGTTCCGTAGCCGGGGCGCCGAGCTGATCGAGCTCGCCGCGCTCCCTGTTCTCCAGATCCTGGCCGCTGCGATCAACTTCTTCATGGTCCTCGTTCTTTCGCAGCCGGTCTGCCAGCTCCCGTTCGGGAGTCTGCAGGAGGCCATGAAGAAGCTGCCGCTCCAACAACAGCAGCCCGCCGCGGCCCGTTCCAAGGCGGCCGCGCGGCCAGCCGTGGAGGTATAGCCATGAGGGGAGTTTTCGGAGCGTCGCGCCGCCTCACGGCGGCCGTCGCCGCCGGACTCGCGGCTGTCCTCGCCGCCTGTGCCTACGAGGGGCCGGCGAACAGCCAGCCGCGAAGCACGCTCATCATCGGCATCGATGTCAGCGGGTCGTTCCGCGCCTCGGGCGACTACCAGGACGCCCTCGCCTTCGCCGCCCGCTACATCCACGGGCACCTCAACGGCCTCGGCGGGCTCGACGTCCCGCGGGCCCTCTTCGTCGGCTCCATCGGCGGCAACGAGGAGGGAATGCCCCAGGCGTTCCACCCGATCCACGATTTCCAGGGGAAGTCCGTGGAGCAGATCGAGCTGGATCTCGAGGAGTGGTTCCCGCCGAACAACCGGATCACGGACTTCAACGCGTTCTTCTCCCGGGCCGCCGAGCTGGTGCAGCGCCAGAACCTGACGCTGGCCCCGATCACGATCGTGGTCCTCACCGATGGCGTGCCGGATCTGTCCAGCGGTCCGGGCGGCGTCCGCCGCGTCGCGAACGACGATCCCGCGAGGTACACGGAGCTCGACGTCAGCGGTCTCGAGTACCTCGCGCGGAACGTCACGATTCGCGTCCTCTACCCGGAGCCGCCGGTCGCGGTGGCCTGGGAGCGGCACCTCCCGAGGAACCGGGTGCGCGTTTGGACCGTCGACAACGTGGTCATGAGAGGCTGGCATGCGCACTGGGTGCCGGACGCGGAGCCCGAGGCCCAGGAAGCCTTCTGGACCTGGGTCCGTGACAACGTCGATTTCCGCGTTCGCCGCAGGCTGTTCTGAGGCATCCATCATTGACATCGCCGGCGCGACCCGCTAATCTGGCCCGTTCCGAACAGTGTTCGGAACGGGCGTCCTCCGGCGAGTTCCAATGGCCTCCACCTCCGAGTCCGGGCTGCGCACGGCAATCCTCGATGCCGCGCGCCACCTGATCACCCGCGAGGGATTCCGCGACGTATCGATGCGGATGATCGCCCGCGCCGTCGGGTGCAGCGTCAGCAGCATCTACCTTTACTTCCCGAGCAAGGACTCCCTGATCCACACGCTCATCTACGAGGGCTTCGAGCGGTGGTACGAGGAGAGCCTCGCAGTGGTGGGGCGGGACGGGCCGCCGGTGCGGCGGCTCGAGCGCCTGGCGCGCCGGTACGTGGATTTCGGCCTCGAGAATCCGGAATGGTACGAGGTGATGTACCTCTTCCGACCGCAGCGGGTCGCTCGCTTCCCGAAAGAGCTCTACCGCCGGACGCGGCGGTCCATGGATCTGGTGGTGCAGCTGATCATGGAGTGCGAACCGGAGCGTTTCCGTTCGGAGGAGGACGCCCGGATCGTCGCCAACCTGATCTGGTCCCTCCTGCACGGGGTGGTGTCCACGATCCTCGCCGGCCGTCTGGACTCACGCATCGACCGCGAGGCCTACATCCGCGCGGCGGTGGCGCACGTGGTGCGGACCGTCTCGCCCGAAGCCGCGCCTCTCGATCCCGCCGGCGCGAGTCGGCTCACCTGAACCCCGGAGCCGCCGGACCGCTGGCGCTCATTGGCTCGCATCCGCCGCGACGATGGCGATCCGGCCGCCGTCCGGGCTCGTCGCGATGCGGGTGATCCCATCGATCCCGCGCGAGGAGAGATCGGCTACGACGCGCCATTCGCGATCGGAGGCCGGATCGAAGCGGTAGAGCTTCGAGCCCTGACCCATGAGGAGCGATCCGTCGGGGAGCCATGCGTAGTCCTCCGCTCCGGCGAGGGCCGCGACGATCGGTTGCGCCTCACGGGTCGCGAGATCCAGACGTTTGATCCACGCCGTCCCGCCCTCGCGGTGGACGAAGCTCACGGCCGGCTGGCCGGGGACCTTGTGGAGCGAGCGGCCGATGTCCCGGGCCAGCGTGGTGGCTTCACCGGTCCTCGTGTCGGCGAGCTGGAGCATGTGCGGCTCGCCCAGGACGAAGAGTGCGACGGTGCTCTCGTCGCCCCAGGCGTGGTAGCCGACCGGCGCGATGCCCGGGAGGACGAGCGTCGGGTTGGTCCCGTCGGCGGAGAAGCGCCAGAGCCGCTGCGTGCCGTCCGCCTCGACCCGCACCACCGAGAATCCCCCGTCCGGGAGCGGGGTCGGCGAATACTCGCCCTCCGGCGTTCTCGTGACCTGCACCGTCGTCCCGCTCGCCAGATCGTGGCGGTAGATGTCCGGCTGCGTCCCGTCCCGGATCGACGAGAAGTACACGCTCCTCCCATCCGGCGAGAAGAACGGCTGATTGTCGTAGCCGGGGCGCGCGGTGATGTTGCGCACCGCCTCGACCACGAGCCTGCCATCCCGGAATGCGACGTCCGCCAGGTAGACGTCCGTGCCCGGGGGCGCGTCCTGCGCGAGAGCCGGCACGGGCGAGACCAGGGTCGCCGCAGCGACCAGCATCGCCACGCCGACGCGCAGATGCGCGGCGGCCTGGGTCATCGCGGTGGATGCGACGATGGGTTCGCAGGATCGGATCATGGTCACCTCCAGCGGTGATCTGGCCGGGTCCGCAAGGTAGGGGCGGAAACGGGAGAGGGGAAGAGGGTATGCGTCGCCTGAGCGGAAGAGAGCTGCACGGCGGGCGCGGGGAACGTGGCCGCAAACGGTACGTATGGAGCCACCGCGACTCCCTTCCGACCGCGACTCCCCGGCGGCCGGGAATCCCGGCTCATCGGAATTCGACCGGCGTTCCGGGCCTGGTGTGCTGCGCGAGGAGCCGGGCGTCCCAGTTCGTCAGCCTCACGCAACCGTGCGACGTGGCGTAGCCGATCGTCTCCGGCTCCGACGTGCCGTGGATCCCGTAATGAGGCTCCGAGAGCTGCATCCAGACGACGCCTACGGGAGAGTTCGGGCCGGGCGGCAGCATGGCGTCCGGCTCCTCGTCCGGAACTTCGTGGAAGAGCTCGGGCTGGTAGTGGAAGTGCGGGTCGAAGGTGACGGACGTCACGCTGAGCTCGCCGTCGGGTGAGGGCGAGTAGCTCGAGCCGAGGGGGGAGGGGAAGTGGAGCACGATGCGGCCCCCGGCGTCCAGCGCGTGCGTGTAGTACCCGTTCTTCGAGATGACGATGCGCGCGATCGTCCCCGACGGCGGCTCATCCGGACGACGGACCGCGGGAACCCAGAGGATCGTCCCTTCGTCGAGAGAGTTGGGTTCGACCGTGGGGTTGAGCCGCTCGAGCAGCTCGGGCGCGGCGTGGAACCGCTCGGAGAGCTCCTCCCATGCGGACCGGTAACACATACATTCCAATTCCGCTCTTTCGTAGACGTCTTCCGGAATGTCGACGAAGGGCCCATCCAGATCTGCGGCGGTCAGCGTGTATCGCTCGACGAGCGGCCCGACTCCGGCCGCCCGCGCGAGGCGGGCGTAGGTGGCCGTGTCCACCGACCCTGTGGTCTCCAGGCCGTGTCGCTGCTGGAACCAGTAGACTGCCTTCTCGGTGTTCTTCCCCCAGCGTCCATCGATCACGCCGGGTGAAAAGCCCACTCTGTCGAGAAGGATCTGGATGTGGAGCACGGACCGCCCTGCCCCGCCCTCGACCGGGAGCACCGGTCGGCGCTCCGTCGCGAGGGCGGTGATCTGCTCCCACTCCTCATCGATCGCCGGGCGCACGGCCGGCGCCACGGCGAGGGCGCGGCCGGACGGGCTTCGCGCCCCGC
>Ga0181858_1000270_pt1 | contig 23325 bp, 21 predicted proteins | sample NewIslPassag4_SG_FD_130749 | JGI IMG/M metagenome (GOLD analysis project Ga0181858, IMG submission 130749) | Feedstock adapted compost microbial communities from Newby Island compost facility, Milpitas, CA, USA - Passage 4_SG | ecosystem: Engineered > Solid waste > Feedstock > Composting ...
GCGGGGACGGCCGCCTGATGCGCATCGTGGAACACAAGGATGCCACGGGGGAACAGTTGGCCATTCGGGAGGTCAATACGGGCATATATTGCTTCGACAACCGCTGGTTGTTCCGGCTGCTGCCGCAAGTGGGCAACGACAACGCCCAAGGGGAATATTACCTGCCCGACGTCGTCGGTTTGCTTTTGGCGGCGGATCAGCCGGTGTATACGGTATTGGCGGACGATCCCGACGAGGTGATGGGGGTCAACGATCGGGTGGCGTTGGCCGAAGCCGAGCGCATCATGCGGCGGCGCATTCTTGTCCGCCACATGCTGGCCGGCGTCACCATCGTCGATCCGGACAATACGTACATTGACGCCGGCGTCGTCATCGGCCAAGATACGGTCGTCTATCCCGGGACGAATTTGCACGGACGTACGGTCATCGGCGCCGACTGCGCCATCGGGCCGGCAGCCCACCTGGAAAACGTCCGCGTGGCCGACCGGGTGCGTATTTGGCACTCGGTGTTGACCGACGCCATCATTTTGGAGGACAGTTCCATCGGCCCCTTCGCCTACGTCCGGCCCGGCTCCCAAGTGGGGCCCAACGCCAAGGTGGGCGATTTCGTCGAATTGAAAAACACCCGTCTCGGCGCCGGTTCCAAGGCCTCCCATTTGGCGTATCTGGGGGATGCGGACATCGGCGACGGCGTCAACATCGGTTGCGGCACGATTACCGTCAATTACGACGGCCATCAAAAGCACCGGACGGTCATCGAAGACGGAGCTTTCATCGGTTGCAACGCCAATTTGGTGGCCCCGGTGCGCATCGGCCGCGGCGCGTACGTGGCCGCCGGCTCCACCGTCACCGACGACGTTCCTGCCGACAGTCTGGCCATCGCCCGCCAGCGGCAAGTCAACAAAGAAGGGTATGCCCGCCGGATGCGGGACAAGTGGCGGGCCGATCCGTCGGCCAACGGTTGACGGCTTGTCGATGACATATTGATTGTTGGCATATTTTAGATTGTCTCCTTTTCTCGACGGCAATACTAAATCTGACTGTCGATCACAAACCATGAAAACTCTTGCGCAAGAGGGTGATGATGGATGCAAGTGATTGCAGCGGATTTACGGAATGCCGGGAAGAAAGCGGACAATCGGAGGTTGCGGCGCGCGGGCCGTATCCCGGCGGTCTATTACGGTCCGAAGGTGGCCAATCAACCGATATGGGTGGATGAAAAAAAGTTGACGGAACAAATTCGGCGGCACGGCCGCACCGGTTTGTTCCACATCCGCATCGGCGACGGCGAGCCGCAATTGGTCATGTTGAAAGAAGTGCAAGAAGACTTGTTAAATCCGGGGCGCATTTTGCACGTCGATTTGTACCACGTGGTGGACGATCAACCGGTGGACGCCGTCTTGCCCTTGGAATTTGCAGGCGAGCCTAAAGGCGTCAAGGACGGCGGCGTTTTGCAGATTCAAGCGACGGAAGTGGAAGTGCGCTGCCTGCCTCGGGATTTGCCGAGCCGCCTGACGGTTCCGATATCCCACTTGGAAGCGGGGGATCACTTGTCGGCCCGGGATTTGCCGTTGCCGGAGGGCGTGGAGTTGTTGACGGAGCCGGACGAGTTGGTGTTGACGATTTTGGAAGTGCGGAAAGAAGGGGCTGAGGCGCCGGAGCCGGCGGCGGGAGCGGCTCAGGAACAATCTTAATACAATAAATTAGGAAGCCAAGGGGCATCGGTAAAGGAGTAACGGCGTTGAAATGGATTGTCGGCTTGGGAAATCCTGGCCCCCAATACGAGGCGACAAGGCATAACGTCGGCTTTATGCTGGTGGACAAACTGGGTCAAGCGTGGGGGATACCGCTGACGAAAGAGCGGCACCGCGCACTTGTCGGCGAAGGAGTCGTCGAGGGCGAAAAGGTGCTGCTTGTCAAACCGATGACGTACATGAACCTTTCCGGCGAAGCGGTGGGCGCCTTGTCCCGTTGGTACAAGGCGCCTCTGGATGAGTTGCTGGTCGTTTACGACGACATGGATTTGCCCGTGGGCTCGTTGCGTTTCCGCCTTCACGGCAGTGCCGGCGGGCACAACGGCATGAAATCCATCATTCAACATTTAGGCACGTCGTCGTTTAAGCGGTTGCGCATCGGTATCGGGCGGCCTCCGGCCGGCGCCGAGGTCGTCCAATATGTTTTGGCGCCCTTTACCGGGGAAGAAAGAACGGCCATCGACACGGCGTTGGACGGGGCCGTCGAAGCTTTAAGCTACTGGCTGGCTCATCCTTTTGATCAAGTCATGACCCGGTATAATCGCCGTCCCGCGGGAGAAAATATGAAATAAACCCATCCTGTGGGAGGCGATTGGCCTTGCCGCTGACCTATGTTTGCCGATATTGCCAACAAGTATTGGGAAAAATCGAGCAGGATATCCCGGAATATCAACTGGGCTTTCATTTCTTGACCCCCGAGGAGCGGCGGGATATAATTCTAGGGGAAACTGATCGGATAACGGTCATGGTCATTTGCGAAGTGTGTCAACAGGCGCTGGAAGCCAATCCGGAACTGGCGCTTTACCAGACGCTGATTCAGTAAATTCGGAAGCGAAGCAAGGAAAGAGACAGTAGGTTACCGCATAGGATCGGCAACAAAAGACAAAGCAACAAGAACGCCCTAGGGGAAGCCCTGCTAGGGCTTTTAATTGTTTATATTATTTAAAATATTTTTTATTTGGGAGATTCATTGGACATGGAAAGCGTTTTAAATATCCTGGACCGACAACCGGAAATTGAATCGCTGATTGAAAGTTTGGCCAAGGGTGTGGAAGAACAATTGGTCACGGGACTGGTCGGCTCGTCCCGCTCCTTGTTGTTGGCGGCCTTGCGGCGCAAAACCCGGCGGCCCCTCTGCGTCATTACCCATAACATGTTGCAGGCGCAAAAAGTGCACGGGGATTTGTCCGAACTGTTGCCGGAAGATGAGGTGCTTCTCTATCCCGCCAATGAAACCGTCATGAGCGAACTGCTGACGGCCGACCGGGAAGTCATGCGTTCCCGCGTCCACGTGATGGACCGTTTGGTCAACAGCGCGTCACCCGTGCTGGTGTTGCCTTACAGCGGCTGGCGCCGCTTGTTGCCGCCGGCGAGCCTGTGGAAGGATAAGCAGTTCGTTCTCACCATGGGGCAGGAAGTGAATATGGAAGACGTTTTGCGCCGGCTGGTCGCCCTTGGTTACGAACGGGTGGAGCGGGTGGAAGAGCCGGGACAGTTTGCGGTCCGGGGAGGCATTTTGGACGTTTATTCGTTCAGCGACCAATTTCCGACCCGTCTGGAATGGTTCGACGTGGAAATCGACTCCATCCGCTTATTCGATCCCGAAACCCAGCGTTCGCTTGAGAACCGGGACCGGCTGCGGGTTTTGCCGGTGGACGACTGGGGAGCCGACGCCGACGAACGGCACCGGGCGTCCTTGCAAATTATGCAGTTTTTGCAAGCCTACGTTCGGCGGCTGGGGGACGTGGCGCAGCGGGAAAAAGTGACGGCCCAAGTGGAGATGGAAGTGGAAAAATTGAAAGCCGGCACGCCCTTTGACGGCATGCGCAAATACACGTCGGCTGTCTTTCCCGGTTACGAAAATTTGCTCCGGTACATGCCGCCGGAGACGTTGGTCGTCTTCGACGAACCGTCCCGCATTTTCGAACTGGCCCGGCAGATGGAAAAAGACGAGGCGGAAACGGCCGGCCTCCTGCTGGAAGAAGGGAAGTTGCTGCCGCAGTTGAAGCTGTCGTTTTCCTTGGCGGAATTGAGGCAGCGCATCGCCGGGCCCGTGTTGTATTTGTCCACCTTTTTGCGCCAGAGCGGGGACATGCGGCCGGGCAACGTTGTTCACTTCATGAGCAAGACGATGCAAAACTTCCACGGCCAGATGAACCTGCTCAAAAGCGAGGTGGAGCGGTGGCGCAAAATGCGCTTTCAAGTGGTGTTTTTGGCTTCCAACGAAGAGCGGAGCCGCCACTTGGAACGGGTGTTGAACGAGGAAGGGATTGAGGCTGTGCGCATCGGCCGCGACACGCCCGGCCTGTCCGGCGAGCCGTCGATCATGGAAGCCCATTTGCACAGCGGGTTTGAGCTGGCCACCATGCGGCTGGTGGTCATCACCGAACAGGAAGTGTTCACGAAACTGCAACGGACGGTCCGGCGCAGCAAAGTGATGAACAACGCCGAGCGCATCAAAAGTTACCAAGAATTGAAAGTCGGCGATTACGTCGTCCACGTCAACCACGGCATCGGCCGGTACATGGGCATCGAAACGTTGTGCGTCGGCGGGGTGCATAAAGATTACTTGCACATCAAGTATGCGGGGAACGACAAACTCTACGTCCCTATTGATCAAATCGACTTGGTGCAAAAATATATCGGCGCCGACGAAAAGGAGCCGAAAATTTACCACCTCGGCGGCAACGAGTGGAACCGTGTCAAGAGCCGGGTCCGTTCGGCGGTCAAAGACATCGCCGAAGATTTGATCAAATTGTACGCCAAACGGCAAGCGTTGCCGGGTCATGCCTTCAGTCCCGATACCGAATACCAACGAGAGTTTGAGGCCCTCTTTCCGTATGAGGAAACGCCGGATCAGCTGCGGGCGGTGGAGGAGATCAAACGGGATATGGAGCAGCCCCGGCCCATGGATCGGCTGCTGTGCGGCGACGTCGGCTACGGCAAGACGGAAGTGGCCATCCGGGCCGCTTTCAAGGCGGTGATGGACAACAAACAAGTGGCCGTCTTGGTGCCGACGACCATCTTGGCGCAACAGCACTATGAGACGTTCCGCGGGCGGTTCGCCGGCTACCCCGTCAACATCGAAGTGCTCAGCCGTTTCCGCAGCCGGCAGGAACAGGCCCAAGTCGTGCGGGGGCTGAAGAACGGCACGGTGGACATCGTCATCGGCACCCACCGGCTCTTGTCCAAGGACGTCCAATTTCACGATTTGGGCTTGCTCATCATCGACGAAGAGCAGCGGTTTGGCGTCAGCCACAAGGAAAAGTTGAAGCGGCTTAAATCCAATGTGGACGTATTGACGTTGACCGCGACGCCCATTCCCCGGACGCTCCACATGTCACTGTTGGGCGTGCGGGATTTGTCCATCATCGAGACGCCGCCGGAAAACCGCTTTCCCGTCCAGACGTACGTTGTCGAATACAGTCCTTCCTTGGTACGGGAAGCCATCGAACGGGAATTGGCCCGGGGCGGGCAAGTGTTTTTTCTTTACAACCGGGTTCAAGGCATCGAAAAAATGGCCGAAGAAATCGCCGCCCTGGTGCCCGACGCCCGCATCGCCGTGGCCCACGGCCAGCTGCCGGAGCGGCAGTTGGAAGAGACGATGTTGCGCTTCTTGCAAGAGGAATTCGACGTCTTGGTCAGCACGACGATCATTGAAACCGGTGTCGATTTTCCCAATGTAAATACGTTAATTATTTACGAAGCCGACCGGATGGGCCTGTCCCAGTTGTACCAGTTGCGGGGCCGGGTGGGACGATCCAGCCGCATCGCGTACGCTTATTTCACGTATTTGCCCGAAAAAGTGCTCAGCGAAGAAGCGGAGAAGCGATTGCAAGCCATTCGGGAATTTACCGAATTGGGCTCCGGGTTTAAAATCGCCATGCGGGACTTGAGCATCCGCGGCGCCGGCAACTTGCTCGGGCAGGAACAGCACGGTTTTATCGCTTCCGTCGGCTTTGACATGTACAGCCAGATGTTGGCCGATGCCATCAAAGAGTTGAAGGAAGGGGGAGAAGTGGAGCGGGAACCGGATCCGCCGCAAGTGGAGTTGCAGGTGGACGCCTATTTGCCGGCGGAATACATTGCCGACAGCGCGCAAAAGATCGAGATTTACAAACGGTTTACGGCCATCCGGAAAATCGAGGACGTGCAAGAGTTGATGGACGAATGCCTCGACCGGTTTGGCGAATGGCCGCCGCCGGTGGACCGGCTCTTTGCCGTCGCCCGCATCAAGGTGTATGCGTGGGCCTACGGCATCCGCGCCATCCGGGAAGACGGCGACGACTGGGTGGTGGAAATTGCGCCGGAGACGGTGGAGCGGCTGGACGGGCAAAAGTTGCTGCGGCACGCCTCGCAATTTTCCCGGCGCGTCCGGTTGATGGCGGGCCCGCAATACGGCTTTAAAGTCAATGTGAAAAACATGCCGATTCAAGAGGCGCTGCAGACGCTGGAGTCGTTGGTGCAAGGGATGGACGGCGTGATGAAAGACCCAAAACCGGCGCCGGAAACGAATTCTTATGTCGTGCATAAATGAATGGAACCAGATGAATACTATCCCTAAATAATTAAGAAAGATCCTGTCAAGAGATGAGTTTTTCACAAGAGCCGCCAACAAACTTGAATGAAAGTGAGGCACCAACGATGAAAGCGACAGGTATCGTACGACGCATTGACGACTTGGGCCGGGTGGTCATTCCGAAAGAAATTCGTCGCACGTTGCGCATTCGTGAAGGCGATCCGTTGGAGATTTTCGTCGATCGGGACGGCGAAGTCATTCTGAAAAAGTACTCCCCCATCGGCGAACTGGGCGAGTTTGCCAAAGAATACGCCGACTCGCTCTACGACAGCCTCCATCACATCACTCTCATCTCCGACCGGGATACGGTCATTGCCGTCTCCGGCGCTGCCAAGAAAGACTTTCTTGACAAGCCCATTGGCGAAGTCATCGAGACGGCCATGGAATCCCGCCGGACGCGGATGGAAAACACACCCGGCGAATACGATTTGGTCAAAGATTTTCGTCAGCCCATCCAAGCCTTCGTCGTGGCGCCCATCATCGCCGGCGGCGATCCCATCGGCGCCGTCATCTTGCTCAGCCAAGAGTCCAATGTCCGCATGGGTGAGTTGGAGGTGAAGCTGGCCGAGACGGCGGCCGGGTTTCTCGGGCGGCAAATGGAGCAGTAATAGGGAGCAGTGATAGATGGTCAAGTTTTCCCCTTTTCAGGGGATTTTTTTTTTTGCTGGCGGCCGGGGTTCGGCACATTTTGTTTTTTGTCAAGGAACGACGTATAATGACAAAGACATGGGTGCAGGAAAGACATGGGTACGTTCATCGTGCGCGATGGCGCTGGTTGGCAGGTGAGACGGATTGGAGGACGGCAAGGGAAAATCGTTCGTGCGGGGCGCTGTCATATTGGGCGTCGCTTCATTTTTGTCCCGGCTGTTGGGTACGGTGTACAAAATTCCTTTTGAAAATATGACGGGTTCCATCGGCTTTTACATCTACAATCAGGTGTATCCGTTGTATACGATTTTGTTGGTTCTTTCCACCGCCGGTTTTCCGACGGCCATTTCCAAGCTCGTGTCGGAACGGCTCGTGCACGGCGACCGTGCCGGCGCCCGCCGGGTTTACCGGGTGGCGGCGCTCATTTTGACCGTGACCGGCGGTTTTTTCTTTTTCTGTCTTTTTTTCGGCGCTCCTGTCATCGCCGCCTGGATGGGCGGGGGAGACGAGCTGGTGTTGCCCATCCGCAGCGTTTCCTTCGCCTTGTTGCTCGTTCCGGCCATGGCGGCGTTGCGCGGATATTTTCAAGGCTTCCAAAACATGATGCCGACGGCCGTGTCCCAAGTCGTCGAGCAGTTGGTCCGGGTGACGTTCATTTTGCTCGTGACGTTTTTGGCCATGCAATGGGTGGCGCCAAAAGAACGGGCGGTCGTGTGGGCGGCCAGCGGCGCCGTCATGGGCGCCTTTGTGGGCGCCATCGCGGCGTACGGGTATTTGTTGGCATATCGACGGCGGGCGGAGACGGCTGCCGAGAAACGGAGCCAGGAGCCGCGGGAGCCGCTCGTTTCCTTGCTGAAAAAAATCATCGGCACGGCCTTGCCCATTGCTTTGGCTTCCCTCGTATTGCCGTTGTTCAACTTGGTGGATGCCTTTACGATTAAAACGATTCTCAACCATACGTATTGCGGCGGTGCGCTGGACTGTGAGGCGGCGGCGTACTGGAAAGGCGTCTATGATCGGGGGCCGACGCTGGTGCAGTTTGCCGCCTTTTTCGCCACCGCCATCGCTTTGTCCATCGTGCCGGCGGTGGCCGAGTCCAAGGAACGGGGGCGCCTGCGGGAGACGGCGGAACGGGCGGAACTGGCCATCAAAATGACGTTGTGGCTCGGCATTCCAGCTTCTGTGGGGCTTGCAGTCATCGCCGAGCCGGTGAACGTCATGTTGTTCCGCAACGGGGAAGGAACGACGGCGGTGCGCATCGCCGCCTTGACGGTCATGTTTTCGACCCTCAGCATGACGTGCACCGGGATTTTGCAAGGCGTCGGACACCTGTTGTTGCCGGCCCGCATTTTGCTGGTGGCCGTCGTGCTGAAACTGGCGGCGAATCTCGCGTTGGTGCCCTTTTGGCAAATTAACGGCGCCGCGGCCGCCACGGTATTCGCCTACATGGTGGCGGCCAGTCTCAATCAGCGGGAAGTGCGGCGGCGGGTGTACATCCGCTGGGAGCGGCGGACGTTGTACGGAAAACCTTTCTTGGCCGCCCTGCTGATGGGGATTGTATTGTGGGGGCTGTTCGAGTTGGCCGGCGGATGGGTCCACAGTCTGTTTTCGCCCCGCTGGGCGGCCGCCGTGATGTCGTTCCTTTGTGTGACGGTGGGCATCCCGCTGTATGGGTGGCTTTTGTTGAAGAGCGGTGTCGTGCGGCGCCGGGATTTGGCCCATGTTCCGCGGCTGCGGCGTTGGCTCCCGTATTTGGAACGGTGGGGCTTGTTGCAAGATGAGCGCCGCCGGTTGCGGGGTTGACCGTATAAGCGGAACGGATTTCGTTTTGACCATGGCGCAAGCGAAGTGATTTGCTGGAAGGGGGATAGGGATGGCGAAAAAAGAGGCGGGTTGCCGCCTGACGGTGGTCGGGCTCGGCTATGGCGACGAACAGGCGTTGCCTTTGGGCAATTGGCGAAAACTCCGGGAGGCCGGCTGCGTCTATTTGCGGACGGCCCATCACCCGGTGGTCGACTTTTTGCGCCGGGAAGGGGTGGTTTTTGAAAGTTTCGACGATGTTTACGATCGCTCGTTCCGGTACGAAGACGTCTACGAAACCATTGTGCAACGGTTGTTTACGGCTCTCCAAGAGGCGCAAGCCGCCGGAGAATTGGAAGTGGTATACGCCGTGCCGGGCCATCCGTTGGTCGCCGAGCGGACGGTACAACTGTTGCTGGAGCGGGTGGAAGGGTCCGGTTATGCGCTGGACGTGTTAGCGGCGCCCAGTTTTTTGGATGTAGTCGCGGCCCGGCTCGCCTTGGACCCCATTGCCGGCTGGCTCGTCCTGGACGGCACCGCCCTGCACCGTTCGCAACTCAACCCGGCGCTGCTCACGGTCATCGCCCAAGTGTACGACCGGACGGTGGCGTCGGATGTGAAGTTGACATTGATGGACGTCTATCCCGACGATTATCCCGTCATCGTCGCCAACGCCCTGGGCGTGGACGGGCAAGAGACGGTGGAGCGGATCCCTTTGTACGAATTGGATCGGGAAGAGGGCCGCTTTGGTCATCTGACGCTCATCGTTGTCCCGGCGGCGGCTGAAGAACATCCGTGCCGCCTGCGGCGCTACGAACGGGTATTGGACATCGTCGCCACATTGCGGGGACCCGACGGTTGTCCGTGGGACCGGAAGCAGACCCATCAGTCGTTAAGGCGATATTTGCTGGAGGAGGCGGCGGAGTTGCTGGAAGCCATCGACGCCGAAGACCCCGACGGGATGCAGGAAGAATTGGGCGACGTGCTCTTGCAAATCTTGCTTCACGCCCAAATTGCCTCTGAAACCGGCTATTTTCACATGGACGATGTCATCGGACAGCTGAGCGAAAAACTCATTCGCCGCCATCCCCACGTCTTTGGCCGCGCAAAGGCGGGGAGCGCCGAAGAAGTGGCGGTCAACTGGGAACAGATCAAGCAGAAGGAGCGGGAAGAAAAAGGGATATTGCCGCCGGCGTCCCGCCTGGCGGCGGTGCCGCCGGCTTTGAGCGCCCTTATGACCGCCGAGCGGCTGCAACGCATCGCCGCCGAAGTCGGTTTCGACTGGCCGAATCGGGCGGAGGTGCTGGAGAAAGTGCGGGAGGAGCTGGCGGAAGTGGCCGAAGCCGCAGACGAGGAGCGGGCCACGGAGTTGGGCGATTTGTTGTTTGCGGTGGTCAACCTTTGCCGCGTCTGGGATGTCGATCCGGAAGCGGCTTTGGCCCAGGCGAACCGCAAATTCCGCCGCCGCTTTGCGTACATCGAAGCGCGGCTGAGGGAAGAGGGGCGCACGTTTGCCGACACCGGCCTGGCGGAAATGGACGCCTGGTGGGAAGAGGCGAAGCGGCGGGAAAAGGATGGACGGGCAACTTGTGAAATAGATGCGGACTGAACGGAGGATAGCTGAGGAAAGGGGTATCGCGCATGCGGTTGGACAAGTTTTTGAAAGTGTCCCGTCTCGTGAAGCGCCGGACGGTGGCGAAAACGCTTTGCGACCAGGGGCGGGTGGAGGTCAACGGCAAAGTGGCCAAAGCGTCCAGCGAGGTGAAAGCCGGCGATGAATTGCTCCTGCGTTTCGGGCAGCGGCATCTCCTCGTCCGGGTGGAACAAGTGCGGGAAAACGTCCGCAAAGAAGAAGCGGAAACACTATACACCGTATTGGACAGCCGGCGGGTGGAAGAGGAGCCGAACGGGCCGGGGACGGAAGCGCCGTTGTTCTAACTTCGCCCCTTTGTCCATAAGATGAGTTTAGGCGCATCTTGTGGAAGGAGGCGACAGTCCCTGTGGTCGAGACGAAGGATGGTCACGAGGTTCATTTGCTGAACCGAAAATCCATGCGCATCACCGGAGTCAAAGAAGTGGAGAGTTTCGACAGCGAGGAATTTTTGCTCCACACCCATCAGGGTTATTTGGCGGTTCGGGGAAGAAACCTTCACATGAAAAACTTGAATGTCGATGCCGGCGAAGTGTTTATCGAGGGCCACGTGTTGGAATTGATGTACATGGAACAGCGGGAGATGGGGGACAAGGCGAAAGGGTTTTTTAGCCGGTTGTTCCGATGACGCTTTATGAACAGTGGCTCACCTTTTTCGCCATGGGGGTCTGCGGCGGCCTGATGGGTGTTTTTTACGACAGTTTGCGGGAATTGTGCCGGTTGTGGCCGGCGGTGCGGCGTCGGCAAGTCGTATTGGACGTGCTGTTTTGGTTCGGTTCCCTCGTGTTGGTGGCGGCGGTGTTGCAGGTCGTCAACGAGGGCGTATTCCGCTGGCATGTCTTGTTGGGTTTGTTGGCCGGCGTCGGGGTGTACGGAGCGCTTTTTTCCCGGAGCGTTCGTTGGTTTTTCCGCCATTTTTACCGCTTCTTGGCGATGTTGGCGGCCCGGACGGTTTGGTTTGTGCAACGCTTCATCGTCTCCCCGCTCGTTTTTGTCGTCCGCACGGTTTCGCGCGGCGGGCGGTTTTTCCTGCAAAGGCTGGCAGGAATTTATACCCGTGTCGCGAACATAGTTAAGAGAAAAGGCAAGCAATAATTGTTAGGTTTTTATTTTTTCAAATATGTAGCGGGATGAGGACGGGTGAAGCGACGTGGCGTATAAGCGAACTCGGCGCATTTTGCTGGCAATGGTCGTGACGATTGCGTTTTTGGTTTGCATCGGTTGGTCGGCGGAAGAAATGAAACGGCAAATCGCGATGCAGCAGCAACAATTGGCCCAACTGCAAGCGGAGCAGGCGGCACTGTTGGAGGAACAGGAGCGGCTAAAAAAGGAATTGACAAAAATGGACGATCCGGAGCATATCGCCAAGTTGGCCCGCAAAAACTATTTCATGACCTACCCGGGGGAAATCTTGTTCATTCCCACCAACGAACAAAAATAAGCCCGTTGACTTGATTCTTATCTTTGTATTAAAATAACATTGGCTTTTTGTAAGCTTCATTTCGATCTAAGGAGGAACAATCATTTCATGGCCGTTGAAGTTGGCAGCAAATATCAAGGGAAAGTGACCGGTATTACCCATTTCGGGGCATTCGTAGAGCTGCCAGGAGGAGAAACAGGAATGGTACACATCTCGGAAATCTCGGACGATTATGTCAAGGATATTCGAGATTTTCTGAATGTGAACGACATTGTCACGGTCAAAGTGATGAATGTGGCCAGTGACGGGAAAATCGGCCTGTCCATCCGCCGGGCGCAAGAAGGCTACGATGACTCCCGTCCTTCACGGAGACAGCGCCGGTTTGGCGACCGGAAATCTTCGCCGTCTTTGGAAGATATGATTAGCCGGTTTATGCGGGACAGCGAAGAGCGGTTGGCGTCGCTGAAGCGCCAAGACGCCAAACGGGGTGGCCGGGGTGGTCGACGGGCTTAAAGCGATTTCTCCATGTACAGCGGGCCATTGACCATGCTTGACGTAAGTTGAAACGCGTGATAAAATCCGGTTGTCGGCGACGGCAGCCGGTTTTATGATGTTCACGGACATGGCGGCGTAGCTCAGCTGGTTAGAGCGTACGGTTCATACCCGTGAGGTCGTGGGTTCGAATCCCTCCGCCGCTACCAATCGCGAATAATCCGTTCGATGTAACGAAAGGTCCGATTCCCACGGGAACCGGACCTGTTTTATTTTCCCGTCCCGTTTACTCCCTTTATTCTTTTTCGCTTTTTTTTGCTCTGTGCGCCGCCGCGGCGGTGTTTAAATTTTTTCCGGTTTTTTTGTGAAGTTTTGTCGTGTCGTTGCTTCGTCGGCGCGGGGATGCGCAAGCCTTCGACAGAAAAGAGGCGATGGATTTTTCGCTTCCTGTTGAAAAACGACTGCCGACGAATCGGAGGGGCGCTTTTTTTGTCTGGACGTAGCGGTTGATGGTCGGGAAAGCACCGCCTTGATTTGACAAAACTTTCAAAAAGGACCGTCTATAATGGATGCCGTGAAAACGAAGATTTCGGATTTTTTCGGAAAGGGTGAGGGGGATGCTGAAACGGGCGGAAACAGTGATGGGATTCGGTTGGTTGGCGAAAGGGGCGGAAAAAGCGGCCGTTCTGCGGCGGGTCGTGTGGGAAAGCGGGTACATTCCCTTACTGGCGGCGGCCTTTTTGTTCGCCCGGGCCGAGATGATGGGGCGGTTTTCTCCGTTTGCTTTGCCGTTTTTTATCGTCGGTCTCCTGTTGTGGCCGCGGCGTTGGCCGTGGATGGCTTTGGCGATGTTGTTGGGGGCCAGTACGTTGCGGTTGGAACGGGTCACGGCGCTGCTGGGCGGGATGGCGCTGGCCTTGCTCTTGCATATGGCTTGGCGGAGGAAAAAGACCGGCTGGTTGTTCCTGGGGGTGGCGGGGTTCGTCGCCGTCGCCGGGGGAGGGGTGTTGGCCCGGTTTGTTCACGGACAAGTCGTCTTGCCCGAACTGGCTTACGTCGGCGTGGAAGGTCTGTTGGCGGCGGTGTTGTCCATCTTGATGTGGCAAACCGTTTTGCTCTTTCCGCGGCGGGAGCGGGCGCTGAGGCAGGAGGAAATGATTTGTCTTGTCATTTTTTTGGCCACGTTGGTGACGGGGACGGCGGGTTGGCTGGTCGGAGGCCTGTCGGTGACAATGATTTTGGCCCAGTGGCTGGTGGCGTTTTTTGCCTTTGCCGCCGGCGGCGGTTTGGGCGCTGCGGTGGGGGTCGTCACCGGATTGGTGGTGGGGCTGGCCAGCGGCACGATGCTGGAGATCAGCATGTTGGCCTTCGCCGGTCTGTTGGGCGGCATGCTCAAATACGGCGGCCGCGTGTCGACAGCCATCGGCGTGTTTTTAGGGGCGGCGATTTTTGCCCTCATTTTGGAACAGCCGGCGGCGGTGTTCCTGCGGATGTCGGAGACGGCCTTGGCGGTGGGCTTGTTTCTGCTCATGCCGCGGGAGACGATGCGGCAATTGTCGGCCCGCATTCCAGGGACGTTGGATCATTGGCGGGAAGAGCAACGTTACGTGCAACGCATTCGGGAAGTGACGGCCCAACGGATAAGGGGGTTTGCCCAGCTGTTTGCGCGGCTTTCGTCCGTTTTTCTGGAGGAACGCGTTCCCCGGGCGCAACAAGAAGAACATCTCATGAACAATTTCATGAACGACGTCGTTTCCCGTGTGTGCAGCCATTGTTCCCAACGCAAACGGTGCTGGGGAGAGGCGTCGTACATGACGGTGCAAATGTTGACCGACATGTTGGCCCGGGTGGAATCGAGCGACGGGCAACGGGTGCGGACCGACGCGGGTTGGCGTAAGGTGTGCGTCAAGCCGGAGGCTCTTCTGCGCGAAATGCAAGTCCAGTATCCATTTTTGACGAAAGATTTGGAATGGATAAAACAGTTGGCCGAAAGCCGCCGGTTGGTGGCCGAGCAATTGCGGGGCGTGTCGGAGGTGATGGAAAAATTTGCGCAAGATATTGAACGGGAAGTGGCGGAAATGTCGGTACAGGAAGCGCAGATCAAGGACGCCCTGGAAGAGTTGGGGTTGTCGATTCGCCATGTGCAGATCTATTCCTTGGATCAAGGCAATGTATACATTACGGTGACGTTGCCCAGCGCCTACGGGAAAGAGGAATGCGAGCGGCTGGTGGCGCCGTTGCTGACAAGTCTGCTGGGGGAACCGGTGGCCGTTCAGGAAGAAGGCATCGTCCCCGGTGACGACGGCTCCACGACGGTGCCCTTGGTTTCGGACAAACGGTATGAAGTGCAGATCGGAGTGGCCCATGCGGCCAAAGGCGGCGGCCTGGTGTCGGGCGACAGTTTCCGGATTATGGAATTGGGCCAACGGCAAATGGTGTTGGCCATCAGCGACGGGATGGGCAACGGGGAGCGGGCCCGGCGGGAAAGCCAGGCGGCCATCGAGCTGTTGCAAGAACTGTTGCGTTCCGGTTTTGACGAGCGTTTGGCCATCCAAACCATCAACGTCGTCTTGCGCTTGCGGAGCAGTGATGATATGTATGCCACCGTCGATTTGGCCATGTTGGATTTGTTTGAAGGACAGGCCAAATTTCTCAAGGTCGGCTCCACGCCGACGTTTATCAAGCGGGGGAAACACGTTTGGGCTGTCCGTTCGGACACGCCGCCGTTGGGCATCGTGCAAGATTTGCAGGTGGACGGCAGCAGTCGGCAACTCCGGCCCGGTGACATGTTGATCATGATGACCGACGGTCTCATGACGCTGTCCGAACCGGTGCAAGATACGGAGCGGTGGATGCGCCGCGTCATCCGGGACATCGAAACCGACGATCCCCAGACCTTTGCCGATTTGTTGCTGGAGTACGTGGTGCGGCAACAAAACGGGGAGATTCCCGATGACATGACGGTCCTTGTCGCCCGTATCGTGCAACATCAACCGGAATGGGCGACGATTCAATTGCCGGTTCACCGCAAGGAATGGTTTCAACGGCCCCAAGTATTGCACGGATGACATTTTTTGCAATCCCGGATCGGCCTCGGTATAATGGGGGTGAGCTGAAGAAGAAAGGGTATTGGCGGCCCATGGAGCGGCGGATGTTGAAATACGTACGGGAGCGCGGGATGATTCGTTCCGGCGAGCGGGTTCTGGTCGCCGTTTCCGGCGGCGTGGATTCGTGCGTTTTGCTGGATTGCCTGGTGCGTTTGCGCCGGGAGCTGGGCTGTGAACTGTATGTGGCGCACATGAACCATATGTTGCGGGGTGAGGAAGCGGACGCCGACGCCCGGTTCGTGCGGGAATTGGCGGCCGACCACGGCTTGCCTTACGTCGAGGAATCCCATGACGTGGCCCGTTTTTCCCGGCAACACCGCATCGGTATCGAAGTGTCGGGGCGCAAGCTCCGATACGAATTTTTTTTGCGCGCCGCACGAAAAACCGGCTGTTGCGCGGTGGCCGTCGGCCACCACGCCGACGATCAAGTGGAGACGGTGTTGTGGCGTCTGCTCCGGGGCAGCGGACCCCGGGGATTGCGGGGCATGTCCCCGGTTCGTCCCCTGGCGGAACGGCGGCTCATCCGGCCGCTGTTGCCGTTTTACCGCGCCGAGATCGAGGCCTACGCCCGGGAGCGGAACTTGCGTTTTCGCGTGGACGCCACGAACGCCTCATGGCAATACACCCGCAACCGGATTCGTCACGAACTGTTGCCCATGTTATCGACGTACAATCCCCAAATTAAGGAACGCATTATTGCGCTGGCGGAACAAATCGGCTTGGAAGACGATTTGTTGCAGCAAGCGACGGAGGCGTGGCTGAAGGAATGGTTTCGCCCGGGGGACCAACCTGCGGCGCCGCCGGGCGGGGTGTTGCCGTTGGCGCCTTTTGCCGAGCTACATCCGGCTTTACAATGGCGGGTCGGTAAACTAATATTAGAATATCTTTTGGAAGCGGCCGACGTGCGACGGGTCAACGTGGCCGATGTGCAGAAATTGGCGGCGTCCCGACCCGGCGCCGTCTTGCATTTGCCGGACGGTTGGGTCGCCCGCAGGACGGCCGATGCCATCCGTTTTGAAAAAACACCGCCGGCATCGAGGACGCCGGATTATACATATCCTTTTGGCGAGGGCGGCACGTTGGACATTCCGGAAGCGGACGTGACGCTCGAGATCGAACGCGTGCCTTTCCCGCTGGCTGCGGCCGCCCGCGACTCCCGACAGGCTTTGTTTGACGCCGCCGTGTTTCCGTTCCGGAACGTGGTCGTCCGCAACCGGCGCCCCGGCGACTGGATGCGGCTTGCGGGAGGGGGCGAGGGGACGAAGCAGACGTTTACCAAAAAAGTGAAGGCGTTGTTGAACGAAGCGCACTGGCCGCACGAACAACGCTGGCGGACGCCGATGTTGGCCATCGGCGATGAGGTGTTGTGGATTCCGGGGTTGCGGCAAAGTGTCCGCTTCCGTCCCGCGGAAAACACAAAAGAAGTCTGGCGTGTCGTAGTGAAGGAAAGACAACGAGGAGGAAACCATGGAGCAGGATATTCAGAGGGTTTTGCTGACGGCGGAAGCGATTGAAGCGAAGGTGGGGGAACTGGCCGCCGTGATTCGGCGCGACTATGAAACGCTCAATCCGCTGGTCGTCGGCGTGTTGAAAGGCGCCGTTTTCTTTATGGCCGATTTGCTCAAACGGCTGCAAATTCCTTGCGAAATGGATTTTATGGCCGTCTCCAGTTACGGCGCCTCCACCAAAACGAGCGGTGTGGTGAAAATCGTCAAAGATCTCGATCAAGCGGTGGAAGGCCGTCACGTGCTGTTGGTGGAGGATGTGATCGACTCCGGCTTGACGTTGAAATATTTGCTCGACATGTTTCGGCGGCGCAACGCCCAATCGGTCAAAGTCGTCACCCTATTGGACAAACCGGAAGGCCGGATGGTGGAAATCGAACCGGATTATTGCGGCTTTGTGATGCCCAATGAATTTCTCGTCGGTTACGGATTGGATTACGCAGAGCGGTATCGGAACCTCCCTTATATCGGCGTCTTGCGGCCCGAAGTGTACCGTGAGGGTTAAGTTGTAGCCTTCTTTTGTGTTATGATAAAATGAATGTTGGCTTTTTGAGAGGAGGGCGTGCATGAACCGCTTTGCGAAAAGCATTATCATATATTTATTGTTATTTTTAGTCCTCATCGGCATTTTTGAAGCGTTCAACTCTTCCGGGACGACGACCAAGTCGATTACATATACCGAGTTTCGCGCGGCCCTGGCGGAAGGCAAAGTGGCGGAAGTGCACATTCGTCCCGACGGTTTGACATACCGGATTGAAGGCCGCTTCGTCGGTGACAATACGACCACCTTCGTCACGCAAGCGCCCTTCAGCGACATGGTCATCCAGCAAATCGAAGCGGCGGAAGTGCCGAAACAAGTGTATGCACCGGAGGAAGGGCCGTCCATCTGGGTGACGCTGTTGACGTCTTTCGTCCCTTTTTTAATTTTGTTTGCCCTGCTGTTTTTTTTGATGAACCAAGCGCAAGGCGGCGGCAACCGGGTGATGAATTTCGGCAAGAGCCGCGCCCGGATGGTGCAGGACGATAAAAGGAAAGTGACGTTCAACGACGTGGCGGGGGCCGATGAAGAGAAGGCGGAACTGGAAGAGATCGTCGCCTTCCTCAAAGATCCGCGGAAGTTTTCCGCCTTGGGCGCCCGCATTCCGAAAGGGGTGCTTCTGGTCGGCCCGCCCGGAACCGGGAAGACGCTTTTGGCCCGGGCCGTGGCCGGAGAAGCGGGGGTGCCGTTTTTCTCCATCAGCGGTTCCGATTTCGTCGAGATGTTCGTCGGGGTCGGGGCTTCCCGGGTGCGGGATTTGTTCGAAAACGCCAAGAAGAACGCACCGTGCATCATCTTCATCGACGAGATCGATGCGGTGGGCCGGCAGCGGGGAGCCGGCCTCGGTGGCGGGCACGACGAGCGGGAGCAGACGTTGAACCAGCTCTTGGTGGAAATGGATGGCTTCAACGCCAATGAAGGCATCATCATTATCGCCGCGACGAACCGGCCGGACATCCTCGACCCTGCTTTGCTCCGCCCGGGACGCTTTGACCGGCAAATTACCGTCGACCGGCCGGACGTCAAAGGCCGGGAAGAAGTTTTGAAGGTTCATGCACGCAACAAACCTTTGGGCGAAGATGTCGACTTAAAAGTATTGGCCCGCCGCACCACCGGCTTTACCGGCGCCGATTTGGAAAACGTCTTGAACGAAGCGGCGCTCTTGGCGGCCCGGAAAAACAAAAAGCAAATCAACATGCCGGAAGTGGACGAAGCCATCGACCGGGTCATCGCCGGGCCGGAAAAGCGGAGCCGGGTGGTCAGCGAGACGGAACGGAAGCTGGTGGCTTACCACGAGGCGGGACACGCCATTGTCGGACTGTACTTGGAGAATGCCGACACGGTGCACAAAGTGACCATCGTGCCGCGAGGGAACGCCGGCGGCTATACGGTCATGCTGCCGAAGGAAGACCGGTTTTTCATGCGCAAAACCGAACTGATGGAACGGATTATCGGGCTGTTGGGCGGCCGGGTGGCGGAAGAGTTGGCCTTTGGCGATGTCAGCACCGGCGCTCACAACGACTTTGAACGGGCCACCGAAATCGCCCGCCGCATGGTGACCGAGTTCGGCATGAGCGAAAAATTGGGCCCCATGCAGTTCGGCCGCGGCCAGGGCGAGGTGTTCCTCGGGCGGGATTTCGCCCGCGAACGCAATTACAGCGACAAGGTGGCCTATGAGATCGACCAAGAAATTCGCCATATCATCCAGACGTGTTACGAGCGGTGCAAGCAACTGCTCACCGAACATTATGACGAGTTGGAGTTGTTGGCCCAGACGTTGTTGGAAAAAGAAACGCTGGACGAATACGAAATCCGCGCCTTGATCAAGACCGGAAAACTGCCGGACGATGACAAGGATGGCGAGAAAAAAGAAGTGAAACTGCAAATCCACGGCAAACCGGACATGAACGAACCGGCCGCGCCGGACGCTGTGCCGAATAAGGCGGAAACGATGTCGGACGGAAAAGCCCCCGACGACGGCGAACGGTCATAATATACGGGTTGGCGGGACAACCAGCCGCTGGCGGACGGAATTCCCTGCCTGTAAGGCAGGGTTTTCGCATATTCAGTACGAAATCCGCGAGGGAAGGGGGAGAGGCGGTTTGGATTTGGTGATCGATGTAGGCAATACCAATATCGTCATAGGTGTCTATCAAGAAGGAAAGTTGCTGCACTATTGGCGGGCGGCGACGGATCGCTTGAAGACGGAAGACGAATACGGGATGTTGTTGAAATGGTTTTTGCAAGATGTGGGGTTGAATTTGGCGCACATTAAGGATGTCATCATTTCGTCGGTGGTGCCGCCCATCGTTCAATCCTTGAGCCGGATGTGCGAACGTTATTTGCAAGTCCAGCCGATGATTGTCGGGCCGGGGGTGAAGACCGGGCTCAATGTGCGGACGGAAAACCCCCGGGAAGTGGGGGCGGACCGGGTCGTCAACGCCGTGGCGGCCATCGCCCTTTACGGGCCGCCGCTCATCATCGTCGACTTTGGCACGGCCACGACTTTTTGCGCCATTAACGACAAGGGGGAGTATTTGGGCGGAGCCATCGCGCCGGGCATTCAGATTTCCACGGAAGCCCTTTACGCCCGGACGGCCAAATTGCCCCGGGTGGAAATTGTCAAACCCGGCCGGGTCATCGGCAAAAACACGGTGGCTTCCATTCAGTCGGGCATTTTGTACGGTTTTGTCGGCCAAGTCGACGGCATTGTCCGGCGGATGAAGCAAGAAATGGTTCGCCTGGGGGAAGTCGACGGCGACGAATCCCGGATAACCGTCGTGGCCACCGGCGGGTTGGCCGGGTGGGTCGCCAGCGAGTCGGAAATGATTGACAAGGTCAATCCGTTGTTGACATTGGAAGGTTTGTCCATTATATTACAGCGAAACCGTCAGAGCTGACTGCAAGGTGAGGGAACATGCAAGCGGATCAATTGGCCAGAGGGACGGCTTATAACGGGCAAATTCGCGTCTATGCGGCGGTGTCCACCGCCTTGGTGCAAGAATTGCAGCGACGGCACCAACTTTGGCCGGTGGCGACGGCGGCCTTGGGCCGGACGGTGACGGTGACGGCCATGATGGGCTTGATGCAAGACGAAGGGAAAGTAAAGGTCCAGATTAAGGGGGACGGCGCGCTGGGGTACATTGTGGCCGATGCCGATGCGGCGGGCCACGCCCGCGGTTACGTGCACCAACCCCATGTTGACCGGCCGTTGAACGAGCAAGGCAAACTGGATGTGGCCGGGGCGATCGGTTCCGGTTTTCTTTATGTCTTCAAAGATTTCGGCGCCGGAGAACCGTACCGCAGCAGTGTGCCGCTCGTCTCTGGCGAAATCGGCGAAGATTTTACGTATTATTTTACCGTTTCGGAACAAACGCCTTCCGCCGTGGGGGTCGGCGTGCTCGTCAATCCTGACTTGTCGGTGCAGGCGTCGGGCGGTTGGATCGTCCAGCGCATGCCGGGAGCCGACGAGGAGGTCATCACGCAAGTCATCGAGCGGGTGAGCCGGTTGCCGGCGGTTTCTTCCATGGTGGCGGAGGGACTTTCGGCGGAACAATTGCTTGCGCAAGTGGTCGGCCCCGAGGGACAGGTGCGTGTTCATCAAGTCGTTCCGTTGTCGTTTGCTTGTTCCTGTTCCCGGGAACGGGTGGAAAACATGTTGCGGGGACTTGGCCGGGACGAGCTGCAAACCATCTTGCGAGAGCAAGGTTCGGCGGAAGTGACGTGCCAATTTTGCAACGAACGGTATGTCTTCGAACGCGGGGAGATCGAGCGGTTGCTGGAAGATTTGAACAGACCGTGAGGGGCTTTGGCGGTGGATGGGAGTGAGGCGGCGTGACATGGACGTATCAAGCTTATGTGCGGCGGTTTGATCATCCGGCGGAACTGGAAAAAGAAATGGCGGCCTTGGGTGTGGACCCGGTGGGCATCGGCCTGATGAAGCCGAAGGGCGAGTTTTTGACGTTGAAAATACATGACGTGTCTTTGCCGGCGGCCAACATTTTAAAGCAGGAAATGTTGGCGCTGGGCGGCGAGGCGGCGGTGCACAAAGAAGTGTCCATGTTGAAGAAGGAACGGTCGGATTTGTTGCTCTTGGGCACGCGGAAGCAATTGGACCTGCTGGCGAAAAAGTTGCGGATGCAGCCCTTTGGCTTAAAGCAGTTGGCGCAAGAACTGGAATGGGTGCTCAAAGGGCTGGATCGCAGCCGCCGGCCGCTGGTCATTGCCGGGAAAGGTTGGCAACTGGACTGCGGCAAAAAGACGCTGGTGATGGGCATTTTAAACGTGACGCCCGATTCCTTTTCCGACGGCGGCCGATGGACGGATCCCGATGCGGCGGTGGCGCGGGCGCAAGAGATGGTGGAGCAAGGGGCCGATTTGATCGATGTCGGCGGCGAGTCGACCCGACCCGGCCACGTACCCATTTCCGCCGAGGAAGAAATCGCCCGCGTTGAGCCGGTCATCCGCCGCCTGAAGGCGACGGTGGACGTCCCCATTTCCATTGATACGTACAAGCCGGAAGTGGCGCGCCGGGCGTTGGCGGCCGGTGCCGATCTCATCAACGACATTTGGGGGTTTCGCCGCCATCCGGAAATGGCGAAAGTGGCGGCGGAGGCTGGTGTGCCCGTCGTATTGCAACACAACCGGCCGCCGGAGCTGGCCGACTATGAAGATGTAATGGGGGAAATCATTCAAGAGTTGCGTCGCTCCATCGACGTCGCGCGGCAGGCGGGCGTCAAAGACGAGCAGATCATTCTCGATCCCGGCATCGGCTTCGGCAAAAGGCTGGAACACAACTTGGAGGTCATGCGCCGCCTGCATGAATTGGTGGCATTGGGTTATCCTGTACTCGTCGGCACGTCCCGCAAGTCCCTCATCGGGCAGACGCTGCAACTGCCGGTCCATGACCGTTTGGAAGGCACCGCCGCGACGGTGGCGATGGCCATCGCCAAAGGTTGCCACATCGTACGGGTCCACGACGTGAAAGAAATGGGACGGGTGTCGCGGATGATGGATGCCATGCTGAAGGCCTAATGGCAGCCCCGTTGCCGCGGCATGGGATGTCCTTCGTTTGTTGGATGGAGGAAAAGCGGATGGACAAGATGGAGATATGCGGTATGCGCTTCTGGGGCTATCATGGCGTGTACGAAGAAGAACGGCGTCTCGGCCAGCCCTTTGAAGTGGATGTGACCCTTTATTTGGATTTGCGGCCGGCCGGCGAGAGCGATCGTCTGGGGGATACCGTCAATTATGCCGAAGTGTATCGGGCGGTGGCCGACGTTTTCGCCGGACCGCCCCGGCAATTGCTGGAAGCGTTGGCGGAAGAGACGGCGGGGCGGCTGTTGCGGCGTTTTCCTGTGACTAAGGTCCGCGTACGGGTGGTCAAACCGGCGCCGCCCATTCCCGGCATGCTTAGCCACGTCGCTGTGGAAATTACGCGGGAGGCGGCGGAGTGAAACGTTTTTCGACTTTTTGTGAAAGTCCGGACATGACGGCTAAAGCTTTTATCGGCTTGGGCAGCAATCTGGGGGACCGGGAAGCCTATTTGCGCGGCGCGCTGGCCGGCCTTGCGCAACAGTCGGGCAAGATTTTGGCCTATTCGGGTTTATACGAGACGGAACCGGTCGGATACCGCCACCAGCCCCGTTTTCTCAATGCGGTCGTATGCATTGAGACGGATTTGCCGCCGGAAGACTTGTTGGATGTGTTGCTGGAAATCGAACGTACATTCGGGAGAGAACGCGCCATTCGCTGGGGACCGCGGACGTTGGATTTGGATTTGCTTCTTTACGGCGAACGGACGGTCCGAACAGAGCGGCTGACCTTTCCCC
>Ga0181858_1000275_pt1 | contig 23119 bp, 23 predicted proteins | sample NewIslPassag4_SG_FD_130749 | JGI IMG/M metagenome (GOLD analysis project Ga0181858, IMG submission 130749) | Feedstock adapted compost microbial communities from Newby Island compost facility, Milpitas, CA, USA - Passage 4_SG | ecosystem: Engineered > Solid waste > Feedstock > Composting ...
GGATCATATAGAACTCCCCATTTCGGATCATGATGTCTCTCTCCCTCCAGGGAGAGAGTCTGTGATAAGGGTGGGGAATTTTCAACCGTTTCTTTTGGGGATTTTATCACCGTTTTTCACATTTTCACCCGAGTTCCTTCGCCTGGCACAGCAAATCCGTCATCATCGGCCATGTGTCTTCGATCCTGTCGGCGATCTCCTGGGCGATCGCGATATTGCTGGTCAAGAAGCTTCGCTGGCAACAAAGTCCGCTTCATCTGGCGCCGTGGTGTTTTCTGACCGCATGTTTCATTCAGGTGCCGTCGGCGCTCATGTTGGAAGGGCCCGGCGGCATCGCCTGGTCGATTCCCCTCGCGGCCGTATTGCTGTACAACGGTATTGTAGCGACAGCCTTTTGCTTCATTGCCTCAGTTTATATTCATAGAGCGCTCTCGGCCGTATCCGCGTCAATGGGAATGCTGGGCGTTCCGGTTGTCGGTCTTCTCTCATCGGCTGCCGCAGGCATGGAGGCCATAGATGCGGTGAAGGCATTGTCCATACTGCTTGTGGTAACGGGGATTGCGCTGATCACCGCGGTTGAAAACAAGTCACAGACAGAAAAAAGGGAAGCAACTTATAAAAATAAATAATCGATTATCGTTTAAAAAATCTTTAATAATCGATTATTGATTACGACTGCAAGTCCACCCGTTGTTACCGGTGCAAAACCATATTTCGGCAGACGCGCGATAGAACCGCAATGCGGATTGATAGCGGTTGCATAAAGACCGATTTCAATACATCACCATTACGGGAGGAAAGTAAAATGGTAAGGTTTTTGCGCACTGTCGGTTCGGTCTGTTTGGTTATCATGCTGGTCATTGTTGCCGCTTGCGGAGGCAATGCGCCGGCCTCTCAGACCGGTACAAGCTCGAATACGGGGTCTTCGTCTTCCGGTTCGACCTCCGCAAGCCAACCGCAGCAAACCACAAAAGCGGAAAAAGCGGAAGAAAAAATCGTCATTAAATTCCCCTTCGTCACATCCATGGCGAGCGAGAAGGGGAAAGCCGCGGAAATCCTCAAGCAATTGGCGGAAGAGAGGACCAACGGCAGAGTTGTGGTCGAATTGTATCCTTCGGGGCAGCTGATGAACGATGAGCAAAGCCTTGAGCAGCTCCCCAGAAACACCATCCAGCTTATCGCCATTTCGCTCACTAAACTGGTCAGTTACGATCCGCGTTTCCAAATTGTCGACCTGCCCTTCCTGTTTGACAGCGAAGAAGCCGTCCTCCGCTTTTGGGACGGAGAAGCCGGGCAAATGCTGGGCAGCAGCCTGGAGAAGGCCAATCTGAAATTCCTGGGCGTTTGGACCAACGGCTTCAAACATTTCGCCAGCAACAAGAAGCTGCTGAGAACACCCGAAGATTTTAAAGGACTGAAATTCAGAACACAGGCGGGCAAAGTGCTCGAGCAGCAGTTCAACCTGCTCGGCGCCGGATCGGTGACGCTGCCGTTCTCCGAAGTGTATACCGCTTTGCAGCAAGGCACCATCGACGGGATCGAGAACACGTTTGTCGACATTTACGGCCAGAACTTCTTTGAAGTGGCGAAATATTTGACGCTGTCCAGTCACGGCCGCCTGGATTACGGGCTCGTTACCAATCAGACGTTCTGGAACGAACTTCCGGACGATATCCGCAGCACGCTGGAAGAAGTGTTCGCCGAAGTCACCGCCAAGGAAAGAGAGATCGCAAGGGGGCTCGGCAATCAATATTTCGAAGAGATGAAGGATAAGTTTGCCGAGATTTACGAGCCGACTCCGGCCGACATCGAATTGTTCAAGCAGGCGATGCAGCCTCTCTATGACGATTTCAAGAAAGAACACGGCGAAGATATTGTGAATCTGGCTCTTAAGGCCAATCAGTAACACCGGGCGCAAGTTTTCGGCCTCTTCATCACAATGCATGCGCAAGTTGCCGCTTCAAGTTACAGCTGGGAGGCTGACGAATATTGAACATAAATAAAGTTTACCGAGCGGTTGAAGATTGGACTTCCGGTTTGCTGATCGTCGGCGGACTGAGCCTGATGCTCTTCGGCGTCGTGATGAGGTATGTCTTTAACAAACCGCTCTACTTCGCGGATGAACTTTCCGTCTATCTGATCATCTGGGGCGCGCTGCTCGGCACGGTGGCCGCCTTGCGGGAAAATGCGCACATTCGCGTGGATCTTGTATACCGCCTTTTGCCCGATCGGTGGAAATGGCTGATGAATGCCTTTGCGAATCTCGTCGGGATTCTCTTCTCCCTCTTTCTGCTGGTTTACGGCATCAAAGGCATCTTTTTGGACAGACACAGCGTGTACCAGCTGAATCTGTCCTCGATCGGGATGGGAATCAAGCTGTGGAAAGTGTACCTGATTCTGCCCGTTATCGGTTTGATGTTTCTGGTTCGGTTTACTGCGAGATTTATCAGATCGGTCAGAGGACTTCCCGAAACGGAAGACGAGGCTGAGCATGAAGGGGCAGAATCGGAATGGAGACTTTGATCCTGCTGGCGGTTTTGGCGGTATTGCTCGTATTGCGCGTGCCCGTGGCGATCGCGTTGGCGGTATCCGCCCTGGTGGTGCTGCCGTCGCAAAATTACGGATTTGAAGCCGCCGTCACGGATTTGTTCAACGGCTTGAACAACATTTCGCTGATGGCCATACCCGGATTTGTGTTCGCCGGAATATTGATGGCCAAGGGCGGGATATCGAAGCACCTGATCGAATGTCTGCGCAACTGGATCGGGCATATCCGCGGCGGCATGGCCGTCGTCTGCATACTGGCCTGCGCGCTTTTCGCTTCGATCTGCGGCTCAAGCCCGGCGACGGCGGCCGCCATCGGTTCGATCATGATCCCGGGGATGGTGCAGGCGGGGTACAGCAAGAAATACGCCATGGGGCTGGTGGCCGTCGCGGGAACGCTGGGCATCCTGATTCCGCCGAGCATCACCCTCATCATATACGGCTATGTGGCCGAGCAAAAGGCGAGCATCGGCAACCTGTTTATGGCCGGCATTCTTCCCGGACTGTTCTTCGCCTTTACGCTTGTTCTTTCCGCCATTTGGTACGCCAGGCGAAACAAATTCGGCTCCCTCCCCAAAGCCGGCTGGAAAGAACGCTGGGTCTCCACGGTGAAAGCGCTGCCGGCGGCGGTAATGCCGGTGCTGATCCTGGGGACGATTTACGGGGGGATTGTGACGCCCACCGAGGCCGCCGTACTGTCATGCCTGTACGCTTTGATCATAGCCATTTTTGTCTACAAGGAAATCAAGTGGAGCAGCTGGCGTCCGATCATTGCGGAAACCGTCAACCTGACCGCCATGATTTTCCTTGTGATCGCCGCCGCCACCCTGTTCAAACAGTATCTGACGCTGGCTCAGGTGCCCCAGCAGGCGATGCAATGGATCGCCGAAGCGGAAATGAACAAATACATGTTTTTGATCATGGTCAATCTTCTGTTCTTTATCCTGGGGGCATTCCTGGAGTCGGTCTCCATTGTGCTGATCACATTGCCAATCATTCTGCCGATGCTCGCGACCTTCGGCATCGATGTGTATCATTTCGCCATCATCATGACGATCAATATGGAAATCGCCATGATCACGCCGCCGGTCGGTCTCAACCTGTTTGTGGTCAGCGGCATTGCCAAGGAACCGCTGGAGAAGACCATTATGGCCGTCTTGCCGTTCTTGTGGATCATGCTGCTGAATCTTGCGATCATCATGCTTTGGCCGGGGTTGTCCACATTTCTTATTTATTAAAAACGAATGAACGCTTCGGACGTTCGTTCATCCCTTATGATCATCATCGATTCCACGAAGGAGGAAAACGACATGGCCCAAATTTACGAAGTTCACCCCCGCGAGTCGGAGCGAAAGTACATGCCTTACGCCCCCGCCGTCCGGGTGGACGGAAAATGCTCCCTGCTTTTTATCTCGGGAGCCACGTCGTCGCCGCTCTACCATCAGCATCCGCATGTTCCGGAGGAGCATATCCAGCCCGACGATATTCGCGAGCAGACGCGGCGGGGGCTGGAAAACATCAAAATCGTGCTTGATTCGCAGAACTTGACCTGGCGCAACATCGTCAGGGTCACCCGATATTTGACGGATATGCGCGAAATGGACGCGTTGAACGAGGTGATGAAGGAATATTTCGGCGATTGGAAACCGGCAAGCACGACCGTTTGCGTCAACAATTTAAGCTCGCCGGGGGCCCGCGTCGAAATCGAAGCGACGGCCATTATCCCGCTGGATGACTGAGGGCGGCATCGCCGCACCGCAAAAAAAGTTGACAAGGTTTGCAATCCGAATTGTCCGGCAACACATCATTGAATAACGGGAGGAATGATCGTGACTTACGGAACGATGGCGGTAGACCATGAGCTGAGAATCGATTTTGACAAACTGCGGCGGGATCGCCTGCAAAAAACGCGGGATCAAATGGAAAAAGACAATCTCGGCGCGCTTCTCGTCTTTGATCCGGACAACATCCGCTACATCACCAGCACGAAACTGGGCGAATGGTCAAACAACAAATTGGCGCGGTACTGCCTTTTGCCGAAGGGAAGGGATCCGATCCTGTTCGAGATCGGCAGCGCCGTCCGCACGAAGCGGATGCTTTGTCCGTGGATCAAAGACATCCGGCCCTCGAAGACCGACATGCGGGGGACGATGCCGCCCGAGCTGGGCACCGTGGACATCAGCATTGCGGAAATCGCTTCGATTCTGAAAGATTACAACCTGCACGAAGCGCCCGTCGGTGTGGACATTTTGACCGTTCCCATCATGCAGGCGTTCATGAAGCACGGTTTGCAAATTGCCGACGGCCAGCAAACGATGCTCAGAGCCCAGGTGATCAAGACGGAAGAGGAAATTAAGCTTCTGGAAATAGCGGCGGCCATGGTCGACGGGGCTTACTGGGATGTGTTCAATTTCATTAAACCCGGGGTCCGCGAAAACGAGGTCAACGCGCTCATGAGAAAGCGGCTCTACGAATTGGGCGCGGAGAATGTCCATAATGTCAACGTCATCAGCGGGGACCGCTCGTATCCGCATCCCCACGATTTTTCGGATCGGATCATCCGGCCGGGGGATATGGTTTTTCTTGACGTGGTCAACGACTATAACGGCTACAAGACTTGTTATTATCGCACTTTTGTATGCGGGAAACCCACGGAACGGCAGAAGCGGATTTACAAGACGGCTTACAAGTGGCTCTACGATGCGATCAGCATGGTCAAACCCGGCGTGTCGACGGCGGATATCGTCAAATGCTGGCCCGACTACAAGCAAATGGGCTACGAGAACGAATACGAAACCCTGGCTTTGCAAATCGCCCACGGCGTCGGCATCTCCCACTGGGGCAAGCCGATCATCAGCCATCAAAACTCGATCAAGCACCCGGAAGTGCTGGAGGAAGGCATGCACATCGCCTTTGAAACGTATTGCGGCGAAGAGGGGGATGCGGCGCGGATCGAGGAGCAAATTGTCGTCACCAAAGACGGTTATAAGGTCATCACCAAATTTCCTTGCGACGAACTGCTCTCTTGCTGGGATTACTGAAATTGCGACGCGGAGGAAGAAGGATGGCCACAGTTCACAAAATCGCCGTGATTCCCGGAGACGGAATCGGTCCCGAAGTGATTGCCGAAGGCGTGAAGGTGCTCAAGCGGGTCTCCGAACTGGACGGCGGATTCCGGTTTGAATTCACCTTTTTCCCGTGGGGCTGCGAGTACTATTTGAAACACGGCCGGATGATGGATGAAGACGGCCTGGAGCAATTGAAACGCTTTGAGGCGATCTATTTGGGAGCGGTGGGGTACCCGGGGGTGCCGGACCACATTTCGCTCTGGGATCTTCTGCTGAAAATCAGAAAAGGGTTCGATCAGTACGTCAATTTGCGGCCGATCCGCCTGCTGGAGGGCGTTGCCTCCCCCCTTGCCGGCGTTACGAAAGAGCGGGTGGACATGATCGTCATCCGCGAGAACAGCGAAGGGGAATATGCGGGCGCCGGGGAATGGCTGTTTCGCGGCAGGGAAGACGAGGTCGTGCTGCAAACCGGCGTGTTCTCAAGAAAGGGAACGGAGCGGATCATCCGCTACGCCTTTGAAACCGCGCGAAGGCACGGCAAGACGCTGACCAGCATCAGCAAGGGCAACGCCCTGAACTATTCCATGCTGTTCTGGGATCAGGTGTTCCGGGAAGTGGCGGCGGAGTATCCGGACGTGAAAACCAGCTCCTGTCTCGTGGATGCGGCCAGCATGTATTTCGTCCGCAAACCCGAGCTGTTCCAGGTGGTCGTCGCTTCCAACCTGTTCGGCGACATCCTCACCGACCTCGGAGCGGCCATCGCCGGCGGACTCGGCCTGGCGGCCGGGGCGAACATCAATCCCGAACGAAATTATCCGTCCATGTTCGAGCCGATTCACGGTTCCGCTCCCCGCCATGCGGGGAAAGGAACCGCCAATCCCATGGCGGCCATCTGGTCCGCCAGCCAGATGCTCGATTTTCTCGGGTACGAAGCCTGGGGAGCAAGGGTGCTGAGCGCCATCGAGAAAGTCATCGTGGAAAAAAGGGCGCTGACTCCGGACATGGGGGGCACGGCCTCGACCAGCCAGGTCGGCGATCAGGTGGCCATGGCGTTGGACGGCTTGACATAAGCGCTGCGCAAGGGGGAAGGGCACATGGACAAATTGATTTACATCAACGGAGAATGGGTCGGAGCCGATCTTGCGAAAATCGTCGTGCGCAACCCGGCCACCGGCGAAGCGGTGGGAACCGTGCCCAGGGCGGGAGCCGAAGAAACCCGCCGGGCGATTGAAGCGGCGCATGAAGCTTTCCCGTCCTGGTCCCGGCTTACGGCCTATGAGCGATCCGCTTACCTGGAGAGGTTCCACGATCTCATCGTCGACTCGGCGGATGAGATCGCCAGGGTGCTGACGCTGGAAATGGGCAAACCGCTCAAGGAAGCGCTCGGCGAAGTCATGTATGCGGCCTCCTTCGTCAAATGGTTTGCCGAGGAGGGCAAACGGGTCTACGCCAGGGGGATTCCGTCGCACAAGGCCGAAACGAGAATGCTGGCCATCAAGCAGCCGGTGGGCGTGGTGGCGGCGATCACCCCCTGGAACTTTCCGGCGGCGATGATTACCCGCAAATTGGGGCCGGCTTTGGCGGCCGGATGCACGATTATCATCAAACCTGCCAAGCAAACCCCTCTGACCGCGATTATGCTCGCCGAATTGGTGGAAAAGGCGGGCATCCCGAAGGGGGTTGTCAATCTCGTGACGGGGAACGCCGCGGAAATCGGCAACGAATTCATGACCAATCCGATGGTCCGGAAAGTGACCTTCACCGGCTCCACGGAAATCGGGAAGGAACTGATCAGGCAGAGCGCCGACCATGTGAAAAATTTGTCGCTGGAGCTCGGCGGTCACGCGCCGATCATCGTGCTGGACGACGCCGACCTGGAGAAGGCGGTGCGCGGCGCCGTCGCTTCCAAATTCCGCAACGGCGGCCAGACCTGCATCTGCGGCAACCGGATCTATGTCCAGGAAAAGGTGTATGACGCATTCATCGCCAAATTCGCCGAGGCGGTCCGGAAACTGAAAGTCGGAAACGGCATGGATCCCGGCGTCGACATCGGACCGATCATCGACCGGGATGGTTACGAAAAGATCGACGCGCACGTGAAGGACGCCGTGAGGCTTGGGGCAAGCTGCGTGCTGGGCGGGGAAGGTCGCGCGGAAAACGGCGCCTATTTCTACCCGCCGACCATTCTGAAGGACGTCCGTCCCGGCATGCTGATCATGAGGGAGGAAACCTTCGGTCCGGTTGCTCCGGTGCAGAAATTCAGCGCCGACGAGGAAGCGGCGCGTTATGCCAACGATACGCCCTACGGACTCGCCGCATACGTGTTTACCGAAAATTACAGCCGGGGCATCAAATTGGTGGAGGCGCTGGATTTCGGCATCATCGGGTGGAACGACGGTCTGCCTTCCGCCGCGCAGGCCCCCTTCGGCGGCATGAAGCAAAGCGGCATCGGGCGGGAAGGCGGCATTGAAGGGATCGACGCCTTTCTCGAAGTGAAGTACGTTTCGGTCGGACTTTAATCAACGAAGGAGGAAGAACCATGATCGTCAGAAAGGTGAACATCAGGGACATTCAGCCCGACAGAAATTTGCGGCAGGAGGACGGCTGGGTCCGGATGGACGTCAGATGGGTGTGCACGGAGGATACCATGGGTTCCCAGCTGGCGACGGTCGGCCATACGATTTTCGGGCCGGGAGGGGGCGCCCATGAGCTGCACCGCCATCCGAACGCGGAGGAGATCCTGTATGTGGTCCGCGGGCACGGCGTCGCGATCAGCGGCGACGAGGAATTCGAAATCGGCCCCGGCGACTTGATCTTTGTGCCGAAGGGCGACGTCCATTACTTCAAAAACACCCACCCCACCGAGGAATTGGAGACGCTGTGGATTTACGCGGGAGCGCCTTCGCTGAAAAAAGCGGGTTACATTACGGTGCGGAAACCGGAACGGTAAGCGTCACAAGCATCCGCAACCATTTGGCAACAATCGGGGAACAACCAGAACAAGGAAAGGGATGGATACCATGAAAGTCGGATTTATCGGTCTTGGCAATATGGGAGTGCCCATGGCGGAAAATTTGCTGAAGAGCGGAAATGAACTGACGGTGTTCAACCGCACCCGGGAGAAAGCGCAGCCGCTGCTGGACAAGGGAGCCCGCCTCGGAACGTCGCCGGCGGACGTCGCCCGGCAAAGCGAAGTGGTGTTCACAATGCTTGCCGACGACCAGGCGGTGGAGGAAGTCACGCTGGGCGAAAACGGCGTGCTGGACGCGCTCCCGGAAGGCGCGATACATGTCTCGTGCAGCACGATCAGCCTGAATTCGGTCACCAAACTGGCCAAAGCCCATGCGGAAAAAAACCGGCAGTTTGTTTCCGCCACCGTTCTGGGGCGGCCCGATGCCGCCGCCGCCGCGCAGCTCAGGGTGATGGTCGCCGGCCCGCCGGAGGCGCGGGAGAAAATCCGGCCGCTCATCGAAGCGATCGGCAACCGCATTTTCATTTGCGGAGACGAAGCGCCGATGGCCAACGCGGTGAAGCTCGGCAACAATTTCCTGATCGTCTCCTTTATCGAATGCTTCGCCGAGGCGATGACCATGGTGCGCAAGCACGGCGTCGATCCGGCGGTGTATCTGGAAGTCGTCAAATCCTTCTTCGGCTCCCATGTCTATGCCAATTACGGGCAAATCATGCTGGATCGCCGCTGGGAGCCGGCCGGCTTCAAGCTTCGCCTCGGGTACAAGGATGTGAAGCTGATGCTGGAAGCCGGAGAAATGGCGGGGGCGCCCATGCCGGTGGCCGACGTGATCAAGAACCGGTTCATCGAGTGCGTTGCCCGCGGATGGGGCGAACTGGAATGGGCCGCGATCCTGAAAGCGGTCGAAGCGGATGCCGGACTGCAATTGGACTAAAAGCTTCGGTTGCCGCCTGCAGGGCGGGGAGGGAGCGGAATGATGGAAGCGCTTAGGAAGTGCGGGATCGATGACGAAAAGCTGGTGGAAATCTTTCGGCAATGCTGGCTCATCCGGCAGTTCGAGGAAAAAGTCGAGGAACTTTTTCAAAAAGGGAAGATTCACGGCACGATGCATCTTTGCGTGGGGCAGGAGCTGACCGCCGCGGGCGCGTGCTCCCTGCTTAAGCCGGAGGATAAAATCATCAGCACTCACCGGGGACACGGGCACTGCATCGCCAAAGGCGGGGATATCAACCTGATGATGGCGGAATTGCTCGGGCGCGTCACCGGATACTGCAAAGGCAAAGGCGGATCGATGCATATTGCGGACCTGGACAAAGGCAACCTGGGGGCCAACGGCATCGTCGCGGCCGGCATTCCCATCGCCGTCGGAGCGGCGCTGACTTCGAAAATGAAAGGGCTCGGCTATGTCGTGATCTGTTTCTTTGGCGACGGCGCCACCAATGAGGGAGCCTTCCACGAAGGGTTGAATCTGGCCTCCATCTGGAAGTTGCCGGTGATCTTTTTCTGCGAAAACAACCTTTACGCCATGTCCGGCTCCATCAAGGAAATGATCAACATCGACCGCATTTCGGCGCGGGCGGCCGCCTACGGCATACCCGGCGTAACCGTCGACGGGAACGATGCGTATCAGGTTATTCCGGCCACCGCCGAGGCCATCGGGCGGGCGCGGAGAGGAGAGGGCCCCACGCTGATCGAGGCCCTCACTTACCGCTGGAAAGGCTACTCCCGCAGCGACGCCAGAAAGTACAGATCCCGGGAAGAAGAGGCGGAATGGAGAACGAACAACGATCCGATCGCCCGTTTGAAACATGAACTGCTCAAGCACGGCATTCTCACCGAGGAGCAGGCTGACGCAATCCAAACCGAGACAAAACGGGAAGTGGAGGAGGCCGTGGCGTTCGCGGAAAGCAGCCCCTTCCCCGCTTTGGACAGTTTGGAAGAGGACGTTTATGCCTGATTTTGGAGCGACGAGGAGGAATTCCGTGTGAGAGAGATCACGTTTTTGGAAGCGATCAGGGAAACGATGAGCCAGGAAATGCGGCGGAATCCGGACGTTTTTATCATGGGCGAAGATATCGGTTTGTACGGAGGAGCGTTCGGCGTCACCAACGGCATGCTCGAGGAATTCGGACCGGAACGGGTGCGCAGCCCGCCCATTTCCGAGGCGGCGATTTCCGGCGCCGCCGTCGGCGCCGCCGTGACCGGCATGCGGCCGATTCTGGAATTGCAGTTTTCCGATTTCATCACCATCGCCATGGACAACATCGTCAACCAGGCCGCCAAGCTGCGGTACATGTTCGGGGGCAAGGGCCAGGTTCCCATGGTGGTCCGGACGCCTTCCGGATCGGGGGCCGGGTTTGCGGCGCAGCATTCGCAAAGCCTGGAAGCCTGGATGGTGCATATTCCGGGGCTTAAAGTCGTCCAGCCGTCCACCCCCTACGATGCCAAAGGCCTGCTGAAAGCGGCGATTGACGACAACAATCCCGTCATCTTCTACCCCGAAAATTTGAAGTAGCTTAAAAGCACAAAAAGTCGGTATCCCAGCAAACCACCTAATGGGTGGACATTTATGGAAAATTCTTATGCGGTCTGATTGACAGGTTCAATCGTTACTACGTTATAACCCAACGATTGCAGCTTCCGTAAAGCCTGTTTCGCAATCTGTTCACGCCTGCGTTCTTCGTAATATTGGGGACCAAGTTCATGGTAGTTTTGTTTATTTTTCAGGAGATGGTAGACAATGACTAAAATCCGATGCGCTACCGCCACCGCCGCCCGGTTGGCTCCACGCCTTGCAGCAATACGATGATACAAACTGGATAAATATGTGTTTTTCGTTCGGGCTGCCGCTCGCGCAGCCTCCACGAGAGCACGGCGTAACTTCGGGTTGCCTTTGGTCGTTCTCCCGGACTTTCGTTTCCCGGCGCTTTCATTGTTACCTGGAGCAAGTCCCGCCCATGAGCAAAGATATGCGGCGGACGGATAGCGACTCATATCGGTTCCCGTTTCGGCGACGATCTGTTCTGCTGTCCGCCGGGCCACCCCGGGAATGGTGTCCAGCCGCTCCAGGTCTTCCTCAAAAGGGAGCATGCGCCTTTTGATCTCCTCGTCCAACTGTTGAATGAGTGCATCCAGTTCATAGATATGCTGCAGTTGGGTCCAAAGCATCAATCGTTGGTGCGGACCGATCAGCCCTTTGAGGGCGCGCTGAAGATCATGCTTTTTATTCTTCATACGCCGAAGCGCCAGTTCCGACAACGCTTCCGGATCCTCGTTGCCGGCAATAAGAGCTTCGAGCATGGAACGGGCGGATTTGCCCAGAACGTCGCTGGCCACGGACGACAGTTTGATATTGGCGCCTTCCAGCACTTTTTGGATCCGATTGACTTCCCGCGCCCGTTCGTCGATCAGACTGCGGCGGTAACGAATCAATTCCCGAAGCTCCCGCTGATCGCGCGGCGGAATGAAGCTGCCTCGGAGCAAACCGTGCCGCAGCAAAGAAGCGATCCACTCGGCATCTTTGACGTCGGTTTTTCGTCCGGGAACGTGCTTGATATGTTGTGCGTTAACGACCAAGGTTTGAATCTCTTCCGTCTCCAGCAAGTTGTAGACGGGTTTCCAGTAGGAACCGGTGCTCTCCATGGCGGCGTGGGTGCAACCTTTCCTTTTGATCCAGTCCACCATCTGCAATAGATCGTCGGTCATCGTCGAGAAGGTGCGGATTTCCTTCTCGTTTGGCGTGAGAATACAGGCTACAACGGTCTTTTTGTGGACGTCCAGTCCACAGACATGACTATAGACGACATCCATGATGTTTGAACTCCTTGCGGCTTGAAAGATTAAGGGCTGGTGCAACGACCACACATGGATCATTCTACCCCGCGTGCTTCCCGAAGGAGCGACAATCTGTGGTGCACCTGGTCGTTGGGGTCCGTCTAAGAGTCGGGCTCGCAGCACCAAAGAACAACGACCTCCCTTCGCCAGCCGCAAGAATATTATACTGTGGGGAAAGCGTCATTTTCATCATCTGATGGTGCCGCGCCAGCGGCATGGGGGTCTACGAGCACAAATTGCTCTACCGCTACAAAGGCCACGTGCCCGAAGAACTGTATTCCATCCCGCTCGGGTTTGCCGATGTCAAGCGGGAAGGCCGGGACGTGACGATCGTGGCCACGGCGATCATGGTCCACCGCTCCCTGGAAGCGGCCAAACTGCTGGAACGGGACGGCATCGAGGCGGAGGTGATCGACCCGCGAACGCTCGTGCCGCTGGACGAGGAAGCCATCATCCGCTCCGTGAAAAAGACGGGGCGGCTGGTCGTCGTCCATGAAGCGGTGAAGCGGGGAGGCATCGGCGGAGAAATCGCGGGCATTGTCGCCGAAAGCGAAGCCTTCGATTACCTGGACGCGCCGATCGTGCGGCTGGGCGGAGCGGCCGTGCCGATTCCGTACAATCCCGAGCTGGAAAAGCGGGCCGTTCCCCAGGTGGAGGACATCGTTCGGGCGGTCAAAAAGCTCCTGAACAAGGATTGAAGGAGGGGAGCCAGTGGCTGCGGAAATCCTGATGCCCAAATTGGGAGCCACCATGGAAACGGGGACCATCGTGAAGTGGCTCAAAAAAGAGGGCGATCTTGTCCGGGCCGGAGAGCCGCTCTTGGAGATCATGACCGACAAAATCACGATCGAAGTGGAAGCGGCGGAGAGCGGAACACTGCTTAAAACGTATTACGGCGAAAACGACGTTGTCCCGGTTCAGCGCATCATCGGCTATATCGGCCAGCCCGGCGAGACCGTCCCCGAATCGCCCGAAAAACGGTCCGAGGCGCATATGCGATCCGTTTCCGATCTTCCGCCTGATGCCAAGGCCCCCTCCCTTGCCGTGAGCGATATGCCGGAGGAAAGCGGCGGCAGGATCAGGGCGACGCCGGCGGCGAGGGCGGCGGCGCGCAGGCTGCGGGTGGATCTGGCCTTGATCCGCGGCACGGGGCCGAAGGGGCGCATCCAGAAGGAGGATGTCGAATCCTATCACCAAAACCTGCGGATGCAGGCGAGGGCGACGCCCCTCGCCCGCAAGATCGCCGGGCTGGAGAACATCCCCCTTGCCGATGTTCACGGCACGGGCGCCCGCGGCAAAATCATGCGCAGCGACGTCGAAGCGGCAATCGCCGCGCAGCGGACGGCGCCTGAAACCGGCTTAAGCCGGACGAGAACGCGCAAAGTGGAAGGGATCCGGAAAATCATCGGCGAGCGGATGAGCCAAAGCGCTTTTACCGCTCCCCATGTCACCCTCGTCACCGAAATTGACATGTCCGCGGCGTCGGATCTGCGCAATCGGCTGCTGCCCCTCATTGAAAGCAAAACCGGTTTCCGGCTGTCTTACACCGAAATCATCATCAAAGCGATCGCCCATGCGCTCACGCTGCACCCGGCGGTTAACGCTTCGCTGAGCGGCGACGTCATCATCCTGCACGACCGTGTCCATATCGGACTGGCCGTGGCGATTGCGGACGGCCTCATGGTTCCCGTCGTCAGGGACGCCGACCGCAAAGGACTGGCGGAATTGACGGTGGAATGCAAAACTTTGGCGCGGCTTGCCCGCGAAAACAGGCTGAAACCCGATCTTCTGAGCGGAGGGACGTTCACGCTGAGCAATCTGGGCATGTACGCCGTCGATGCCTTCACCCCGATCATCAACCCGCCGGAATCGGCCATCCTGGGCGTCGGCAGAATACACGAAAAACCGGTGAGCGTGGACGGCTCCATCGTACTCCGGCCGATGATGACCGCCAGCCTGTCCTTCGATCACCGTGTCATCGACGGGGCTCCGGCCGCGGCGTTCCTGACGGAGCTGAAACAACTGCTGCAACAACCTTTTCAATTGCTGCTTTGACGGGAGGAGATCATGGAAACCTATGATGTCGCGGTCGTCGGCGGCGGGCCCGGAGGATATGCGGCCGCCCTGCGGGCCGCCCGCCTGGGCCGTTCGGTGGCATTGATCGAAAAGGAGCATCTTGGCGGCACCTGCCTGAATGTCGGCTGCATTCCGTCCAAAACGTTGCTGCGTCACGCCGAGGTTATCGAGCTGATGCATAAGGCGGGGGAATGGGGCATCGAGACCGGTCCGCTTAAGTTTTCGCCGGAACGGATGCTGGCGCGCAAAAATGCGGTCGTGGAAAAGCTGCGCGGCGGCATCTCGGCTCAGCTGAAATCCCGGAAAGTCGACGTTATCCGCGGGCTGGGCGTTGTTCATCCCGACCGGACCGTCACCATCGACGCCCCCGGCGGCAGGCGCGCGATTCGGGCCGGCAGCGTGATACTGGCCACCGGATCGAAACCGCACATTCCTGCCATCGAAGGGATCGACCGCGTCCGTTTTCACACCACCGACACCATTTTCGACCTGGACCGCATCCCCCGATCGCTGGCGATCGTGGGGGGAGGCGTCATCGGCGTCGAACTGGCCTGCGTCTTTTCCAGCCTGAACGCGGAAGTCACAATCATTGAGGCGGCGGAACGGATCATCCCCATGGAGGATGAGGAAGCTTCCCGCTTCCTGCATCGGCAGTTGACGAAGAAAAAGGTGAACATTTGGACCGGCGCCGCTGTCCGGGATATGAGGCCGGCCGACGGCGGCGTTATGCTCACGGTGGAGAAGGCGGAGGGCGGCGCCGAGCCGCTTCGTGTCGACGAGGTGCTGCTGGCCGCGGGCAGAACCCCGAATATGGCGGGACTTTCCGAACTGCGATTGGCGATGAACGGCCGCTTTGTTGCGGTGAACGACCGCATGGAAACCAGCGTGCCGAACATCTATGCCGTCGGCGATCTGACCGGCGGCCTGATGCTCGCCCATGTCGCCTCGGCGGAAGGTTCGACGGCCGCCGCCAACGCCTGCGGACAACAGGCAAAGATGGATTACCGGGTGGTGCCGAGGTGCGTCTACACGCTGCCCGAAATCGCCGCGGTCGGCATCACGGAAGCGGAAGCAAAGAAACAGGGAATTGAGGTGAGAACGGCCAGATATCCGCTTTCGGCCAACGGCAAAGCTTTGGCCATGGACGAAGAAGGCTTCGTCAAGATTGTGGTCGGCGAAAAATATGGCGAAATTTTGGGGGCCGTAATGGCCGGCCCGCATGTCACGGAGATGATATCCGAGCTTTCCGCCTTCATGCATTTGGAAGGCACCGTGGAGGAGCTGGCCGGAATGATTCATCCGCATCCGAATCTGATCGAGGCGCTGGGCGATGCGGCCGATTCGCTGCTGTGACGCCGAAAAGCTTCTCAGCGCAAGCGTGACTGGGAAGCTTTTTTTCATGTGCGTTGCCGGAAGCCGTAGTGATTTCCAGACATTGGACTTGAAACTGCGGAGCGTGTTCGATAGAATTATAATAAATAGTTTTCCAAAATCAGCAAAACGTTTAACTAAACGTTTTGCTGAACCAAACGGGCAAGAAAACACACGAAACGCGAAAATCGTTTAAAAAAAGCAACACGTTAAGCAACACGCTGTTCGTTTTTTAAAGATACCTCAAATTCAGTTAAACGTTTAGCTAAACGTTTAACGAAAAAAGAAAGGAATGACCCGCAATGGCCACGATGAAAGATGTCGCGAAACGGGCGAACGTTTCCGTTGCCACGGTTTCATCCGTCATCAACCAAAACAAATACGTCAGCCCTGAGCTGAAGGAACGCGTGCTGAAAGCCATCGAGGAACTGAATTATACGCCGAACGCCGTGGCCCGAAGCCTGAAGAAAAACGTGACGAATTCGATCGGCGTGATCCTGGCCGACATCCTGAACCCCTATTATTTGGAAATGGTGAAAGGCATTGATGACGTGGCGCTGGAACACGATTTCAACTTGATTCTCTGCAACACTTCGAATGATTGGAAACGCTTCAGAACATACCTCAATCTGATGATCGAGAAGCGAGTGGACGGACTCCTGCTGGCCAACATTTCCGATGCCGAAGACCTGCGGGAAGTGGAGCGGTCGGGCATTCCTTTTTTGCTGATAAACCGAAAGCCGGGCGGCTATGCCGGCGACTATGTCTGCATCGACAACTTCAAGAGCTCGGTTCTGTCCGTGCAGCATCTGTACGAGCACCAATACAGAAAAATCTCGTTTTTCGGGGGCGACCCCGCCATCTCCACTGCGCGCGAAAGAAAAGAGGGTTTCTTGGCCGCCATGGAGCAATTGGGGCTTACGGTGTACGAAGATTTGGTCTTTTCCGGCAATTATACGCGCGACAAAGGCTACGAGCTGGCCAAACGGTTGGTGGAACGCGGTTTTCGCTCGCTGCCTGAAGCCATCTGCTCGTCCAGTGACCTGATGGCGTTCGGCGCTTACAAGGCGTTTAAAGAGCACGGGATTCGCGTCCCGGAGGACATCGCCATCATCGGGAACGCGAACAGCGTCTTCTCGGAGGATTTCTCTGTTCCGCTGACAACGGTCTCCCACCCGACATACGAAATGGGCCGGGTGGGCATGACGATGTTGTTGGATAAAATCAAAAATCCGACCGCTGCGGAGAAGGTTCAAATGGAAATTGAACCGACGCTGATCGTGCGCCGCAGTTGCGGATGCGCATGGAAATAATGCTGAAAGGATGTGGTCAAAATGTAAAGGTAAAATCGGTTCTTGAAAGCGTTTTTAACTCATTACGTACGCCTTTTTTGCCAAATACACGGACTTATATCTTGGAGGGGTTACCAAATGAGAAAATCAATGACCTTCAAATTGTTGCTGTTTGTACTTGCAATGATGGTGGTTTTTGCAACGGCATGCTCGCAAAACTCCGGTTCGCAAAGCTCAGGCGGCTCCCAACAAAGCAGCGGCAGCTCGCAAAGTTCCGGAAGCGGCAGCGGAGCATCCGGGGGAAGTGCTCCCGCGGCTCCGAAAAAGGCGGAATTCGAATTGAAATTCAGCGATGTTCAGCCTGAAAACCACCCGACCAACGTGGCGGCTCAGTGGATGGCCGACGAGCTGGAAAAGCGAACGGAGGGACGCGTGACGATGCGGGTCTATCCCGGCGGCCAGTTGGGCGGACCGGAAGAACTGATCGCCGCACTGGAACTCGGCGACGTGGACATGATCTGGGTGACGACCGCCGACCTGGCAAGGCACTCCAAGCCGTTCAGCATCTTCAGCTTGAGCTACCTGGTCCAAGACCGCGAACATTTCAAACGGCTCGCCGATCCAAGCAGCGAATTTATGGCCAAAATGAACGAACTTGTCGATGAGCTGAACATCGGTTCCCGCATCGTCGGCATGATGGGCGGATCGCCGCGCCGTCTCTATAACGGAGTCAGGGAAGTGAGGACGCCGGACGATTTGAAAGGTTTGAAAATCCGCATTCAGGATTCCCCGGTGGAGGCAAAGATTTGGTCCGAACTTGGCGCCACGCCCGTGCCGGTGGCCTGGACGGAAGTGTACACCGCGCTGTCGTCCGGGGTCGCAGACGGAGCCGAATCGTCGACGTCCGCCTATTATTCGAACAAATTCCACGAAGTTGCGCCGTACCATTCGCTCACCGATCATCAGTATTTGTTCATGCCGGTGCTCATGTCCAACAAAACCTACGACAAGCTGCCGGAAGATCTGAGAGCGATCGTGCTCGAGCTCGCCGCCGAAGCCAGCGAAAGATCCTGGCAGCTGTACTGGGATGAGGAAGACCAACTGCTCGAAACGCTGAAGGCCGAAGGCACCACGATCACTGAAGTGGACATGAACGCCTTTATGAACAAAGTATCCGGGCTTGTCAGCCAACTGGCCGAAGAATACGAAGCAACGGAAATTCTCGAGCTGATACGCGCGGCGCAATAATCAAAGGAGAGACGCGATGTCGAAAGCGATCCGAATTTACACTCGCTTCTGCGATGTGCTTGAAAAAATCCTGTTCTGGGTGATCGCGGCGATCGTGAGCGTCATGATCGTCATCGTCGCCTTGCAGATTCTGGGACGCTATGTTTTGTCCCAGCCGTGGCTGTGGACAATTGACATGGCTATTCTGTGTCTGGTCTGGTCGACACTTTTGGCGTCGGCTTGCGGCGTGCGCCGCAATGCCCATTTTGTCATCGATCTGTGGCCGGAAAGTTGGAGGGGGATCTCCCGAATTTTGCATATCTTCACCGTCGTCATCATTTTGGTCATCGGCTTTTATTTGCTCAAAGAAGGCTGGGTGTACGCGGAAGCCGGAGCAAGGCGCATGGCCGGGATGACGGGGATAAAGATGTCGTATTTTCTCGCTTCCATTCCGACGGGCGCAGCGTTGATGCTGATTTTCATTGTCGAGCAAATGCTGAATATGTTCCATGCGCAGGATAAGGAGGCGTCACCGTCATGATGCTCGTCTTTCTCATCGCTTTGTTTCTTGTCCTGTGCGTGCTGAAGGTTCCGATTCCGTTCAGCCTGGCTCTCTCGTCGCTGGTCATGCTGTTCATCCTTGATCTCAGTACGCAGCAGCTTGTCATTCAATTGTATAAAGGATTGGGCCTTTTCCCGCTTCTGGCCGTGCCGTTCTTTCTCCTTGTCGGCAACCTGATGAATTTTGCCAAGATCACGGACGATCTGGTGACGTTGTCGCAGGCGATCGTCGGCCGCATCCGGGGCGGCCTGGCCCATGTCAACGTGTTTGTCAGCATGGTTTTCGGAGGAATTTCCGGCTCTTCCACCGCGGACACCTCCGCGGTGGGAGCGGTGCTGATCCCTTCGATGAAAAAGGACGGGTACTCCAGTGCCTTTTCCGCCGCGATCACCTGCGCTTCAAGTACAATGGGCAATATTATTCCGCCCAGCCTGTATATGATCATTTATGGTTCCATGGCCGGCGTCTCAATCGAAAAACTGTTCATGGCCGGCATCATACCGGGGATTCTGATCGGCGTCACGCAAATGATCTATTCCTATTATTATGCGAGAAAGAACGACATACCGAAGGCGGAAAAAATTGAGCTGCCCCGGGCGATCCGAATTTTTGGCAGAACGTTTCCGGCGTTGATTTTGATTGTACTTGTCATCGGCGGGATTACGTTTGGTTTCTTTACGGCAACCGAAGCGTCCGTCGTTGCGGTATTGTATACGCTGCTGCTCGCCCTGTTCTATTACCGGACGATCCGGCCGAAACAGCTCCCCGGTATCTTCTACGATACGGCGGTCAGTTATGGCGCTATCCTGTTTACAATCGCCAGCGCCTCCATTTTCAGCTGGCTGATCGCCTATATGGACGGCCCGGAAATTGTGGCGGGATGGATTGAATCGGTCAGCACGAATCCGATCGTGCTTCTTCTGATCATTTCCGGCATTTTGCTCATTGTCGGCACATTCATGTCGGAGATCGCCACCATCATCATCTTTACCCCGATTTTCCTGCAAATTCAGGAACTCGGCGGCATCGATCCGATTCACATGGGCATTGTCGTCGTGATGATGCTGTGCCTGGGGCTGGTCACGCCACCATACGGCGTGTGCCTGCTGATCGCCGCGAAAATTTCCGGCGACCGCATGTTGACAGTCACTAAAGAACTCATTCCGCTTATTTTGGTTTTCTTGCTCGTCGTCTTTTTGATCATTGTGTTTCCGGAAATTGCGCTTTTCATTCCAAATACACTAGCCAGATAACGGAGGGAATCCGACATGGGCAACGTGGAAACGACCATCAATTACAAAGCGCGGCTGGCCCGCATCGCGGATCGCATGAAGCGGGAAGGATTTGATTTTCTGATCTTGACGAGTTTACCTTCGCTGGCATACGCCGCCAATGTGTATCAAAGCCTGGCGTGGTATGTGAACACCTGCGCGGTGCTGTCGAAAGATGGCATGAACAGCATGGTGGTGCCGTACTCAGACGTCGACCGCATCTCCCTGGAAACCTGGGCGGACAAAATCGAGACGTGGAATCCACAGCTCCGGCATTTGAAGGAGCGCAAATTCGAAGCCGTCGTCGCCGAACTGATCCGCTCCGAAGGGGTGACACGCCCCGTAATCGGCGTCGAGGGGAACTTGACGTGGACGCAGCACCAGAACCTGCTTAAGGAGCTGCCGGAAGCCGAATTCCGCCCGTGCGACGGCATGATGCAGGCGCTTATGGTGATCAAGGAACCCGAAGAAATTCCGCTCATGCGGAAAGTGGCCAGCCTGTGCGACATCGGTTTCGAAGCGGCGCTGAAAAATATGAAGCCGGGCATGTCGGAAGTGCAGCTTTGCGGCGAAGTCGAATACGCGATGCGCAGGCACGGATGCGAGGGTTACTGGGTTCCGAACCAGGCCGGAACCGGCACGTCGGTGCTGCTGGATCATTATCCGACTCAAGCCGTGATCGAGGAAGACCATATCGTCAAATTCGGCATTCACCCCGCCTACAAGCTGTACAGGGGAGACATCGCCGCTACGGTGACCCTCAAAAAGCCGGACCCGAAATTCAAACATCTGGCCGACGTCTGCACCGAGGCGACCCAGGCCTGTATCGACGTCATCAAACCGGGCATCCGCTCCTGCGACATCGACGCGGCTTTCCGCACCATCATGGAAAAGCACGGCTACGGCGACTACACCGGATGGTACATCGGCCACGGCATCGGCACCGGGCATCTGCCGCCGTTCATTTCTTCGGAGGATCAAACGGTCATTGAGAAGAACATGGTGATCGTCATCAACACGATGGCCGTCAAAAAAGGCCAGCCGGGCGTCGTATACGAAACGATGGTGCTCGTGACGGAAAACGGGCATGAGCGGCTGAACCGCAATCCGATTCATCTGGTGGAGCTGAACTGATGGAAACTGCGGTGTATCGGGAACGATTGAACCGTTTGCAGGCGAAAATGCGGGAGCGGCAGGTCGGCATTTACGTCGCCACGCGGCAGGCGACGCTTTCGTGGCTGCTCGGCTCCTTCGCGCCGTGGCGGACAGCGGTCGCGGTTCCCGCAAGCGGGGACCCGCACGCCATCATTTGGCGCCTGGATTACGAACGGATCAAATCGGAAACGTGGATGCGGCATTGCCGTTCCTGGGGCGACGGCGACACCTTCGCGGAAGCCGTTGTCGATGTGATTCGGGAACTCGGCGGAGAACGGGATCGGATCGGGCTTGATCTCGGCAGCCCGGTCTCCCAGCAAGTCGCTCCCGGGCTGCTTCTGGCGTCGGAATTTGCGGTGCTGAACGAAAAGCTCCCCGAAGCGCACTTGGACAACGCTGTTCCCTGGACGGAAGAAGTGCTCAGCATCAAAGATCAGGATGAAATTGCGCGCCTGAGGAAGGCGGCGCAAATCGCCGACATCGGCATGGCCGCGGCGATGGAAGCCCTGAGGCCGGGCGTGACGGAAAATGCCGTCGCCGGTGAAGTCGAGCGGGCGATCCGCCTCGCCGGGAGTGAATGGGCTTGGTCCGGAACGCAGGGCACGGAAGTCGGTTCGGGGCTCCGCACGGGATTCAAGCGGGGTGTGACTCAGCCGGCCACGGAAAAGATCATCCGCGCGGGCGAAATGGTCATCGTCGATTTGCATACCATGTACCGCCTGTATCTGGGCGATCTGGCCGGCAACTTCTACATGGGCAAGAACCCGCCGAGGGCGGTGGCGGAACTTGCCGCCTGCTGGGAGGAGACCGTCGCCTTTTTGCTGAACGCCATGAAGCCCGGGGAGCGTATCGCCGATCTTGTCGATCGCGCCTTCTCCATTATGGAAAAACACGGGATGGCCGAATGGGGCTTGCGCGCCTTCGGCCACGGGCTCGGCACGTGCGCCAGGACGCCGCCGTACATGGTCCAGGGCAATCAGGCCGAACTGAAGGCCAATATGGTACTGGCTCTGGGCACGCATTTATATAACCCGGAAGTCGGCGGCATGCGGCTCGAATTGCCGGTGCTTATCACAGAAAGCGGCGCCGAGCCGCTCAGCAAATGGCCGTCCAGACTGCATCTCATCGATTGCTAGAGGGTCAAAAGCGGCAATCGTGCAAAAAGGCTTCCCGCAAGTTCCGGCAATGGGCTTGCGGTGAAGCCTTTTTGATCGGACGGACCGCACCCTTTCCGTATACGTCGAACCGGCGGGCTGGTGGAAGGTGCAGTTTCACGGGGAAATGGATGCGGATGAAGAAGAAGAAGAGAGCAGAAAACAAGGAGAAGACGCGCATAATCCCTACCCGAAACGTGTGAACGAGCAGTGGGCAGGGCAAAATTCCATTATCGCGGCCTGGGACGTCACCGTCGTCGACGCCAACGGGGTGGAACAAAGGGGGCGCATGCGTACGAAAGCCCTTCCGCTCAACACGGGTTCCAATGCTCCAGGCACCGCTATCTATTCCGGGATCTATGTGCTCACCCATGACGGATACTTGTACCTGGTGAACACCGTCGCTTTTGGCGAGCGGGAAGCTTTCCATTTTCGGAAACGGCTGCGGGCGCCGTCCGTTCCGGCCGGAGGTGGTTAGAGTAAAATTTGCGTGGGGGTAAAGTCTGGAAAAAGCGAACATAGAAAAAAGAGCTTCTCCCTTGGTAAAGTGAATTTGGCACAAAACACACACCAAGAGGAGGAAGCTCCTGTGCA
>Ga0181858_1000277_pt1 | contig 23085 bp, 22 predicted proteins | sample NewIslPassag4_SG_FD_130749 | JGI IMG/M metagenome (GOLD analysis project Ga0181858, IMG submission 130749) | Feedstock adapted compost microbial communities from Newby Island compost facility, Milpitas, CA, USA - Passage 4_SG | ecosystem: Engineered > Solid waste > Feedstock > Composting ...
GCTCCAGGATGAGGCGCTTTTCCGATTCCTCGTCGGGATACCCCAGCTTGATCTTGATCAGAAAACGGTCCAACTGCGCTTCCGGAAGGCTGTATGTGCCCTCGAAATCCACCGGATTCTGGGTGGCAAACAAGATGAAGGGCTGAGGCAGCGGATAGGTCTGCCCGTCGACGGTGACCTTTCGCTCTTCCATCGCTTCCAGCAGGGCCGACTGGGTTTTGGTCGTGGCCCGGTTGATCTCGTCGGCGAGCACCATGTTCGCCATCACCGGCCCCGGACGGAAAACAAATTCTTCCTTTTTGGGATGATAAATGGAAACCCCCGTGATATCCGTGGGGAGCAGATCAGGATTGCACTGGATGCGGTGAAAAACACCGCCGACCGACATGGCGAGCGCTTTGACCATCTGGGTCTTGCCCGTTCCCGGCACATCCTCGATCAGCACGTGTCCGCCGGCCAGCAACGCCGTCAGCATCCACGCGATCTCATCCTTTTTGCCGTAAATGCATGACTCGATATTTTCCCGGATCCGATCCAAAATTTGTGCCGCCTCACGATGGTCCATCCGCTCTCCTCCCGCATAAGGCATAATTTTTATAATTTTTTGCATCTTTAATTATTATAGCTGAATAAAGCGGCACGAAAAAGCCGAACCGGCCGCGGCCGGTTCGGCTTGCGTGCGGCGCCGTCAGCCTTTCGGCCTGACGACGAGCGCCGCCAGAAAAGAGAAAATGATAGCGGCGGATATGCCTGCGCTCGTGACCTCGAAAATGCCGGTGATGACCCCGATCCAGCCGTTGGTTTCCAGCTCGGTCAGCGCGCCGTGCACGAGCGCGTTGCCGAAGCTGGTGATCGGAACGGTGGCGCCGGCACCCGCAAACTCGATCAGCGGTTCGTACCAGCCCAGCCCGTCCAAAACGGCTCCCACCACCACCAGGAGTGACATCGTGTGGGCGGGCGTCAGCCTGGCCACATCCAGCAAAAGCTGGCCCAGCACGCATATGCCGCCGCCCACGAGGAAAGCCCACAAAAATTGCATCAGATTTTGCGTCACGGCCCTCATCCTCCCCGCCACAAATCCAGGATCGCGTGAATCATCCCGATGACGAAGGCAGCGACCACGCCAAACACGATGACGGAACCGGCCAGCTTGAACATGTTGACCCCCGTGCCCAATACCAGCCCTTCGCTGCGATGCTCGATGGCGGCCGAGGCCATCGAGTTGGCAAACCCGGTCACGGGCACAGCCGAACCCGCGCCCGCCCATTGCGCGAACTTGTCGTACACGCCCATGCCGGTCAGGATGACCGAAATCAGGATCAGCACCGCCGTCGTCGGATTGCTGGCCTGCCTGGGGGACATGTCCGCAAACGTCACAAAAAGCTGCTGGATGCCCTGGCCCAGCGCGCAGATCATGCCGCCGGTCACAAAAGCGCGCAGCACGTTTTTGCCCACGGGCCTGGACGGCTCATGGGCTTTGGCGAACGCCTTGTATTCTTTCGCGGACATCGACACGGGCCTGAATTTCCCTTTGGTTCCGCCCGATGCGGCTATTTGGGCCATTTCCTTTCATCGCCCTCCCCGCGCAATGTTTGGTTTCCCACTCATTATTCGCGGAAGCGGCGCGATGTATGTATATGCGGCTTCCGTGCGCGGGCAAGATTTCCATTGGTACTGGCACAGTGTGGCATCCGCCCACATAAACTAAAGTGTTACGACACCAGGGAGAATGTTCCGGGCTAAAACGCCGAGCTTTCGGGCATTCTCCCGCATCTTCTTCGGGGGTGTGCACGAGTGCCCGGATTGATCGCTTCGGTGGCGCTGCTGCTTAAACAGCTGTCGCTTCTCGTCTCCTACGTCAAGAACAACGCCTTTCCCCAGCCTTTGACCGATGAGGAGGAAGCTTATCATCTCCAGCGGATGGCAGAAGGCGACCCCCATTCCCGCAACGTGCTCATCGAGCACAACCTGCGCCTGGTGGCGCACATCGTCAAGAAGTTCGACAACACCGGCGAAGACCTCGAGGACCTGATCTCGATCGGCACCATCGGGCTGATCAAGGCCATCGAGAGCTACCAGCCCGGCAAAGGCACCAAACTGGCCACCTTCGCCGCCCGCTGCATCGAGAACGAAATTCTCATGCATCTCCGTTCTCTGAAGAAAACCCGCAAGGACGTGTCGCTGCACGATCCCATCGGCACGGACAAGGAAGGCAACGAAATTACGCTACAGGACATTCTCGGCACCGAAACCGACGAAGTCGTCGACAAGGTGCAGATGAAAATTGAAAAAAGCAAAATTTACCGCCACCTGGACATCCTGGACGAACGGGAACAGGAGGTGATCCGGGGCCGGTTCGGCCTGGACGGCGGCGGCGACGAGCGCACCCAGCGGGAAATCGCCCGGGAGCTCGGCATCTCCCGCTCCTATGTGTCCCGCATCGAAAAGCGCGCGCTGATGAAGCTGTATCATGAGTTTTACAAGAACAAAAGGTAAATATGAAAATCCCGCCACGCAAGGGATGGCGGGATTTTCAACATTTTGTCTGTTCCCTGGTCAGGCGCTGGCGTTTTGCAACACATTTCTAAATTCTTGCGTAAGCAGCGGCACCACTTCAAAAAGATCACCGACAATACCGTAATCGGCAATGCTGAAGATTGGCGCTTCCGGGTCCTTGTTAATGGCGACAATCACTTTGGAATTCGACATTCCCGCAAGATGCTGTATCGCTCCGGATATGCCGCAGGCGATGTACAAATCCGGTGTGACCACTTTCCCGGTCTGACCCACTTGCAGGGCGTAATCACAATACCCCGCATCACATGCACCGCGGGAGGCACCTACCGCACCGCCCAGCACTTCGGCCAATTCATACAGCAACTTGAAGCCTTCCGCACTTTTCACCCCTCGGCCGCCGGAGACGACAATCTTGGCTTCGGTCAGATCCGTCTTGCCAACTGACTTGCGCACAACATCTTTTACAATGCATAGCGGATCCTTGATTTCCGGGGCCAGTTCCACCAGTTCCGCCGCTTTCGCGGTATTGGCTTCAGCCATCGCAATATTGTTGGGACGAATGGTGGCGAACATTTTGCCTTCCGCAAATTTTCTCTTCTGAAATGCCTTGCCGGCATAGATGGGCCTTGTAAAAATGATTTCCTCCCCATCCGCGGAAATGTCGATCACATCGGAAACAAGTCCCATACCCAGTCTTTCCGCAAGACGCGGAGCCAAATCTTTTCCCATGCCGGTATGGCCCAGCAGAATCACATCCGGCTGAACTTGCCGAACAACCTCCCATACCCCCTGAGCATAGGCTTCCGATGTATATTGATCAAACTGCCGGTTCGTCACCGCATAGACTTGATCCGCGCCATAATGGCCAAGAACGGAAACATGTTGGGAAGCCTTGCTCCCGAAAACAACGGCAACCACCTGTCCGCCATCTGCGATTTTCCTGGCGGCAGAAAGAGTTTCCAGGGATACGTTCCGCAAATTTCCTTCACGAATTTCCGCAATCACCAACACTTTTCTGGCCATTTCCGATCCCCTTTTACACGACCTTGGCTTCGTGGCGAAGCATGTGAACGAGTTCTTTTACCTGATCCGGAATTTCACCGGACAATATTTTCGCCGCATCTTTTTTCCTGGACGGCAAGCTGAGTCCGCAATTCACCGTTTTCGGTCTCATTTCCTCATCCGTCAGCCCCAGTTGGTTCGCAGACAAAATTTCAATCGGTTTCTTTTTGGCTTTCATAATGCCCGGGAGCGAGGGATAGCGCGGCTCGTTTAAGCCCTGCTGCGCTGTTGCCAGAAAAGGAAGCGGAATTTCGATCACTTCCATGTCTCCTTCGGCATCTCTTTCCACAACGGCGCTTTCTCCTTGGATCGTAAGTTTCGTAATGCCGGAAACGTGGGGAATCCCCAAAATTTCCGCCACTCGAATCGCCACTTGTCCCGCGCCGGAATCAATCGCCATGCTTCCGCCGAAAATCAGATCAAACTTTCTATCTTTGACTGCCGCAACGATCATTCGGGCAATGACGGATTCGTCCGCTTCCCCCTCGTATTCCACCAGCAGCGCCCTGTCCGCTCCCATGGCCAGTGCCGTCCGAATGGCGCTTTCCGACCGGGCCGGCCCCACCGTCACCGCGGTCACCTCTCCCCCGAATTGCTCTTTTAGGCGAACGGCTTCCTCCACGGCGTATTCGTCATAAGGGTTGATAATGAACTTGACCCCATCTTCTTTAATCCGGCCGCCTTCAATCGCAATTTTTTCTTCCGTGTCGAATGTCTGCTTGAGCAAGACCAGAATATCCATGGTTTTTCCTTCTTTCTCTCCGCTCTTTTTTCAGTTTACGTTTCTGCTCATGCCAGCCCAATATTTTTCCCGCAACACATTTTTTTGCACTTTTCCGTACGCATTTTTGGGAATTTCGCTGACAAAATCGACGGATTTGGGAACCTTGTATCTCGGCAAATGCCGATAGCAAAATTCCAACAATTCTTCTTCGGTGGTTTGCGGATCTTTCAGGACCACGCAGGCTTTGATAGCTTCCCCCCACTTGGCGTCCGGAACGCCAATAACCGCCACTTCATTGACAGCCGGATGCCTTTGCATCACTTCTTCAATTTCACGCGGATAAACGTTAAAGCCGCCGGTAATGATCATATCTTTGCTGCGGCCGACAATATAAACGAATCCGTCCTCGTCCATTCGGGCGATATCCCCGGTATGCAGCCAGCCGTCGATAATGACGCTTTTTGTAAGTTCCGGCGCTCTCCAGTAGCCCGTCATGACTTGTCTGCCGCGGACAATGATTTCTCCTTCGGTCCCCGCCGGCACATCATTGCCGTTCTGATCCACGAGGCGAAGCTCCGGTCCGTAATCGATCCTGCCGGCGGCCATCAGGCGTTTGGAAAGATGTTCGTTGTTTAGCGCTTCCATGTGATCGTCCCGGTTAAGGCGCAAAACAAACGCCGGGGCTTCCGACAGTCCATACCACTGGGAAAAAACGTTGCCGAACAGCCTGACCGCTTCCTTCAATTTTTCTGCGGTCATGGGAGATGCGCCATATTCGATCAGCCGGATGCTTGACAGATCGTATTTGGAGATGTCCGGATATTCCAGAAGGGAATAAATCATCGTCGGAACGAGGAAGAGAATCGTCGCTTTCTCTTTCTCCACGCTTTCCAGAAGAGTTAACGGGTCAAATTTTTCCAGAATGATTTGCTTTGCACCCTTGATAAACATCCGGACCGAATACAATCCGCTGGCATGAGACATGGGCGCCACGTGCAACATGGCGTCTTTATGAGTGATATCAATTTCGGAATTCAGCAAGTACAATTCATTAATGTAGATTTCACTCCCATAGGAAATGACCGCCGCCTTCAGTTTTCCTGTCGTGCCGGATGTGTATTGCATCCGGCAAGGGTCTTCCAGGCTGACTTCCACCATGGGCTCGTCCTCCGAAGAGCCGGCCAAAAGCTCCTCATAATTCAGATAATCCCCGCTCTTGTCCTCCGAATCTCCCACACAGATGAAGTTTTTCGTCCAAACCTGGTCCTTCACCGACATAACCAGATCTTTGACGGCAGCGCTGAATATGATCGTATCGCTTTGCGAATCGTTGAGCCAGTCGATCAATTCATCCCTGGAACCCCTGATGTTCAGCGGCACCCGCACGATACCGCACTTCCACGCCGCAAAATGAACCTCCACATATTCGCCGCAATTGTGCATGAACTGGGCGATCCGATCGCCAGGCTTCATGCCCAGCTTCATAAGGGCGTTTCCCAACCGGTTGACGCGTTTGTTAAGTTGCGTGTACGTAAGCCTACGGCCCCTGTCAACAATCGCAGTATGATCGGCAAAACGCCGGACGGCATGATGAAAAATATAGCCTGCCACAATTCTGTTATGTTGCACGGGGATCACTCCTTTACAGCTTCATTGCACCGGCGATGTTGTTTTTCTGGATTTCGCTGGTTCCTCCGCCGATGGTCAACACCAGCGAATCCCGTACGTAGCGCTGGATGTCATACTCCATCATATAGCCGTATCCGCCGAACAGCTGCAAACATTCCAGTGACACCTTCTTGGCAATTTCGGAAGTGAACAGCTTGCCCATAGAACTTTCTTTCCAGCAGGTTTCATTGCGCTGCACCATATCCGTCAAATGATACGTAAACACCCGAGCCGTCTCCACCAATGTCGCCAGTTCAGCCACTTTATGACGGATAGCCTGGAATTTGGAGATCGGCTGTCCGAACTGATGGCGCTGTTTGATGTAATCCAGCGTCAGATCCAGCGCTCCCCTGGCCAATCCGACGCTTTCGGCACAAAGGTGGGTGTGTTCCACATCCAGGGTGGCCAAAAGCTGATTCCACCCCTTATTGAGACACTCTTCTCCTCCCAGCAGATTTTCCGCCGGCACAAACACATTGTCGAATACGACTTCGCAGGTATCCGAGCCGTGGACCCCCAGCTTTTTCAAAGTGTTGAACGTAATCCCTTGGCTTTTGGAATCAATGATCAGGAAAGAGAGCCCTTTTCTTTTCTCCGCATCTTTGTCCGTGCGGACCAGTGTCAAAATATAATCGCTTTCGGAAGCGCCGCTGATGAAGATCTTGGAACCGTTGACCAGAAAACCCCCGTCCGTCCTAACGGCTGTCGTTTGCACGGCAGCCGTGTCCGATCCCACGTTTGGTTCGGTCAGTCCGTAAGCAAACAACAGCTCACCTTTGGCCAGGCGCGGCAAGAACCTTTGCTTCTGCTCCTCGTTGCCCAATATGTTGATGTTTTCCGAACCAAAAAAAGCGTTGCCCACGTATGCCCATGACAAAGTCAGCGATACCCGAGCCAGTTCCTCCGTCACGAGGCAGGCGCCGGTAATGTCCCTGCCTGTTCCGCCATATTCTTCCGGCACAGTGAGCCCGGTTAGGCCCAGGTCAGCCATTTCCTTCAGAATTTGTCTGGGAAACTTGTCTTCCTCGTCTTGTTTGCGGATCACTTCCGGGGGATAATGTTTGGCCAGGAAACGTTCCAGCGTTTCGACCATCATTTTGTGTTCATCACTGAACCTCATATCTTTTCACTCCTATCCGGCTTGCCTTTAGGCCGTAACCTGCTTTTTGAAGAGCGCTTTGGATTTGAAGCTTAACACCTTTTGTTCGTTTTGGTTGAAAAGCTCAATGCCAAACGTGACGAACCCTTTGTTGTTTGCCTTATGGTGATCCGCCATTTCCAAAACTTGAATTCTTGCCGTCAAAATATCATCTGGGTAAACGGGAAGCAGAAATTTGACGTCATCCACCCCTACGCCGCAAATGATTTCATCGCCGAAACATCCCAGATCCACCAAGAGCCTGATCGCAATCGACGCCGTATGAAAACCTGCGGCGATAATGCCGCCGAAAACGCTTTCCTTCGCGCGGACTTCATCCACATGAATGTACTGCGGATCGTACCGCACGGCGTATTCCACGATTTCTTCTTTCGTTATGCGGTAAGGGGCGGAAACAAAGCTTTGTCCCTTGTAAAATTGTTCGAAATACATGTTTGTCCTCGCCCCATCAATCTCTCAATTCTGAAAACTCGGCCAGAACATGCGGATTCTCCAGCGACGATGTGTCCCCCGGATCAAGGCCCAGATACGCCGACCGGATGATTCTGCGCATCACTTTGCCGTTGCGGGTTTTCGGCAATTCCTTGACAAAATGGATCGTCTTGGGCAAAAATGCCTTGCCCAGCCGTTCTCTGATCAGGTCTGCCAATTCCGCGTTCAATGACGGGCTCGCCGATACGCCCGGCATCAGCACCGCGAAACAAACGGCTGCTGTGCCCTTCACCTCATCGGGGATGCCGATGGTGGCCGCCTCGGCTACCGCCGGGTGCTCCACCAGCACGGATTCCATTTCGCTCGGACCCAGCCGTTTGCCGGCAATGTTCAGGGTATCGTCAGAACGCCCGGTGACATACCAATAACCTTCATCATCCCTTTCCACCCAGTCGCCATGGACCCAGATATCAGGCCAGATACTCCAGTATGTCTTTTCGTAACGGCCTGGATCATTCCAGAAGCCTGACGGCATCCCGATCCAGGGCTGTTTTACAACGAGCTCGCCCGCCTGGGCCGGCTTGCCGTCTTCCCCGAAGACATCCGCATCCATTCCCGGCATGGGGGAGTTAAATCCCGTCGGAGCGATCGGCTTGTGCAGCATACTTCCGAGAATCCCCCCGGAAATTTCGGTTCCGCCTGAATAATTGAAAATCGGGATTTTCCTTTTGCCGACCTTGTGGAACAGCCAGAGCCAAGGTTCCGTGTTCCAGGCTTCGCCCGACGACGCAAAAATGCGAAGGCGGCTGAGGTCCCGCTCCAGAAACCATTTTTCTTCATATTTCATTAAAGTGCGGATCAAAGTGGGAGAAACGCCAATATGGGTTATGCCGTGATCCTCCGCCAGTTTCCACAGGCGGCCGGGATTCGGGTAATCCATGGAGCCGTCGTAGAGAACCATCGTGCCGGCATTCAGCAAAGCGGAGAAAAACATAATGGCGCTCATGGCCCATCCGGCATCGGTATACCAGAAAAGAATTTCTCCCTCCCGAAAATCATAACCGTATGCCGCATCAGAGGCCGATTTCAGCGGAAATCCGGCATGGGTGTGGACAATGCCTTTTGGCCTTCCCGTCGTTCCCGACGTATAAATCAGATAAAACGGATCGCCGCTTTTCATGGGCAGTGCCGGAAGCGGCGCGTTGTCCTTCATCATCTCCGCCCATTCCACATCCCTGGTATCGGACCAAGGCGTGTCGATGCCCAGCCGGCGGATGACCGCCACATGCCGCACGGACGGACAGGCGTTCACCGCTTTGTCGGCTTCTTCCTTCATCAAGATCCATTTGCCGCGGCGATAGAATCCGTCCGCCGTAATCAGCATTTTAGCACCGGCGTCGTTGATTCTTCTGGCGACCGCATCAGCGCCGTAACCTGAAAAAACGGGCGTAAAAATGGCGCCTATTTTGCAGACGGCTAGCATGGCCACAACCACTTCGGGCATCATCGGCGCATATACGGCAACCCTGTCCCCTTTTTCGATTCCGTGACGCCCCAAGCCGTTGGCAAACCGGTTCACCATGTCGTCAAGTTCGCCATAGCTGATCTTCCTGGTCAAGCCTTCCTCGCCTTCCCAAATGATGGCCGTTCTCTCTTTGACCGCCGGCTGACGCAGCCATTTGTCCAAAGCGTTATGCGCAATGTTCAATTCTCCGCCTGTGAACCAATCCGCCCACATGATGCCGCGGGAAAGATCCAACACCCGGTCATAGGGTTTGAACCACTCAATCCCCAGATCTTTCTCCACTTCACCCCAGAACCAGGCCACATCTTTCAAAGATTGTTGGTGGAACGCATCGTAATCGGAAAACCCCGTTTTTTGGATCAGCTGAAACAGCCGCGAACCTTCTATAAATTCCCGGGAAGGCGTCCATACCGCTTTGCCGCTCAAATTTTTGCACCTCGCTTGGGTGGCAATTTAACACTTTCTCTTCATCAGGAAGTTCATAACGGCCTGCATCGTGCATTGTCCCTCAGCATTTTTCACCACATAGTTCATCGTAACGACACCTCGGTCTTTCTTTGACGTCTCCCGTTTGGACGCCACCTCCACCTCCACCGAGATCGTGTCTCCGGGCCGTACCGGGGCAGGCAGGCTGAGCTTGTCGCATCCAAGGAAAGCGATGATGGAATTGCCGAAAATGCCGCTCTGGGCCACCAAGCCGACAGCCAGGCAAAACGTCAGCGGCCCGTGAATGATTCTGCCCCCGAAAGGAGTCGTTTTCGCAAATTCCTCGTTGGAATGAAGCGGATAGTAATCGCCTGTCAAACCCGCAAAGAGCACCATGTGCGTTTCGGTTACGGTCACTGCGCCGGTATGATATTTGTCTCCAACCGCGAAATCTTCCCAATATTTGTCCGTCAAGAGCAGCATGTTTTGCCTCACCCTTCATAAATTAACCACCTGCCAAGATAACGGCGTATCTTGGCAGGCTTGGCTATCACTTCAGCACTCTGAATTTGGGCAAAGTGATTTCATCCGTAATGTCCTCAAACACGACTTCCACGGGAGCCTCGCATTTGATGTCTTCAAAATCACTTTGCACGATGTTGGTCGCCATTCTGACGCCTTCGTCCAGTTCCACAACGGCAACGACATAGGGCACTTCCGAAAGGAATGCCGTGGGAGGATTGTTGCAGACGATTGTGTAGCTGTAAATGACGCCTTTGCCCTCGGATTTGACCCAGGTCAGATTTTCCGACAGGCAATGGGGACAATACCGCTTCGGATACATGATTAGCTTGGAGCAGTCCTTGCATTTCTGAATATGAAGTTCGTGCTTCTTGCACGCATCCCAGAAAGGTTTGCTCCAGTGCGTCGGTTCCGGCAACGGTTTTTTGACGGGGTTGGACACTTGGCTCATACCGGTTCCCTCCCGAAAATGCTGACATGAATATCCATATAAGTTCCTCCCGTTGCCGTTTCCAATGCGAAGCGCGCATTGGGAACCTGCCTTTCACCGGCTTTCCCCATCAGCTGGCGAACCGTTTCAACCAGAATAGCGACTCCTCCGCCCGCTCCCGTATGCCCTTGGGATAACATGCCTCCATTGGTGGTCATGGGCAATTTGCCCCCTGGAGACGTGTGTCCCTCCAGGACAAATTGACCGGCGGTTCCTCTCTCGCAAAATCCGAGAGATTCCAGGGCAATCAGGCTGATCACCGGATAGGAATCGTAAATCTCCGCGATGTCCATATCCTGCGGTGTCAGACCTGCGCTTCTGAAGGCCTCTTTGCCTGCTTCCTCATAACCGAACCGGGTCATATCGAGCGCTTGCGAGATGGAATATTGCGTAACCCGGGACCCTTCACCCAGCAGGTAAACCGGCGTATCAGTCACTTCCTTCGCGCGCTCTGCGGACGTCACGATGAACGCCGCAGCTCCGTCCGCCAACACGTTAGATTCGAAGGCATGAAGCGGCGTCGACAAAATCTTCGATTGCAGCACTTCCTCAATGGTCAGCGGTTTCCGGAACATGGCATTGGGATTTAGCTGCGCCCATTTGCGGTTGGACACGCAGACGGCTGCCACCTGTTCGGGAGTCGTTCCCGTTTCGTACATGTACCGTTGGGTAAACAGCGCCGCCACGGCGCTAAAATGCATGCCGTACGGGGTCTCCCATTCGGATGGAATACCCAATGTGGCGAACAGATCAATGACTTCCTGCGAAGATTTGCCGGTTCCGAGTTTTTCCGAATGGACGCACAGCACCGCCCTGGCCTGGCCGGAAGTGATCAAACCCGCTGCAGTCTTGAGCATGGTGGCGCTGCTCGCGCCACCGGACATCACTTGCAGGTTGCCTTTCAGATGAGAGCCCATCCCCAATTCTTCAACCAATCTGGAGAAAATCAGATCCGTATTGAAGCGGCTGTCAGCCAGATGCCCGGTTGGAATGATATAATCGATCTCTTCCTTTTTTAATCCCGAGTCCAGGATCGCTTCCCGACAGCATGTGACAGCGGCCTCAAGCGCGGTCCTTTCGGGGAATCTCCCGGTTGGCACTTCTCCTATCCCCACAATCGCCACTTTTCCTTTAATAGACAATTGACATCTCCATCCTTTTGACTAACTGGTCAGTATTTTTTTGAGCAATATTTATCCCCGCATCGGAAGGAGAGGCGGCATGATGCCGAATATGTCCTTTTGCTGCCGTTACTCCACATCAATGGTGATCAGATCAGAGATGGGTTTGTAGGTGCCGTTTTCAGCTTGCATCATATAGAAACCGGTGGAACCGTATCTGCTGGACGGAGAATAAGTGACATTAAACAGCAGGCTGCCTTTCCAGTCTTTCAAGGATTCCATTTGCTTGATGAAGTTTTCCCAGGTCAGCTCATCACCGCATCTTCTCAACGCTTCCACCATGATTTGCGCGCTGATCCAACTGTTCTTGCCAATGTCCAGGTTGGAGTTCGGGAAATCCTTCGTGTAATGATCCAGGAATTCTTTCACCATCGGATTCTCCACATCGTCCAGCGAGTAAGAGGATGTGGTCGAAATAACGCCGTTCCAGCTGGGGCCGACGAGTTCGAACAGTTTGTTGTCAAAGCCGGTGGTGGAGTTGACCATAAATTGCGCATCGCCGCCCAGCTTGGTGTATTCCTTCCAGAAGGTGGCCAGCGCCGTTTGGTTCGTAAATCCGAAAATTACATCCGGATCGGCTTCCTTCAGTTTGATGGCAGCCGCCGAGAAATCAACGTCCGAGGAACTGTTGGAAACTTCGGCCACGATCTCCAGGCCGGGGTTTTTGGAAACGTAATCCTGCACTACCGCCAGTGAGGATTTGCCCAGGTCATCCGTTTGATACAAGATGCCGAATCTTTTGGCGCCCAAGGTCTCATGGGCATATTTTACAAACGTCTGAGCTTCCACTTCATAGTTGGTCAGGAACCCAAAATAGTTTTTAATCGGCGGATTCGTAAATACGCTCGAACCAGTGTAAACCATGATCGGGATACCAACTTCCTCAATATACGGCTTGGCCGCCTGGTTCGTGCCGGTACCGAGCGCCGAAACGATGGCAAATACCTTTTCCTGCTCCACCAATCTTTTGGCGGCGGCAACGGTGCGGGACGGCTCATATTGGTCGTCCAGGGAGATGAACTTGATTTTGCGGCCGTTGATGCCGCCTTCCGCATTGATTTTGTTGAAGTAGGCCTCAGCACCATCCGCGGCAGCTTTGTATTGGCCGACAGGACCGGAGCGGGGCGTCCAGTTGCCGATCTTGATTTCCGTATCCGTTACCCCTTGGTCATACTTTTTCTGGGACGACGAGGATGACGATGCGGCGGGCTGATTTCCTGAGGGCTGGCTGCCGCCGGAAGACTGGCTGCCGTTCGAGCAGGCGGTAATGACCATGGCTGCAAGCATCACAAGAATGAAAATGCGCTTTTTCATAGGATCCTCCCCCATGATTTCAATTTTTCATTTTTAATTTGTTTTTTTGATGCCCAGGTACAGCTCTTTTACGCGCTCATTGTTCTTCAGTTCGGCGGAATCGCCGGACAGGGCCATATGGCCGTTTTCCAGCACGTAAGCGCGGTTTGAAATGGAAAGCGCGAGGTTTGCATTCTGTTCCACGAGCAAAATCGACGTTCCGGATCGGTTGATTTGGCTGATCAGTTCGAAAATCTCGTGGACAATAACGGGCGCCAGTCCCAAAGAAGGTTCGTCCAGCAGCAGAATCCTCGGATTTGCCATCAAGGACCGCCCTATTGCCAGCATCTGCTGTTCCCCGCCGCTTAACGTTCCGGCATATTGGGACAGCCGTTCTTTCAGCCGGGGAAACATGGTCAACACTTTCTCCAGATCCTTCTTCACTTGCAGCCTTTCCCGACGGCGGACATAAGACCCGATTCGCAGATTTTCCAGCACGGTAAGCTGCGGAAACACTTGCCGGTTTTCAGGACAGTGGATGATCCGGCGCTTCACGATTCGGTCCGGAGACAAGGAAGTTATGTCCGTATTGCCGTCAAAAATTTTTCCGCTGTACGGTTTCACGATGCCGGAAATCACTTTTAGCAATGTAGATTTCCCGGCACCATTGGCGCCCAGCAAAGCAACGATCGATCCGTCCGGAATTTCCAGGCTGACGTTGCGAAGCGCCTCGATTCCCCCATATCCGGCCGAGATATTCTCCAACCTAAGCACTTTGAACCTTCTCCCCCAAATAAGCTTCGATCACGGCAGGATGCTGCTGAATGTCAGCGGGCAATCCTTCCGCAATTTTCCTGCCAAAATTCAAAACCGCAATCCAGTCGGAAATTTCCATGACCAGGGACATGTCGTGTTCGATCATGAATATGGTGATGCCCCAGTCATCGCGCAGGCTGCGCAAAACCTGACCGATCCTCGCAGTTTCAGTTGGATTCATGCCGGCTACGGGTTCGTCAAGAAGCAGCAATTTGGGACGGACAATAAGTCCGCGGGCTATGTCCACCAGTTTCTGGGTGCCAAATGGCAGATTCTTCACCTGCTCATTGGCAATGTTTCGGATATCAAGCATTTCCAGAATTTCTTCCGCTTTTTTGGTCACCTCCCTTTCCTCGTTCCGAAACGACGGCAAAGAGAAACTGCTTTTAAAAATTCCGCTTTTCAGCTTGGAGTGATAGCCTGTCCGGAGATTGTCCATCACCGTCATGTTTTTGAACAACTCCGCGTGCTGGAAACTCCTGGCTATCCCCATGCGGATGACCTGATGCTGCTTGACTTTTAACAAATCCTTGCCTTCGAAGAGAATGCTTCCTTCCACCGGATTGTAAAATCGCGAGATGGTGTTCAGCACCGTTGTCTTGCCTGCGCCGTTCGGTCCGATCAAGCTGAAGATTTGTTTTTCCTCAATGGACAGATCCAGATGATCGATGGCTGTCAAACCGCCAAACTTCACGGTGATTCCCTTCATCTCAAACAACATGGCGTCACCCCCTTCATGCGGCCGCTTAACTTTTTTTCAGAATTTCAATATAATTGTGACTTTTTAAAAAATTATTGCCGCGTACCCACTGCCGCTTTGCCGTCACCGGGTCTGGTCCGCTTCCTGCTTATCCCTCTTTTTCTGATGTCAATCAATCCGTTTGGCAGGAACAGAATGATGATCACCATGGAAATGCCCGTCAATATGAAAGACACGCCTGGGAGATGGTTCGTCAGTTGCGGAATCATGGCCAGCAAAATCGCGCCCAAATAAGACCCAGGTATGGAAGCGGTGCCTCCCACAATGACCATAGCCAGTACGAGGAATGACATGCTGATGTGGAAATCGTGTGGACTGATGAAGCCGACAAAATGCGCATAAAGGCTTCCGGCTATGCCCGTATAAAATGCGCTGATGCTGAACATGAGCACTTTGTACAAAGAAACGTTGATGCCTGTGGCAGCCGCCGACACTTCCGATTCCCGGATTGCCACAAACGCTCTCCCGATTTTGCCCCGGAGCAAATTTTTAATGAGCCATGTGATGAGCAAGGTAATCACGGCCAGCAAGTAATATTTTTTGATGTCCGTATCAAATTCGTATCCGAAAATGGATGGGTTGTCGGGTGTGAGCCCAAGGGTGCCCCCGGTCACCGATTCCCATTTCAGCAGCAGTTCGGGAACCGCGGCGCCAAATCCGAGGGTCGCCACTGCCAGCATATGACCGCTGAGCTTCACCGCGGGCAATCCGACGATGAATCCGATCAGGGCGGTGAAAAAGCCGGACAAAGGCAAAGCCAGCCAGAACGGAAGGCCAAGCCTGAGCGTCAGGATGGCTGAAGTGAACGCGCCTATCGCCAAAAAGGAGGCATGTCCGATGGAAATTTGCCCTCCGTAGCCCACCAGCAGATTCAATGCCATGGTCATGATGATATAAAGGAGGACAAGGCCGCTGGAATATATCATGTAACTGTTGGATGCGAATACGATGGGCACCAGCAACAATACCAGCACAAGCGCGTAGGATGCTTTGAAACGCTTGACAAGCTCCATCCGGTTACACCTTCTTTATCTGCTTAGTTCCCAGCAATCCCGTGGGCCTGATGTACAGGATCAATATGATCAGGAAGAACAGGAATGATGTTTTCAGTTCGGCTGAGATATAACCGGCGATCAGGTTTTCCAAGACCCCTAGGAGCAAGCCGCCGATCACCGCTCCCGGCAAACTGTTGAAGCCGCCAAGCACTGCCGCCGCAAAAGCCTTGATGATGACTTCCCCCATCATGTTGGGGTAGAGAAAGGTGGCAGGCGCGATCAAAATCCCTGCCACGCAGCCCAGAATGGTGCTGATCGCCCATGTGGCCGAAAATACCGAGCCTATGCGGATGCCCATGATTTCGGCCGTTTGCATGTTTTGCGAAGCCGCCCGCATCGCCAGGCCGATAATCGTGAATCGGAACAGGCAGAAGAACAGGATCATCAAAGCAAGGGTTACGCCGAAAATGAAGATCTGGTTGGGTGTCACAACCATGCTTCCCAGACGTATGATCTGACCCGGAACAGCCTCCGGATAGGCCATCAGGTCAAAGCCCCAGATTTGTCCGGCCAACCCGCGGAAACACATGTACAAACCTAGGGTCAAAATAATCTGGTTTAATATGGGAGCTCTTCGCACCGGACGCATGAATATTTTTTCCACCAATATTCCGAACAGAGCGGCAAACACCAAAGTAAGAAGGAATGCGGGGATATATCCCAACCCCAGCGAATTCAAAAGCGTGAAGCTGAAAAAGGCGGTGATCATGGCCATTTCGCCATGGGCGAAATTGACCAGATCCGTCGTCTTGTAGATAAGCACCAGTCCGAGAGCAGCCAGGGCGTATAAACTTCCGGCCGCAAGGCCGCTTACGATCTGTTGAGCAAGCACTCCGTATACGCCCCCCAAGTTTAATTTTGATTTTGGATCATCTTGGCTTGTTCCCTGAGAACCTTTTTGTCCAGTTTGCCGACAGCCGTTTTGGGCAGCTCTTTGACAAACCGGACCACCTTCGGTTTCTTGTAGCTTGCGAGATGTTGTGTGCAATGCCGGATGATTTCCTCTTCTGTGACTTGATAGCCTTCCTTCAAAACGATGTAGGCACACACATTTTCTCCCCACAATTCGTCCGGAACGCCGATGACAGCCGCTTCCAGCACCGCCTCGTGGCTGTAGAGAACGTTTTCAACTTCTTTGGGGTAAATGTTTTCGCCGCCGCTGATGATCATATCTTTCTTGCGGTCGACAATGTAAATGTATCCGTCGCCGTCGACCGTCCCCAAATCTCCGGTATGCAGCCAGCCGTTTCTGAGCGCTTGTGCGGTTTGTTCGGGATCCTTCCAGTAGCCTTGCATGACATTGTCGCCATAAACGGTGATTTCCCCGACTTCATTGGGCTTTACATGTTCTCCGTTTTCGTTGACGACCCGCACGTGCACATTGTGAACTTCCTTTCCCACGGAATTCAGCCGGTTGCTCCATGCGGGATTTTCCAGTGCTTTCACATGATCTTCCTTGCTCAGGAAAGTGACAAGGGGACTGGCTTCCGTCAGGCCGTACACTTGAAAGAACTTGTTTCCGAACAACGCAAGCCCTTTCTTTAACACTTCCACGGGCATGGGCGCCCCGGCATAGCCGATCGTTTGCAGCGATTCCAGACGGAATTCGTCCTTGCGTTTTTCATACTCCTGAATCAGCTGAATGACCATCGTCGGCACCATGTTGATATGGGTGGCCTTTTCTTCGGCAATGATCTTCAGGACATGTTCGGGATTCCATTTGTCCACAATGATGTTGGTGGCTCCCATAAAGAAATGCCCGAAGGCCGTCCAGTTCGACACATGGAATAGCGGCAGCACATACACCGAAATGTCGTCGAACTTTACATTCATCGCGAGGACGCAGTCCACCGCGGAAGCCAAAATGTTTTTGTGAGAGAGCATCACACCCTTGGGCAGCCCGGTGGTGCCGCCGGTATAGATGATGCAAAACAGGTCGTTTTCCTGGATATCCGCGAACAGATCCCGTTCATCGGTTTCCGCCAGCAATTCGTCGTAGGTTGAAAACGAACCGGCCTCGCCGCCTTTTTTAGGAATGACCGTAAACTTCTTCACCTGCTTCAGGTCCGGTTTCATTTCCAGCGCCATTGCGGCATATGTGTCCTGGAACAGAAACGCTTTCGCTTCACTGTGGTTGATCATGTACAGCAACTCATTTTTGTTCAGCCTGTAATTGAGCGGCACCAGCACCATGCCCGTTACGGCGGCGACAAAATACATTTCGAAAAGCTCCAGGCAGTTTTCCGCCAGAACGGCGATTTTGTCCCCTTTGCCAAATCCTTCCTTCCGCAGGGCGTTGGCGATTCGATTGACCCTTTTGTTCAGATCCGCAAAGGTTAGTCGTTTATCTTTTTCGATGACTCCTATTTTTTGCGGATATCTTCTCGCGTTTCTTCGCAACAAATCTCCCATCAGCATCGTATTCACCCAAAACTTTATGGATTTTGGACATCGGACCTTTACATCACGTATCCGCCGGAAATGTTGATGACCTGGCCTGTTATGTAACTGCTTTCATCGGAAGCCAGAAAAAGAACCAATCCTGTAATGTCCTGGGGCAGCCCTATTCTTCCCACAGGAGCATTTTTGACATATGCAGCCTCCGCTTTGTCGCGGAAATGCGCGATCATTGGCGTATCGATAATTCCGGGGGCAATCGTGTTTACGGTAATGCCGTATGCGCCAAACTCCCGCGCCAGGGATTTTGTCAGAGCGATAACACCTCCCTTGGCCGCCGCATAATGCGCGGCTCCCGTCAAAGAGCCGATAACGCCGGCAATGGAAGTGAAAGTAATAATCCTTCCTTTATTCTGTTCCTTCATGATGGACAACACCGGCTTGATCGTATTGTAGACGCCCGTCAGATTCACATTGATCATGCGATCAAATTCCGCATCGGGAAGTTCCAGAAAAGGAAACGTATTGTGGATGCCGGCGCACGCCACCAGCACATCAATGCGTCCGTACTTGTTTGCGGTATGATCAATCACCTGGCGTATCCGATTCCGATCCGTCACATCGCATTGAATATTTTCAAGGTTTCCCGCCGCGTTGGAGGATTGCGCAATATCCAGGGAGACAACCTGTGCCCCCTGCGCAACAAGCGCTTGAACGATCGCCGATCCGATGCCGCTGGCCCCGCCGGTAACGACGCAAACTTTGCCGTTCATTTAGCCCCTCCTATCCTTTTGTTCCTCCTGCCCGCCCCAGCATGTGCATGGCTTAAACCTTGCTCAAAACCTTTCTCGCAATGGTCAGCCGCAATATTTCCGAACTTCCTCCGCCGATCTCAAGCAGCTTGTTGTCCCGCATAAACCGTTCCACCGGATATTCCTTCATGTATCCGTACCCGCCAAAAATCTGGATGGCTTCCAGCGTATGTTTCATGGCTGCGGACGTGGAAAACAGCTTCAGGCTGGCGGCGTTCATGATCAGGCTTTCCCTGTCGTGAACATTATCCAGCGCCGCGGCCAGCATCGCCCTCGCAATCCGCAAATCGGATTCCATATCCGCAATTTTAAACTGAATAGCCTGGAACTCCTTGATCGCCAAACCGAACTGATGCCTGGTGCTGGCGTATCTGATCGATTCTTGCAAGACACGGTCTATGATGCCTATAGCCAAACAAGAGGCCAATATTCTGTCATAATCCAGCACGGTAAGCGCTTGGCGCAATCCTTTTCCGGGAACGCCAACAAGGTTGCTCTCATGCACGATAACGTTTTCAAAAAACACTTCTGATGTGGGCGAGCATCGCATGCCCAATTTGTCAAAATGTTTGCCTACGCTGACACCCTTTTGCCCCTTTTCCACGATAAAGTTGCTGAACTCCTTTTTGCCGTCCGGACGCACGCCCGTCTGGGCCGTGACCACCATAATGCAATCCATGTCTGCAGCGGGATTCGTAATAAATGTTTTGGAGCCGTTGATGATGTAGTTCTCACCCTCCTTGATTGCAACCGTTTTCAAACCTGCGGCGTCTGAACCCGCCGAACTTTCGGTCAACGCAAAAGCGCCAATTGCCGATCCGTCGCACAGTCTCGGCAAGTACCGGGCGCGCTGGTCCTCATTCGCAAACTCGAAAGCCCCGTGTTCCACCATCCCCAAATGAACCATCACACTCATCGCAAAGCCCGGGGAAACTTTGGCCAATTCCTCCACAACGATGCAAACGGACGTAAAATCTCCGTCGGCGCCGCCGTATTTTTCTTCAACGGAGACCCCCAGGCAACCGATTTCCCCCAACTTGCGAAAAACCTCTATCGGAAATCTGGATTCCCTGTCAATCTCCGCCGCGATTGGTTCCAACTCATTCTGGGCAAATTTCCGAATCGTTTCCTGCAGAAGCCGATGCTGCTCTGTCTTTACGTATGGGTACAATTTGTTCACCTCGTTGTTAAAAAAACTGAAAATTTTCTGTTATTTTTAAATCGTTAGTCACATTTTAACCATTACGAATAATCTTAGTCAACTATTTATTTAAATTTTAAACGTCGTTTGAATTTTTACTTGAAAGTTTGATTGTGATATATTAAAATTTGGTTATTATTCCATAAACCTAAACCCAAGAGGTGTGTTTATGCCATCGTTTAGGGAAATTCGGGCACGAGAGAAAAAAATCGACATTGTGAAAACCGCTGCCGAGGTTTTTCGGGAAAAAGGGTACGCCGGGGCTACCGTTGAAGAAATCGCAAGCCGTCTGATGCTGACGAAAGGAAGCATATATTACTATGTGAAAAACAAAGAGGATCTCCTCTTCTATTGCCATGACATGGCAATGGATTTGATCCTCAACAAAATCGAAACCATTGACGCTTCAGAGGACATGCCCGACGAGAAATTGCGCAATATTATCAAATCGCACATTGAAGTGCTGATTGACGAACTGAATTTGATCACCGTGTTATTGCAGGAAGAATACAGGCTGTCTGAAGAGCCTCGCCGAAAAATTATCGAAAAAAGAGACAAGCTCGACAATATAATCAAGAAAACCATAAGAGAAGGAATGGAGATGGGCATTTTCAGGAAAGACATTAACCCGAGCCTGGTACGCTTCATCATCATGGGTTCGATCAACTGGATTCCCCACTGGTACCGCAAATCAGGCAGTTTAACCAAAACGGAAATCGGCGATTATTTTGCCGATTATTTGGTCAACAGCCTGAAAAACTGAAAATCGTATTGCCCTTAAGCCAGATTCGTCCGGATATAAACATAAAAATCCCGCCATCCAATTTGGCGGGATCAACCAAATCAATATCCTTGCTGCGCATGCGGGGATGCCAGCCTGCCGCCGGGGTCGGTGGCGTTTTTCGCCTTGAAATCCGAACCGAATCGCCACCCGGCCCGCCGCATATTTCATCTTGGTCAGGATATCTTGCTCTTTTCCGCCATAAGTTCCCGAAGCACATGCTTCTGGATCTTCCCGCTGCCGGTCATCGGAAAACTTTCCACAAACTCCACATGCTCGGGCAGCTTGTAGCGGGCAAGCAGCGGTTCCAGATACGACAAAATCTCCTCTTTCGTGGCCTCCGCGCCTTCCTTCAGCCGGATCACGGCGCACACCTTCTCCCCCAGCACCTGGTCGGGCACACCGATTACCGCCGCTTCCAGCACCTTCGGATGACCGTACAGAAGCTCCTCGATTTCCCGCGGATAGATGTTGAAGCCGCCGCGGATGATCACTTCCTTGATCCGCCCGACGAAGCGCACATACCCGTTTTCATCCATCGTGCCCAGATCGCCGGTATAGAACCAGCCGTCCTCATCCAGCACTTCCGCGGTTTTCTCCGGGTTGTTGTAGTAGCCTTTCATCACGGTCGGACCGCGGCAAGCAATCTCGCCCACTTCGCCGAAAGGCAGCGTTTCCCTTCGCTCATTCACAATCCGGATTTCCGTGCCGGGCAGCGCTTTTCCGACCGTCTCCAGAATGAGCTTGTCATCATCGTCATAAAGGGTATTCATGATGGAAGGCGCCTCGGTCAGTCCGAATCCCGTGCTGACCCGCATTTTCATGATTTCCTTGACCGCTTTCAGCGTTTCCATCGGACAGGCGGATCCGGCCGTCAGCCCGGTCCGCAGGCTGGAAAGATCATAGGAAGCAATGTTCGGTTCATTGAGTTCCTTGATCAGCATGGTGGGAACCGCATGGTGAACGGTGACCTTTTCCGCCTGAATCAATTCCAGCGCCTTTTGCGGATGATATTTGTCCATCAGCACCATCTTGGCCTGACAGGAAACCGCCGCCATCAGGTTCGGGCACAAGCCGAAAACGTGAAAGATTGGAGCCGCCACCAGAAACACATCCGATGAAGTGCAAAGGTGGACAGCGCCGACGGCGATACCCGCCATTGTGATGTTCCGATGCGTCAGCATCGCCCCTTTGGGCGTACTGGTGGTGCCGGATGTATACAGCACGCAATACACATCATCATCCGGATCGATCGCCGCAGGAACGAAAATGTTCGGGTCACCCTTGGAAATGAGATCGTCAAAGACGGCAAAATCATCTTTATTGAAGCGAACGGTTACAACCGCTTCCACGCTAGCGGGGATGGCATCCAACCCGATGTTCTGCTCGAACGTTTCGCTCACAAACAGCATTCTGGCTCCGGAATCGTTCAGAATATGCCGGACCTCATGCAAGCGGTACAAGGGATTGAACGGGACGAGAATCGCACCGATTTTTGCCAATGCGAAATAGAGAATCACCGTTTCGGGCCAATTCGGCAAGGAAACGCTTACACGGTCTCCTTTTTTAAGCCCCCAGACCGTCAATGCATGAGCCAGCCGCTTTGCCTCTTGCTCCAATTCAAAGTATGTGATTCTGCGCTGGCCGTCGTAAAGCGCTTCCCGGTCCGGATTTTCGCCGGCCGCTTTCTCCAGCAATTGCGATACGGACAATGATTGCATTCAAATTCATCTCCTGGTCAGGTTTTCCGGCATATATAAAAATGATATGCTGCTGCAAAACACGGATTCTTATCCGCGTCTCATCCATCAGTGTCTTGTCCCCATTATACAATTCGAAGCCAAATATCTGAAGATTCGCAGCCTGATTTTGCGGATGGTGCAATTATGTATGCCCGTCAAACACACCCTGAGCAACCCCGCCCCCAAGTTCCATCCCAAAAAACACGAACATATGTTTGCGTTTAATTTCCATTTTGACTATAATATACTTAGAACTACTCCCAAACCGAAGCACCCCATCTTCAGTATTGATTGAGGTGTTTTTTATGGAACAACTGCGTGAAGTCATGCGGGAAGTGCTGCAGGTAGAGCTTGGAAGCATGAAGAGTGCTTTGCGGGATGAACTGCGGGAAGATTTTCGACAAGATATTCATTCCGCACTGCAGCCCATTGAAAGCAGATTGGACCGGTTGGAAAATCGCATGACCGGTTTGGAAAACCGCATGACCGGTTTGGAAGACCGCATGACCGGTTTGGAAGACC
>Ga0181858_1000281_pt1 | contig 23020 bp, 19 predicted proteins | sample NewIslPassag4_SG_FD_130749 | JGI IMG/M metagenome (GOLD analysis project Ga0181858, IMG submission 130749) | Feedstock adapted compost microbial communities from Newby Island compost facility, Milpitas, CA, USA - Passage 4_SG | ecosystem: Engineered > Solid waste > Feedstock > Composting ...
CGCCGGACCGCCCCGCCGTCCCCCTCCCAGACGACGGCGATGCGGTCGCGATCCGGTCCGGTCGCACGCTTGTCGACCGCGTCATGCACGTAGTTGTACCGGCCGTTGACGAACCAGCGCGGCCAGGGAAGTCCGCGGCTCAGGTCGAGCACCTGATCGTAGGGCGTGTACCACTCCAGCTCGAGGTGCCGGACCACGGCGTCCCAGTACCAGGCAGGATCCTCCACGGCCCGTGCCAGCAGCGCTTCGTAATCGGGCAGCCCGTGCTCACGGATGAAGCGCAGCAGCCGGCTACGCGCCAGGTCGTTGGGAGATGGCTGCCAGACGATGGCGTCCTCGTGCGCCGCGGGGTCGAGGTGGAGATCGCCGGCCATCGGCGGCCCTCCGATCACTCAGGGGAAACGGATCGCTGCGAGCACGCAGCCCGGTATCCCCATTCTCGTGCCGCCTGCCCGGCCGGTCAAGGACGGGAGGCTGCGCCGCGCGCCGCACGGGAAGCTACGGGAGCGCGGCGAACGCGGACGCCATGGCGCCCGCGGGAGGAAACGCTGGCGTACCCTTGCTCGGCAGGGAGCAGCGGCACGGTCTGATCCGGGAAAACGGCGTTGATTTCCAGGCGGCCCCCGAGCGCCTCGACGTAGCTCTTCAGTGTCGAGACGTAGAGATCATCCTGATGTTCGATGCGCGAGATGTTAGCCTGCGATACATCGAGCGCACGGGCGACCTCCTGCTGGGTCACCCGTCGTAATCTTCGGACGGCGGCGAGGTCCAGCGCGTCACTGATCGCTCGCTTGTACGGCTCCACACGGGCCCGGCGCGCTGGATCAGCATCGATGGGCGCGCGCAGGTGCTTGAATGACTTCGTCATGGCAGTATCCCCTCTTTCCGGAGAGTCTCCAGATGGTCATCGTAGAGCTGATCGGCAATAGGAACCATCCGCTCATACCAGTCCTGCCACTGATTGGTCGTATCGCCGCCGATCAGGAGGATGGCGACCCGCCGCGGATCGAAGGCGAATAGCACGCGGATGTTCCCCGCCGGGGGCCGCAGCTCTTTCATGTTTGGGTGGCGCGATGTCCGGATCGAATCGACGAGTGGTCGCCCTAGACCTGGCCCCCGCTCCTCGAGCACCTCGACTGCAGCAACGATCGCGTCCTGCTCGTCATCGCTCAGGGTCTGCCACCAAGCTTCGAACTCGTCGGTGTACTCGACCTCCCAGCGCATACGCGCAGTATAATGGATTCATTATAGACAGTCGAGGGAACGAGTATACCTGCCCCGGTACGCCGGTTGCGTGTTGAGGTGTCGGGCGGCGCGTGCTGCTAGGTGATACAGTTCGTGGCTGGTCGGCAGCCGGGTGGCGGCCGGATCAGACCGGGAGGGAACCGGAGCGATGGAGGGATTCGCGGACCTCGGCCTCAGTGAGCCGGTCCTACAGGCAATTGACGCGGTGGGGTTCGAGGAACCGACCCCGATTCAGCGAGAGGCGATCCCGCTGCTCCTGTCCGGCCGCGATCTGATCGCGCAGGCGCAGACCGGCACCGGCAAGACGGCCGCCTTCGCCCTGCCGATTATCGAGCGGCTCCGGCCCAATGGGCGCCACCCGCAGGCGCTGGTCCTCGCGCCGACCCGGGAGCTGGCGGTCCAGGTGGCTCAGACCTTCCACCAGCTCGGCCGCGTGCGCGATACGCGCGTTCTCGCCGTCTACGGCGGCCAGCCGATCGAGCGCCAGCTCCGCGCCCTGCGCCACCCGGTGGAGGTGGTCGTCGGCACGCCAGGGCGGGTGATGGACCACATCCGTCGCGAGACGCTGGATCTCAGCAACGTCTCAACCGTCGTCATCGACGAGGCCGACGAGATGCTCGACATGGGCTTCATCGAGGATGTCGAGTGGATCCTCGACCATGTCCCGGCCGAGCGGCAGACGGCGCTCTTCTCCGCCACCATCCCGGATCGGGTCGCGGCGCTGGCGCGGCGCTACCTGCGCGACCCGGCACGGGTCGCCGTCGAGCCGGAGCGCGTCACCGTTCCCCAGATCGAGCAGAGCTACGTCGAGGTCGTGCAGCGGGCGAAGGTCGAGGCCCTCACCCGGATCCTCGACATGGAGACGCCGCCCTCGGCCATCATCTTCTGCCGCACCAAGCGCGGGGTGGACGAACTCACGCAGCAACTCCAGTCGCTCGGCTACGCCGCCGAGGCGCTCCACGGCGACCTGTCGCAGGTCCAGCGAGACCGCGTGATGGCCCGCTTCCGCTCCGGCCAGGCGGAACTGCTGATCGCCACCGACGTGGCCGCCCGCGGGCTCGACGTTGAGGGCATCACCCACGTCATCAACTACGACATCCCCGGCGACCCGGAGAGCTACGTCCACCGTATCGGGCGGACCGGCCGGGCCGGCCGCGCCGGGGCGGCGATTACCCTGGTCACCCCGCGCGAGCGACGGCTGCTGCGGGAGATCGAGCGGGCGACCGGCGTGCGGATGACGCGCCGCGGCGTGCCGACACCGGAGGAGGTCGCCGCCCGCCAGCGTGAGCTGCTGGGTGAGTCGCTGGCGGAGGTCATCGAGGCCAACGACCTCGAGGCCGCCATGATGGTCGTCGACGAGCTCGCCGCGTACTACGACCCCTCGGAGATCGCCGCGGCGGCGATCCGGATGCTGATGCGCGACCGGGGCGTGGCCGAGCAAGAGGAGATCACCACCGGCGGGGGCTCGACCGAGGCGGGCATGGCACGGCTCTTCCTCAACCTCGGCCGGCAGGACGGCATCCGGCCGATGGACGTCGTCGGGGCGATCGCCAACGAGGCACGTATCCCCGGCAAGAGCATCGGCCAGATCGAGATCCTGGACCGCTACACCTTCGTGGACGTTCCGGAATCGGTCGTCGACCGCGTCATCCAGGCGCTCGGCCGCACCCAACTCCGCGGCCGCCCCGTCCGCGTCGAGATCGCCCGCCCGCGCGGGGCGTCGTAGGGGTGCGAACGGCCTGCCGGCGCGCCGTGCTCCGGCCTTCCTTGGCAGGGGTGGGCGTGGTGTGCCACAATTTAACGCTGTCCGGGCTCGGCGTGCGAGTTGAGATCTTCTCACGCTCATGCGCTATAGGATCTCGGTGACTGGCCATCGCTGCGCCGCGGGCCGGGACGTTTCCACGTGTCTTCCATGCATGACCGGCGTGAGGAGTGTGATTCATGGCAGGCCACTCAAAGTGGGCACAGATCAAGCGACAAAAGGCGGCGGCCGACTTCAAGAAGGGTGCGATCTTCAGCAAGATCTCGCGTGAGATCCACGTCGCGGTGCGTGAGGGGGGGCCGAATCCGGAGGCCAACCTCCGCCTGCGGATGGCGCTGGAGCGTGCGAAGCGCGAGGGGATGCCCAACGACACGATCGAGCGCGCCATCGCCAAGGCGAGCGGGGCCGGCGCCGACGCGGAGAACTACGAGACGGTCATCTATGAGGGGTATGGCCCCGGCGGGGTCGCCGTGCTGGCCGTGGCGCTGACCGACAACCGCAACCGCACCGCGTCGGAGGGACGGCACGCGTTCTCCCGCCACAACGGGACGCTCGGCGAGACCGGCTGTGTCGCCTGGCAGTTCGAGACGGTGGGGCAGATCGTGATCTCGGCAGAGGGGGTCGACCCGGACGAGGTCGCGCTGCTGGCGATCGACGCCGGGGCTACCGACGTCGAGACGGAGAACGGTGAGATCATCATCACCACCGACCCGTCGGAACTCGGGGATGTGACCGAGCGGCTGAAGGAAGCCGGGTTGACCATCCAGGCGGCTGAGATTCAGCGTGTGCCGCAGGCGTCGGTCGACGTCGAGGGCTCCCAGGCGCAGGCGACGCTGAAGCTCCTCGAGGCGCTTGAGGACCTGGACGACGTGCAGGCGGTCTACACCAACGCCAACTTCCCCGCTGAGGTCACCGGCGCCGCGTAGCGCGGCGCCGGGCTCCGGGCCTGCTGCGGGCCCACCTCTATCTCCGCATCCACGACGACACCCAGGCGAATCGACTCGCGTGCAGGCAAGGAGCGCACCATGACCAGCCCCACTCTGGCCCGGCTCCGGCTCTACACTCAGCGCATCACGGGACCGGCATTCGCCGACCCCGCCGAGGTGGTGCGCTGGCTCGGCGCGATGCAGGCACAGGACTACCAGCAGGCGCTCTGGGCGATCGGCGTGCGCACACAGGGGGCGACGCTGGCCGATGTCGAGCGGGCTCTGGAAGAAGGGCGAATCGTCCGCACCTGGCCCATGCGCGGCACGCTCCACTTCGTGCCGGCGGAGGACGCGCGCTGGATGCTCATGCTGACGGCGTCGCGGGCGATCGCGCGACACCGCGGGCGGCTGGCGCAACTCGAGTTGGACGACAAGACGCTGGAGCGCGCAGAGGATGAATTCCGCGCCGCGCTTGCGGGCGGGCGGCGCCTCTCGCGCGCGGCAATGCTCCAGGTGCTGGAGGACGCCGGGATCCGGACGGAAGGGCAGCGCGGCTACCATATCCTCTGGTACCTGGCGCATACCGGCGTGCTCTGCCCGGGGCCGTTGGACGGCCGGACGCAGACGTTCGTGCTACTGGACGAGTGGGTGCCGCACTCGCGAGAACTCTCCCGCGAGGAGGCACTGGCCACCCTCGCCAGGCGCTACTTCACCAGCCACGGGCCGGCGACCGTCTACGACTTCGCCTGGTGGACCGGCCTCACCGTCGCCGACGCGCGGCAAGGGCTGGCAGCGGTGCAGGGAGATCTGACGTCGATCGAGGTGGACGGCACGACCTACTGGATGGCGGCCGACACCCCGCGCGAGGTGGCGGATGAACCGGCCGGCATCGTCCTCCTCCCGGGCTTCGACGAGTACCTGCTCGGCTACAAGGACCGCAGCGCCGTGCTGGCGGAGGAGCACGTCGATGGAGTTACCCCCGGCCAGAACGGGATGTTCCTGCCGATCGTCGTCGCCGATGGGCAGGTCGTCGGCACCTGGCGGCGACAGGTGAAGAAGACCGCGGTCGAGATGACGTTCAACCCCTTCGTGCCCAGAGATGAGGTTGAAGCCTGGGACGGCGCGCCGACCGAGCGCTACGGTGAGTTTCTCGGGTTGCCCGTCGTGGTCGGCGGGGAAGTCGCCGGATAAGCGAAACAGGCGGGCCGTGGCCCGCCTGTACGTTTCTCTCCCGCGCGGTGTCGACGCACGGTTACGGTCCAGCAGCTCTGGTGCACCGTTGCCCGGCGATCAGACTGCCGGGCGCTTGGACGCCGTCAGGCGCCAGCACTCGCTGGGTCCTTCGACAGCCAAACACCGGCGCTTATCCTCTTCGGTCCGCACCGCGTAGCCGAGCGAGCAGCGCATCATCGGCCGGGAGCGGCCCTTGAGCACCAGGCGCGTGCGGCGGAGCATCGAGCAGCCGAAGTGGAGTTCGCAGACGTCCTCCGTAACCGGCACCGGCTCCGAGGCGGGACGCTTCTCCCGTGCTCGGACCATGGCACCTATCGCTCTCTTGCATGCAGAACTGCACACGAGGCCACGCGACGACACGGCCGCGTCGCGCGGCAGTCAGGATGGCCGCCGGCCGAGCCGGCGAAGCAAACGACCGGCAACCTTCCTCTGGATTATACACCCCGCATCGAGCGGAGGCGGGTGACGCGGAGGGCATGCCCCTTGCAGTGGCTCGACAAGCGTCCTTGCGTATCCTTGTCGGCGGCGCGGCAGCCTCAGCGCGGTCGCGCCGCATCGGTGCAGAGGACGCAGCGAGGAGGAGTACACCACTGATGACGCTGACCCACCCCCGGCAGGCGCAGACGGCACGGCGGTCACGAACCGCGACGGGTGCCCGGCGACGCGGATGGGCGATACTGCGTGAGAGCGACCTGCGGGTTCCTCTGGCAGCCTCGGTGGTGCATCTCGCCCTCGTCCTCACCTTCGTGGGGATTGCCTCAACCTGGGCGGACGCGCTGTCACCCGTCCCCGCGGTCGGCTACTACCTCCAGCCGATGACCGGCCTGGCGCACACGTTCCTCGAGCCACTGCGCAATTGGGACGGCTTCTGGTACACCCTCATCGCTGAGCGCGGCTACGGCGTCCACCCTGCGACCACTGCCTTCTGGCCGCTCTATCCGCTCCTGCTCCGCTGGGGCTATGTGCTTACCGGCTGGACCGCGCCCGTCGTCGGGCTGATCATTTCCAACGTCGCCTTCGTCGCCGCGCTGATCGTGCTCTACCGGCTGATCCGGATCGACTACGGCGACCGCGTTGCGGGGCGCGCGATCTGGCTGCTGGCCCTCTTCCCCACGGCCTTCTACTTCTCGGCGGTCTACACCGAGTCGCTCTTCCTCCTGCTTACCGCCAGTGCGATCTACTGCGGGCGCACCGAGCGCTGGGGCCGGGCGGCACTCCTTGGGGCACTGGCCGCGGTGACGCGCAACACCGGGGTGCTCCTGCTGGTGCCGCTGCTTCTCCTGCTGGTCAAGCAGCACGGCTGGGACCCGCGCCGCTGGTGGCCGATCGGAGCACAACTGGCACTCATCGGTGCGGCGCCGTTGGTGTTCCTCTGGCACCTGAACCGGGTCTGGGGTGACCCGCTGGTAACGATCCATGCGCAGTCGGAGTGGGCACGCTATCAGGCCATGCCCTGGGAGACGATGCGCACGGCCTTCGACAAGCTCGACCTCTCCTGGCTCAGCCAGATCAACGCCCACCCCTCTTGGCAGACACTGACGTCATCCTTTGTCCGCTGGCGGTTCGCGGAGAGCCAGGCGTACGACGTATTCATCACCCTGCTCTTCCTGCCCCTGTGTGTGTACATGCTGCTCAAGCTCCGCCCGGCCTACAGCCTGTACGCCGCGATCGCCTTCGTGCTGCCGATGCTGAGCCCTTCCGAAGTCCACCCGCTGATGTCGATCCCGCGCTTCGTGATCGTGCTCTTCCCCTTCTTCATCGCGCTGGCGCTCCTGCTGCGCAACCGCGTCCTCTACGGCGCCGTGCTCGCGCTCTCGGTCATCCAATTCGCCGCCCTGCTGATCCAGTTCAGCACCTGGTTCTGGGTGGCGTAGGGGGCATAGGTCCAGGCTGGGTGGTGTGAGGATCCCGAGCCGTGACGCGTGCCCAGGGGTGATGGAGTTTGACGAACTAAATGGGTCTACACGGTCGGCGCGTGCCCGGGGCTCAAGCCGCCGGGCTGACAAGGAAAGCCGGCTGAAGCCGGCTGGGGTGAGACAGGGTTCACATCCCGACGTTGTGTCCCGCCGGCCGGTACGTGCCCGGGGCTAAAGCCGCCGGGCTGATATGTTGGTAAGCCCACTGAAGGGGCTACGATGACCACGCACAGGCGTATCCGCTCCGGCAGCCCGCCAGGAGCGGCGTCCCCAGCCCCTTCAGTGGGCTTCGTCTTGTCAGCCCGGCGGCTTGAGCCCCGGGCACGGGCCGGAATCCGAGCACCCTATCGCCACGGTGTGGGCTCGGCAGCGTCCCAGCCGGCTTCAGCCGGCTTTCGTTGTTAGCCCGGGGGTTCACCCCCGGGCACATGCCACCGGCTTGACATCGTCATACCACCCAGCCCGAGGACGGGCAGCGTAGACCCGTCCTCTTGTCGGCGCCGCGCTCGATCTCACCCCTCCAGCGGCACCAGCGCTACGGGGCTGACGGGGGAGCCGGTGGCGCCGACGAACTTGAGCGGGGTGCAGACGAAGCCGAACTCGTAGTGGCCCGCGGCAGCCAGGGCCTCAAGTTGCAGGTTCTCGATGATGTGGATCCGATGGCGCACCAGCAGGAGGAGGTGCCCCGGCAGCGCGCAGCCGTACTCAGGGTCCACCAGGCCGATCACGTCCCACGCCATGTTGTCCGCCCCGACGGCACGTACCCCGCGCTCCGCCAACCAGGCCGAGCCCTTCCCGGCGACGCCCGGTCCCGCCAGGTAGCGCTCCGGGTCGCCCCAGTAGCGCGCGTTGCCGGTCCGCACCAGCACGATGTCTCCAGCGCGGATCTCGACCCCCTGGGTCGTGCAGCAGCGCTCCAGATCGGCGACGGTGATGGCGTAGCCCGGCTCCAGCTCCTCCAGGCCGAGCGCGCGCGGCACGTCAAGCAAGACCCCGCGGCCGATGATGGGCGGCACTTCCTCGATCCCCAACTGGGAGAAGCCGTTCGCGTTCTGGACCTCCCGCGCCGGGATCCCTCCGGCGAGCATCAGGTTTTCCGCCTGGTGACAGATCGCGTCGATGTGCGTCCCACTGTGCTCCATGCACACGATCACGCCCGAGGCGCTGCTGCGCGGGCCGGCCTCCGGAGCGTAGGTGTCCTCATGGCGCCGGTAGAGGAAGTAGGAGTAGCCCGGGCGATGCGAGGGTAAAACCGGCATGTCAGCGGTGCGCGGCTGCTCGAGGTCGAACACCCGCATCGGCCCGTTGGCCCCCGGGAAGACGACAAGGTCCATGAATCCACCTCCTAACGCCACCGCGCCGGGCACGCCGCGCGGTCGGCCTACTCTCCAGCGGCTTCGTCCGCGACTGTCGGGTCGCTCGGGGTCGTGGGCACCCCCGCGACCGGGTCGAACCCGACGAAGCGCACGCCCTCCTCCTCGGCGAAGCGCCGCGCCATGACCTGGAGCGCCTCCGGGTTGTTGTCCACCAGCAGGAACCGGCGGCCGAGTTCCCGCGCCGCCACGCCGGTCGTGCCGCTGCCGGCGAAGAAGTCGAGCACCAGATCGCCCGGATTGGAGGAGGCGGCAATGATCCGGCGCAGGATCGTCAGCGGCTTCTGCGTCGGGTAGCCGGTGCGCTCGCGCCCTTTGGTCGGCACGATCGTCGCCCACCAGGTGTCGGTCGGCAACTTGCCGCGGGCCGCCTTCTCCGGCCCGACGAGCCCCGGCGCCAGGTAGGGGATGCGGTCGATCGCGTCGACGTTGAACACGTAGTCGCGCGGAGAGGCGACGTAGACCAGGATGTTGTCGTGCTTGGCCGGCCAGCGGCGGGTCGAGCGCCCGCCGAAGTCGTAGGCCCAGATGATTTCATTGAGGAAGCACTCCCGGCCGAAGATGCCGTCGAGCAGGACCTTCACATAGTGGACCTCGCGGGGGTCGAGGTGGACGTAGAGGGTGCCATTGGGCGCCAGCACGCGCCGCGCCTCCACCAATCGGGGCTCAAGGAAGGCCAGGTAGTCGTCGAAGACGTCGACGAAGCGCGTGGTGCCGAGGCGCAGCGTGCGGTACGTCTGCCCCTGGAAGCCGACGCGGTCGCCTTCGGGGTCCCGCGTGGTGCGCAGGCGCGTGAGCGACCGAGTCTTCCCCGTGTTGAAGGGCGGGTCGATGTAGATCAGCGGCACACACCCATCCGGCAGCGTGCGCAGCACCGCCAGGTTGTCGCTGTAGACGATCGTGTCCACGTACTCCACCGGGAAGCCGCCCATGGTCCGCTCGCGTCCCCCTTCGCGCCGCTCCGCCGGACCGTGCACCCCGATGCTACAATTGCCGGGACGGAAAGGCCAGGGAGTCTCCCCGTGCCGACGCTCGACCTCTTCGCCATCCTCAGCCTTTTCATGGTGCTGATCTCGATCCGCACGCTCGTGACGACCGTGCGCCAGCGCGCGACCCTGTTCGACGCCACCTTCACCCGCGCCGACCGCCAGCACCTCGCTGAGGCCGCCTTCTTCCTCCTCCTGCCGATCAGCGTTCTGCTCCACGAGATCGGCCACGCCGTCGCCGTCCGCGCGTTCGGCGGCGAGATCCTGGGCTTCGGTTACTACTTTTTCTTCGGTTATGTCGAGCATCAGGGGTTCTACACCCCGGCCGACGTCTTCTGGATCGCGCTCTCGGGGAACCTGGTGAGTGTGGTGATGGGGGTCGCGGCAATTGCGTTTGTGGTGCTGCGCCCGCTGTCCCCGCCGGTGAACTACCTGCTGTTCATGTTCGGCGCAATCGACCTGGTGAATTCGCTCGTCTTCTACCCCGTCCTCGACTTCGCCGGTGGGCTCGTCGGTGACTGGTCGCAGATCTACACGCGGGACACGCCGGTCCTGAGCGGGGTCACGGGCGCGATCCACGTGGGCCTGCTGGCGGTGGCCGTCGTTGCCTGGCGCAGCGACCGGGTCCGGCGGCTCTACGCCGAGCGCACCGGGGTCAGCCCCCACGCAGTCCGGCGGGTGACGCGCACCGAGGCGGCCAGCGACTTGCTTGCCGCAGGGGAGCAGGTGGCCGCCACCTGGCGGCACCCGCTGCGGGTGGTGGCGGATGCCCAAGGCGACGCCGTCGGCGTCAATCTCCGCTGGGTCAGCGGGGGCTACGGCCGGGTGGTCGGTGCCTATGCCGTGACCGATGGCTGGCGGCGGGTCGAGCTGCACGGCGGGTTGCAGGCGCTCGACGGTAGCGGGGCGTCGCACCAGCAGCCGCTCGGCGTGATCGAGGGGATCCCGCCGCCGCCGGAGATCGCCGAGGCGCTGGGGCGCGCACTCGATGTGGTCGACCGGTGGGAGATCCCCGCCCCACGCCCACAGTAGCGGGCGCCGCGATCTACGTCCTGAGAGAATGGAGGGCCGAGCCGATGTCCTGGTGGCCATTCCAACGACGCGAGGAGCCCCCGGCCGCGGAGCGGAACGGCACGCCGTCCGCGGAGCCGGGACAGCCGTACATCCGGGACGCGGAACGCCGCAGCCTGCGGCGCCTGCTGCAACGCAAGAGCAACCTCGAGTACGACCTGGCGCGGGCCGAGCTTGCCTTCCAGCCGGAGAACCCCTGGACGGAGCGGATCGCGCAGCTCGACGCCGCCATCGCCCAGGCCGAGCAGGACCTGGCGGCGCTGCGGCCCACGCCGCGGGATGTGCCCCGGCGCCAGTTGCCCGCCACGCCGATCGAGGTGGTCGAGGTTCGCACGGCCGGGCCGGCGGCGGTGACGCTCCGAGCCGGGGATGCCACCCTGCACTACCAGGAGGAGGTCGACTGGGCCGAGCGCGGCCACCAGGTGGCGCTGCCGCAGCTCACGCGCGCGTCGGGCGATGTCGAGTCCCTGGTGCCGAGCGACTTGCCGGCGGAGGAGCGTGACGCACTGGTGACGCACCTGCGCCAGGGCTTCTCGATCGTCGCGGAGGAGGCGCTGGAGCGGGCCGACGCCGGGAACCCGCTGCCGGCCTACACCCTGGCGGATCTCACCCGCCCGTGCCCGGCCTGCGGCGGCTGGCAAGACCCCAAGGGGCGCTGTCCCGCCTGCGTCGAACTGGAGCGCCGGCGCCAGGAGGTGCACGCCGGGCTGGAGCGACTGCGAGCCGAGCGGGACGACCAGCGACAGGACATGGCGCGCTACCGCGACCGCCTGCCGATCATCCGCCGCCAACTCGCCGAGACGGAGGCGGACATCGCGAAGCTCCAGGCCAAGGGCGTGGAGCCGGACACGCCCTAGGCAGGCGCCGTACGCACCGTCGCCTACCGCCTCGGTGCGCGCTCCTCCGTCGTCTCGACCGGCGAGATCTCATCCCGGCGCGACTGGTCCGACGGCCGAGGCGTCGGCAACTGCCACCCGCGGCGGATCGCCACCACGCGGAGACCAAAGCAGAGAAGCGCGCCCGCGATCATCGCCACGGATGCGGGAACCGGCAGCCGGTCGCCGATGACGACCACGGTCGCGCCCGCCAGCGCGGCGACGGCGTAGAGTTCGGAGCGCAGGACGGTGGGGATCTCCGACACCAGCACGTCACGCAGCATGCCCCCGCCGACACCCGTCAGCACACCGAGCAGCACCGCGGCGACCGGGTTGATGCCGGCGTCGAGCGCCTTCTGCGCGCCGGAGACCGCGAAGAGCGCCAGCCCGGCACCATCGAAGATCAGCACCGTGCCGCGCAGCCGGTCGATGACCGGCCACCAATGGAACGTCAGGAGCCCCGCTCCGAGCGCGACGACGATGTAGCGCCAGTCGCTGATCGCGACCGGCGGCACCGCCCCGAGCAGCACATCGCGGGTCATCCCACCCGCAACGCCCACCGCGAAGGAGAGCACGAGCACGCCGAACAGGTCGAGCCGCTTCTGAACACCCACCATCGCGCCGCTGAGCGCGAAGACAAAGGTGCCGAACAGTTCGAGCACGACGACCAACATGCTCTCGACGATCCTCTCGCGGCGAACGCGGTGGCATCGAGGACGGCGAGCCGGGCCAGCGCGGCCACGACCGCAGCGCCTCGGCCCTGGCTATCTTATACCCGGCCGTACGCACCTCCCGGCTTCGTGGTGTAGGTGGCTGGCCTGGTCAGATCCTCGTCGCCTCGGCGGCAGGCGCTGGCTGCGGAGCGCGGGGCGGTGACCGCCTGGCTCCCGCGCATCGTGGGAACGGGCTCGCGCCGGCCGTGTCGGCCCTCAGTCGGGCGGCCGTGATACAATCCCGGGCGGCGGTGTCTGGTCAGGGCGACCCGGACACCGTTTGGTATGTGCCCGTTCGGTGGCGACGGAGCGAGAGCCCTTGGCAAAGCAACTCGGAATCGACCTGGGCACTGCAAACGTGCTCGTCTTTGTTCGTGGCCGCGGCATCGTCATCAATGAGCCGTCGGTGGTTGCCATCTCCGCAAAAGACGGCAAGGTCAAAGCCGTCGGCATCGAGGCGCGTAACATGCTCGGGCGTGAGCCGCGGGAAACGATCGAGGTCGTGCGCCCGATGCGCGACGGCGTGATCGCCGACTACGTCGTCACCCAGGAGATGCTGCGCTACTTCATCAACAAGGCGGTGGGACGCTTCTCGCTCGTCCGGCCGGAGGTGATGATCTGCGTGCCGGCCGGAGTCACCGGCGTAGAGCGGCGCGCGGTGCGCGACGCCGCATTGAACGCCGGCGCGCGCCGGGCCTACCTGATCAGCGAGCCGCTGGCGGCGGCGATCGGCGCCAAGGTGCCGGTGGCGGACCCGAGCGGGAACATGGTCATCGACATCGGCGGCGGCACCACCGAGGTCGCCGTCATCTCCCTCAACGGCATCGTCGTTGCCCGCTCGATCCGCGTCGGCGGCAACAAGTTCGACGAAGCCATCGCCAACTACATCAAGCGGAAGTACAACCTGCGCATCGGCGAGCGCACCGCCGAGGAGGTCAAGATCGCCATCGGCTCGGCCATGCCGGTGGACGAAGACCTCTTCATGGAGGTGCGCGGGCGTGACGAAGTCGCCGGGCTGCCGCGGACGATCCAGATCCACGCCAACGAGATCGTCGAGGCGATCACCGAGCCGCTGGAGGCAGTCATCGGCGCCGTGCGGGCGGTGCTGGAGGAGACCCCGCCGGAGCTATCGTCCGACATCATCGACAAGGGGATGATCCTGACCGGCGGCGGTGCGCTCCTGCGTCACCTGAGCGACCTGCTGACCGAGGTCACCGGCGTCCCCTGCTACGTGGCCGACGACCCGCTCAGTTGCGTCGCCATCGGCACCGGCCTCGCCCTGGAATACTTCGACGTCATCCGAGACAGCCTCGAGGAACTGTAGGGCGTCACACACCCCACCCCGCCTCTCCGCCCGCGATCCGTACACGATCTGACCGGAGCGGAACGGTGCCATCCCACCACCGCGAGAGATTATGAAAAGACCCGATTGGACCACGTGCGCATATCGTGGTAGGGTTATTTTTAGCACAGAGCGTGCTGCGGGCAGAGGCCCCGCGCCGACTTCCTCCATCCACCCTGGCTTTGGGCTGGGCGACGATAAAGGTGGTGGATGCGGGGCCTCATGGTGTCTCCGGCGGGAGGTGGATCCGCCCAGCCCCACCTCCGCCGCCCGTGCGACGCCGGGCCACGTGCGCGGCGTCGAGGAGGAAGCGTGATGTTCCTTCGTATCGATCGCCTTCAGGTGGAGCTGCCTCAGCCGAAGGAGCCGGACCCCAACGCCGCTGCCGCGGTGCAGGAGTTGCTCGGCGGCCGCTTCGGCGAGATGTCGACCCTGATGAACTACATGTACCAGTCGTTCAACTTCCGGGGTCGCGAAAAGCTCAAGCCCTACTATCACCTGATCGCGAACATCGCGACGGAGGAGATCGGCCACATCGAGTTGGTGGCCCACACGATCAACCTGCTGATGACCGGCGCGACCAAGGACGGCGCTCCGGAGACCGCGCCGCTGGCGGCCGCAAAGAACTGGCGCAACACCCACCACGCCATCGCCACCGGCCAGACCGCGCTCGTCGGCAACTCGATGGGCGGGCACTGGACCGGCGACTACGTCTTCTCCAGCGGGAACCTCGTCCTCGACCTGCTGCACAACTTCTTCCTGGAGAACGGCGCCCGCACCCAGAAGATCCGCGTCTATGAAATGACCGACCACCCGGTGGCCCGGCAGATGCTCGGCTACCTGCTGGTGCGCGGCGGCGTCCACGCCCTGGCCTACGCCAAGGCCCTCGAGAGCATCACCGGCGTGGATGTCTCCAAGATGCTGCCGATCCCGAATATCAAGAACTCCGACTTCCCGGAGGCGCGTGCCTTCGAGGAGCAGGGCGCGCACCGCAAGCTGTACCGCTTCAGCCTCGACGACTACAAGGAAGTCGCCAAGATCTGGAGCGGGACCCACCCGGATGATGGCGGCGCCCTCGAGGTGGTCGACGGCGCGCCGCAGGGCGGCGCGATGCCGGACCTGCCGGAAGTGCCGGAGGAGTTCGCACCCGGTATCGGCCCGGAGGAACTGGCCGAGATCGCCAAGCGCCTCATGGCGAACGCCTAGGCGCCTCTCGATCCACATCCGACGCCCAAGCACCGGCCCGGCGAGCGTATCGCCGGGCCGCTTGCGTTTGCGTTGTCGGAGTCGGGCACGGCAGCAGCCGCGGGCGGATCTCCCGGCGCCGTCCCTCCCCCGGCCATGGCGCGGGCCAACGAGGCTCCGTCCGCGTCGAGGTCCCCATTTCCTCCCGGTGCTGACTGCGTGATCTGGGGATGCGTGCGTGGCGCGTGCCCGGGGACGGATGGTGCGAACCGCGGATGGGTGGCGTGAGGATCCCCGCGCCGTGGTGGGTGCCCGGCGGCTTGAGCCCCGGGCACGCGCCACGATGCGCGGATCCTTATACCTCCCATCCTCGGCACCTATGGGCCGCGCTGGGAATCCGGCCTCGCGACATACCAGAGCGACCGCTCTGGCCGCCGCACTCCTATTTGGGCTGGCGCTGGTCACCCACTGACCGCGCAGGTTCGACCGACCCGTCGAGGTCCTTCTCCGGTTATGCACCACACTCGGGACCAATTGGCCGTTGGAGACGCGACGGGCGGCTGTTAGGCTGGCAAGTGCCGGGGGTCCGGCGTCGTGCGTTTGTGGTGCGTTTGACGATGGGTCCAGGTCGGAAGAGGGACAGCGGGTGCCAGGCTGGGAGCAGTTCGTCGATCTGATCGCTGGGGGCCTGCGGGGCCTCGCGGCGGTTACGGGCAGCGCCGGGCTTGCGGTCATCCTCTTTACCCTGCTGCTCAAGATCGCGCTCCTGCCGATCACCGTGCGGACGCGGCGCAGCACCGCCGCGCTGCGTGCCATCCAGCCCGCGCTGCGGGAACTGCAGGAGAAGTACCCCGACGACCGCCAGCGCCGCTCGGCCGAGACGCTCAAGCTCTACCAGCAGCACGGGATCAACCCGGCCGCTGGCTGCCTGCCCACCGTCATCGGGATCCCCTTCTTCATCGGCCTGCTCGCCGCCATTCGCGAACTGTCGCGCGCGGGCGACGGCGCCTGGACAACGTCGTTCCTCTGGCTGCCCGACCTGGCGACGGCGGATCCGCTGCATATCCTGCCGATCGCCGCCGGCTTGTTCCAACTCCTCACCGGTATGATGGCACGTCCAGCCGGACAGCGCGGGGCTGCGCGCGGGCAGGGACAGGTGCTGGCAGGGATAACGCTCCTCTCCCCCGCGCTCGTCGTCGCGATCGGTTGGCATGCGCCGGCCGGGCCGGTCCTCTACTGGGCCGTGTCGGCGCTCTTCAGCATCGGCGAGCAGTGGCTGCTGAACGGCTGGGGTGCGGTGCGCGACTGGCTCCCCTTCCTGCCGGAGATCCCCGAGCACCGCCGTCCGGGCTACGTCGACCCGGCCACCCTGGCTGCCGAGGCCGCAACCCGCCAGCCCCCCTGGATCTTCCGCCAGATCAACCAGCGCGCCGCGCGGCGCATCCAGCAGCTCGAAGCCGAGCGCGTCCGGCAGGACGGGTAGGGCGCGGAGTCAGGCGTCATACGTCATACGTCACGCGTCATACGTGATGCGTGCTCCGTATTACGTGTTGCGTGTTCCGTGTTCCATGTTGCGTAGATGGTGACTACCGAGCCCCTGTTGAGGCGTGCGAAACGCCCGCGACGCGTCTGGCGATTGACGAATGACGCATGACGGGTGACGCTTCACGCATGACGCATGACGCATGATGCATCACAGGAGCTGCGCCATGGACAGCCGGTTTCTACCTGCGACGGCGTTCATCGACCCCGAAGGGCGCAACCGCGACGAGGTTGAGCGGCTGGTCCAGCAGGTGGTCGACCTGATCCTGGGCCAATTGTCCGGCGCCGCGGAGCGCCCGCCCATGCCCGAGACGGTCGACCTGCCGGGGACGATCGCGATCCCGGAGACGGCGGCGACGGAGGCCGCGCTGCTGGAGGCGATTCGGGACATGGTCGACGGCTCGATGAACCCCGCCAACCCCGGCTACATCGGCCACATGGACCCGATGGCGGCCACGATGGCGATCCTGGGGGACCTCGTTGCCGCGGCGGTCAACAACAACATGCTGAGCCTGGAAATGTCACCCTCCTTCTCCCGGCTGGAGACGCTGCTGCTGCGCGCGATCGCGGGGCTGTTCGGCCTGGGAGAGCAGGCCGGGGGTGTGCTGACGAGCGGCGGCAGCCTGGCCAACCTCCAGGCGCTGGCCGTCGCGCGGAACGTCGCCTTTGACTCGGTCGAGCCGGGCATCACCGGGCTCGCGCAGCGGCCGGTCATCTTCGCCTCGGAGGTGGCCCATACCTCGCTCCAGAAGGCGGCCATGCTGCTTGGGCTGGGTACGACGGCCGTCATCCCGGTCCGCGCCACGGCCGATTCGCGCATGGACCCGGAGGATCTCCGGGCGCGGATCGATCAGGCGCGGGGCGCGGGCCAGCACCCGTTCTGCGTCGTCGCCACCGCGGGGACGACGACCACCGGCAACATCGACCCGCTGGCGGAGATCGGCGCGATCGCCCGGGAGCACGGCCTGTGGTTCCACGTCGACGCCGCGTACGGGGGCGCGCTGGTCTTCAGCGAGCGGCACCGCTGGCGCCTGGCCGGCATCGAGCACGCCGACTCGATCACCTTCAACCCACAGAAGTGGCTCTACGTCGCCAAGACCTGCGCCATGGTGCTCTTCCGCGACGCCGGCGTCTTGGAGCGAGCCTTCCGCATCCCGGCTCCGTACATGCGCGCGACGGACGGCTTCATCAACCTCGGCGAGATCGGCGTCCAGGGCACGCGCCACGCCGACGTCGTGAAGCTCTGGCTGACGCTCCAGCACATCGGACAGCAGGGATACGCGCGGCTGATCGACGAGGGGTATCGGCTGGCGGAGCGTGTTGTGGAGGGCGTGCGTCAGCGGAGCTTCCTCCGGCTGGCCGGGGAGATCGACACCAACATCGTCTGCTTCCGCGGCGAGCCGGACTGGCTCCCGGCGGATCGCTGGGACGACTGGAACGCGGCGCTGCAAGCGCATCTGCTGCGCGAGGGGCACATCTTCCTGTCGCTCCCGGTGTACCGCGGCGGGCGCTGGCTGCGGGCCGTCCTCCTCAACCCCTACACCAGCGACAGGGTGATCGACGCCATGTTCGAGCAGATCGACCGCTTCGCCGGCCGCGAGCACGGCCTGGAGCAATGAGCGGTTGCCCCTCGACGCCGGGTCGCCCGGTACCGAGGGGCTCTGGCTTGTCACTTCGGGCGACTTGGCGGCGCGAGCGCGCTGGGCAAGCCAGCGAGCGGCTCGCCACTCCCCTCATTGGCTCCGTTTCTGGCATCTCCATGTCAAGACCATGCCATCCTGAGCCGCCATGTCATCCTGAGCGCAGCGAAGGATCTCTCGTTAGAGTAGCCACCTCAACAGCGATCCTTCGCTCCGCCCAGGATGACCATTCACGTGCAACAGTGGTGAAGGCACTGTTGCCGACTTTCGGAGGCAGACAAGATCACGTGAGCAGGCTCCTCAACCTCGTGTTTCGTGCCAGCGGTGCACAACCGAACTCGCGCGGTGAAGGGGCTTGCGCATCCCCAGCGCAGCCGCTAGACTAGGATTCGTGATGTACGTACAGTTCAAATGTTCTGACAACTTGTGACCTCGAGGCAACACTAGACAGCGAACTAAGGGGCTGGTACACTAGATCTAGTATCTAGAGGGCTGGGGTACACTACATATTGTCACTCCGCCCCCCGGAGTGGGCAGATGTCCCGCACAAATCGCAGGATTCGCTAACCAATCGGCGAACATCCATCGGGCATATCATCTGATATCAGCGTTTGGCCGATCGGTAAGGGGTGATATTGCTCTGCGAAAACGGACGAAGGTGGGGGCATTCACGGTAACCCCGGCATCGAAGGCGTGACGGTCGTTTGCAGGCTGACGGAATCGAGGGGGACCCATGGAGGATCGCGAGAAGCGCAGACGCGGTCAGGCGCGAACCAAGGGCGGGCAGCCGAAGGGGCTGCGGATCACGCGCGTCTTCACCCAGGCGGGGCAGGACCCCTTCGATACCATTGCCTGGGCGCGGCGCACCTCGCGGATTACCAACCCGGACGGCTCGGTCGTCTTCGAGATGCAGGACGCCGAGATCCCGGCCTCCTGGTCGCAGGTGGCTACCGACATCATGGTGTCCAAGTACTTCCGCAAGGCGGGCGTGCCGCAGGTCGATGAGAACGGCAACCCGCTGTTGGATGCGGAAGGCAACCCGGTGCTCGGCCCCGAGCGCAGCGCCCGTCAGGTGATCTCCCGCCTGACCGGCTGCTGGCGGGACTGGGGCGAGCGCTACGGCTACTTCGCCAGCGAGGAAGACGCGCAGGCCTTCGAGGACGAGCTCAAGTACATGCTCGTCCATCAGATGGCCGCGCCCAACTCGCCGCAGTGGTTCAACACCGGCCTGTACTACGCCTACGGCATCACCGGGCCGGCGCAGGGGCACTCCTACATCGACCCGGACACCGGCGAGTTGAAGTACTCGCAGGACGCCTACAGCCGTCCCACGCCGCACGCCTGCTTCATCCAGTCGGTCGAGGACGACCTGGTCAACCCAGGCGGCATCTTCGACCTGGTCACCCGCGAGGCGCGCGTCTTCAAGTATGGCTCCGGCTCCGGCACGAACTTCTCGAAGATCCGGGCCGAGGGTGAGCCCCTCTCCGGCGGCGGCACGTCGTCGGGTCTGATGAGCTTCCTCAAGATCTTCGACCGCGCCGCCGGGGCGATCAAGAGCGGCGGCACCCCCCGCCGCGCCGCCAAGATGGTCGTGGTCGACGTCGACCATCCCGACATCGAGGCGTTCATCAACTGGAAGGCCGAGGAAGAGAAGAAGGTCGCCGCGCTCATCGCGGCCGGCTACTCCGCCGACTTCAACGGCGAAGCGTATGCGACCGTGTCCGGCCAGAACTCGAACAACTCGGTGCGCGTCACCGACGAGTTCATCCGTGCCGTGCTGACCGACGGCGAGTGGCACCTGCGCTGGCGCACCGACGGCCGCATCGCCAAGACCGTGCGGGCGCGTGACTTGTGGCACCAGATCGCCCAGGCCGCCTGGCAGTGCGCCGACCCGGGCGTGCAGTTCGACACCACCATCAACGCCTGGCACACCTGCCCCGCGTCGGGCCGCATCAACGCCTCGAACCCGTGCTCCGAGTACATGTTCCTCGACGACACGGCGTGCAACCTGGCGTCGTTGAACCTGATGAAGTTCTACGACGCCGAGCGGCGCACCTTCGACATCGAGCGCTTCCGGCACGCCGTTCGCCTCTGGACCATCGTGCTCGAGATCAGCGTGCTGATGGCGCAGTTCCCGAGCGAGGCCATCGCCCGGAAGAGCTACGAGTTCCGCACGCTGGGGCTCGGCTACGCCAACCTCGGCTCGATGCTGATGACCATGGGCCTGCCCTACGACTCCGATCGCGCCCGCGGCATCGCGGCGGCGGTCACGGCGATCATGACGGGCGAGGCCTACGCCGCCTCGGCGGAGCTGGCCAGCGTGCTCGGCCCCTTCCCCGCCTACGCCGAGAACCGGGAGCACATGCTGCGGGTGATCCGCAACCACCGGCGCGCGGCCTACAACGCCCACCCGGGCGAGTACGAGGGGCTGTCGGTCGTCCCGGTCGGGCTCGACCCCGCCACCTGCCCGGAGGATCTGGTCCAGGCCGCACGCGAGGCGTGGGACCGGGCGCTGGCGATGGGCGAGCAGTACGGCTATCGCAACGCCCAGACGACCCTGCTCGCGCCCACGGGCACCATCGGCCTCCTGATGGACTGCGACACTACCGGGGTCGAGCCGGACTTCGCCCTGGTGAAGTTCAAGAAGCTGGCCGGCGGCGGCTACTTCAAGATCGCCAACCAGTCGATCGCTCCGGCGCTGCGCACCCTGGGCTACACCGAGGAGCAGATCGAAGACATCCTGCGCTACGTGCTCGGCACCCTCTCGCTGGACAACGCGCCGCACATCAACCGCGCCTCGCTCATGGAAAAGGGGCTGACCAGCGAGGAGGTGGACCGGCTGGAGCAGGCGCTGCCGAGCGTCTTCGAGTTGAGCTACGCCTTCACCCCCTGGACGCTGGGCGAGGAGGCGCTGCGCCGCCTCGGCTTCACGCCGGAGCAGTGGCAGCGGCCCGGCTTCAACCTGCTGCGTGAGCTGGGCTTCACCCCGCAGCAGATCGCCGAGGCCAACGACGTCATCTGCGGCATGCAGACGGTCGAGGGCGCGCCGCACCTGAAGGACGAGCACCTGCCGGTGTTCGACTGCGCCAACAAGTGCGGCAAGCACGGCCGGCGCTTCATCCACCACATGGGGCACATCCGCATGATGGCCGCCGTCCAGCCGTTCCTCTCCGGCGCGATCTCCAAGACGATCAACATGCCGAACGAGGTGACGGTGGAGGACATCGAGGAGGCGTACATGGCCTCCTGGCGGCTCGGGCTCAAGGCCATGGCCCTCTACCGCGACGGCTCCAAGCTGTCCCAGCCCCTCTCCTCCGCCAGCAAGCAGGACCAGGAGGAGAAGGAGAAGGACAAGGCGGCGGCCGAAGCCCCGGCGGCCGAGCCGCAGATCGTCTACGTCGAGCGGCCCAAGCGCCGCCCGCTGCCGGCCAAGCGCCGCGGTTTCACCCAGGAGGGGCGCGTCGCCGGGCACAAGATCTACCTGCGCACCGGCGAGTACGAGGACGGCACGCTCGGCGAGATCTTCATCGACATGCACAAGGAGGGCGCGGCCTTCCGCAGCCTGATGAACTGCTTCGCCATCGCCATCTCCAAGGGCCTCCAGTACGGCGTGCCCCTGGAGGAGTTCGTCGACACCTTCACCTTCCAGCGGTTTGAGCCGCAGGGCATGGTGGAGGGGCACCCGTACATCAAGATGGCGACCTCGATCATCGACTACGTCTTCCGCGTGCTCGGCTACGAGTACCTGGGCCGCACCGACTTCGTCCAGGTGCAGCCGCCGATCCACGGGGACGTCGGTGACGAGATGACCGACGACGATGCGGAGGACAGCACATCGGGGGCGGCTGCCACCGAGGCAACCCCTGCCTCGCAGCCGGCTGCGGTCGCGGCTGCCGCGGCTGCGGTCAAGCCCACGCCCAACGGCATCAACGGGCACGGTGCCGAGGCCCACGCGCTGGAGTCGCTCGTCGCCGTAGCCCAGGCGCCGCTAGCCGACGGCGGGCTGTCCGAGCACCTGTCGCAGATGATGGGCGACGCACCCTTCTGCGACATCTGCGGCCACATCACCGTCCGCAACGGCGCCTGCTACAAGTGCCTCAACTGCGGCAACAGCCTCGGGTGCTCCTAGCACCCACCCGGCGCAACCTCCCAGGGCCTGGCTGGATCAGCCAGGCCCTTTTCGTATCGTCGTCACCGACAAGCGCACCGTCCGACACCACCATCACCGACGACGCCAGCGCCGTACGAGCGGTCACTTCCACCTACCGGAATCGGATTCACGGTACACTTCACGCACGGCCACCGGAACAGGCACGACACGGAGCACGACCATGCGACGCGACGAGGTGCTGGCGATCCTCACCGCCCATCAAGACGAGATCCGCGCCTTCGGCGTGCGCTCGCTCTCCCTCTTCGGCTCCGTGGCGCGCGATGAGGCCGGCCCGGAGAGCGACATCGACCTCCTGGTCGAGTTCGACCGGCCGGTGGGATACTTCACGCTGCTGGACCTGCAAGAGTACCTCGAAGACCTCCTCGGAGTCCGCGTCGATCTTGGGACGCCTGGCTCGCTCAAGGACGCGCTGCGCGATACCGCGATCAAGGAAGCGATCCGTGTCGCCTAGACCCTGGTACGTCCGGATCGACGACATCCTCGACGCGATGACGAACATCCGGACGTTTATCGACGGGCTAACCGAAGACACGTTCGTGTCGGACAAGAAGTCCATCCGCGCTGTCGCCTATGAGATCGCGGTCATCGGCGAGGCAGTTCGGCATCTTCCGGCAGAGGTCAAGGAGCGTTACACGACCGTACCCTGGCCCAGACTTCAAGCGATGCGCAATGTCGTGATCCACGAGTACTTCCGGATCGACGTGGACCTGCTTTGGCACACCGTGGTGGAGAACCTGCTGCCATTGGAGGAGACCCTCAGGGCAATTCGTGACGCAGAGGATGGATAGGGACGCATTCCCCGGACACATCCCAAGCCGCTGGCACGTTGACAGGTGCGCAGGGTGACCGTACGCTCGTGCCGCTGCAGGGTGGATCAACGGAATCGCGGGCGGTAGGGGCGGATGAGCCATGGGGACGTCGGGGGCGCTGCTGATCATCGGGCTGGTGGCGGCGGGAATCGGCGCGGTGCTCCTCTTCATCGGCCGGCGCATCCAGGCCAAGACCAACCTGCTGGCCAAGGTGCCGACCGTCACCGCCAG
>Ga0181858_1000285_pt1 | contig 22919 bp, 24 predicted proteins | sample NewIslPassag4_SG_FD_130749 | JGI IMG/M metagenome (GOLD analysis project Ga0181858, IMG submission 130749) | Feedstock adapted compost microbial communities from Newby Island compost facility, Milpitas, CA, USA - Passage 4_SG | ecosystem: Engineered > Solid waste > Feedstock > Composting ...
CGGCTTTCGCCCATCGCGATGGAAATGCTGCGCGACATCGAAAAGCGCACCGTGCTGTTCAAGGACAACTTTGACAACACGGCCAAGGAGCCGGTGGTGCTGCCGGCGCGCTATCCGAACCTGCTGGTGAACGGCGTCAGCGGCATTTCCTCCGGCTTTGCCACCGAAATTCCGACGCACAACTTGCGGGAAGTGATCGACGCCTGCGTCGCGCTGATGAACAACCCGGAGATCACGGTGGCGGAACTGATGCAAATCGTCAAGGGTCCGGACTTTCCGACCGGCGGCATCATCATGGGCGAAGACGGCATCCGCGAGGCGTACGAGACCGGCAAGGGGCGGATCTACATCCGCGCCAAGGCCGAAATCGAGAACGTGCGCGGCGGCAGGCAGCAGATCGTGATCACCGAGATCCCGTACCAGGTGGTCAAGGCCAAGCTGGTGGCGTCCATCGAACAGCTTCGCGCGGAAAGAAAGGTGGACGGCATCGCGGAAGTGCGGGACGAGTCCGGCCGGGACGGCCTGCGCATCGTCATCGAGCTGAAAAAGGACGCCGACGCGGAAGGCATTCTGGCCTATCTGTTCAAGAAGACGGACCTGCAGATCACGTACAACTTCAACATGGTCGCCATCGTGAACAAGGCGCCCCGCCAGCTCGGCTTGAAAGACCTGCTCAGCGCGTACATCGAGCACCAGAAGGAAGTGGTCCGGAACCGGACCCAATACGACCTGGAAAAGGCGGAAGACCGTGCCCACATCCTCGAAGGGCTCGTCAAGGCGCTGAGCATCCTCGATGCGGTCATCGAGACGATCCGCGCCTCCAAAAACCGGCAGGACGCCCAGGAAAACCTGATCGCCAAGTTCGGCTTTACCGAGCGCCAGGCCGACGCGATCTTGACCTTGCAGCTTTACCGCCTGACCAATCTGGAAATTACGCAGCTTCAGAAAGAACTGAACGAAACGAACAAAAAGATTGCCTGGCTGCGCTCGATTCTGGACAATCCCCGCAAACTGCTGAAGGTGATTCAGGACGAGCTGACCGAGATCCGGGACAAATACGGCATCGATCGGCGCTCGGTGATCCAGGGGGAAGTGGAGGAGCTTAAAGTCAACCTGGAAGTCACCGTGCCGAGCGAGGAAGTGATGGTGACGATCAGCCGCGGCGGCTACGTCAAACGGACGAGCCTAAAATCGTTCACCCGTTCCGGCGGCGAGCTGGAAAGCGCCGGGGTCAAGGAAGGCGACGTGATCCGCTGGAGCTTTGCCGCCAACACGCTGGACTCGCTGCTTTTGTTCACCCAGAAAGGCCAGTATTTCCTTTTGCCGGTTCATCAGATTCCGGAGTTCAGATGGAAAGATACCGGCACGGCCCTCGTAAACGTGCTGCCGCTGGCCAAGGATGACCGCATCGTCGCGGTCATTCCGGCCAAGCCGCAGGAACTGCAGCAGAGGGGCGACGACGGGCAGAAAGAAGCGGATTCGGCCGATGAGGGGCCGGCCCTCGTTTTTGTCACCAGGCGCGGGCAGGTCAAGCGGACGCCCCTTTCGGAATATGCGGCCAGCCGCAGCATGGCCATCGCCGCCTGCAAGCTCGCAAATGGAGACGAAGTGCTGACGGTGCTGAGGTCCGACACCCCGCAGGAACTCCTGCTTGTCACCGAGAAGGGCATGAGCATCCGCTTCCGGGAAGAAGAAGTCAGCCTGCAGGGCAGAGTCGCCGGGGGAGTAAGGGGCATTACGCTGAAAGACGATGATGCAGTGGCGGCGGCGCTGCAGGTGTGGGGCGACGAAGGGGAAATTTTGGTGATCAGCGATCTGGGTTATGCCAAGCGGACGCTGCTTTTCGACTACCCGGTGCAGGGGCGCGGCGGCAAAGGCATCCAGACTTTCGAGTTCCGTGAAGGCAAGCGCGTCAAGCCCAACGGCACGAAGCTCGTGGCCGCGTTCCATGTCAAGGAAGCCGCATATCTCCAGGCGGTCACCGCCGCGGGAACGGCGCTGGAAAACCTTTCGGAAGAAGCGCCCATCGAAGAACGCAGGTCGCAGGGCAAGCCTTTTGTTTCCGCCGATCGCGCGGATCCGGTAGCGGAAGCGTACCGCAAGCCGCTGGCTCAGCCGGCCGGCTGAGCCTAAAATATTTTTTGAGAGTTTCCGGGAAATTCCATATTTCGCCAGCAAAAAGCGGGCCGGCTTGTCGCCGCGGCCCGCTTTTTCCGTGTTTATGTCGCAAATATTTAATCGCGTTAACCTATTATTCGACATGGCCGATAAGTATAATAAAAGAGAAGGCATTGTTCGGGATGGGGGAGGCGATTTCGTGGAGAGAGCGGCGGAATTTGTGAAAATCTGGATCAATCTCACCAAGGAATGGACTGCCCGGATGGAAGAAGAGCTGGCCCCGCAGCTGACGCTCGGCCAGCTGGAAGTGCTGGAACTTCTCCAGGCGCATGAGCCGATGAAGCCGTCGGACATGCTGCCGCATTTGAAAACAACGCCGGCGGCGGTGACAACCTTGCTGGACCGGATGGAACGCGCAGGCCTCGTGGAGCGCAGGCGGGATGAGCAGGACCGGCGGATCGTATGGATTCACATGACGGACCTGGGTCGCGCGGAAGTGGTCCGCGGCCTCAAGGTTCGCACCGAGATTGTGCACCGCTCCCTCGAACGGATATCCGCCCACAACCAGCGGCTGCTAATGTATTTGCTGGCCAAGGTGGCCGGCGTCTACGAAAAACCCGCCGCGGGACAGGAAAATACGGCGGACGGGGACAGCCAGGCTGCGCGGGAAGGCCAGATGGCTCAAGATGCTGAAGCCGTTCCGAATGAAGCGCAAGCTGCCCTGCCCGCGCCGGAAAGTGAAGCAACGCAAGATAGCCATGCCGGGACGCAAGGCGCGGCAGCGCAAGACCAGCCGTTAAATGAAGCGGCAGAGGCAGGCCAGGAACGTAAGGAAGCTCCGGAAGGCCGGAACGCGGAATCCGGGCAGGAAAAGCTTGCCCAGGCGGAGACCGCGGTGTCCGCCGCAACGGATTCATGATGGAAGATGCGATGGATTCGGATGATGAAGGTTAGGCTTTGGCCGAAATGAACAGGGTTGCTCCCGGTCACGGAGATGGCCGGGCAGCGGCCCTTTTTTTGTTTGGTCAGGCAAATTGCAATTAAAATTTTACAAAATGACAAATATAATTGACATAATATCAAAAAAGTAATACATTTTGAATTGGAAAAGCGATAAGGATTGGGGTGACAGCTTGGCAAAAAACCTGAGACTGAAAGCCGCCCGGGCGGCGAAAGACATGTCGCAGAAGGACCTGGCCGAAGCCGTTGGCGTCACCAGGCAGACGATCAATGCCATCGAAAACGGCGATTACAACCCGACGATCAATCTGTGCATCGCCATCTGCAAGGTGCTGGGCAAAACGTTAAACGACCTGTTCTGGGAGGAGGATCGGCATGAGCCGTAAGGGATTGGATGAAAGGCAGCTTCAGAAACGAAACTCCATCGGCAACCAGTCGTTTCTTTTGCTTCTGTATTTGCTTCTGTTCGATGCGGTACTCTACGGTTTGGGAGTGAAGTGGGCCGGCTATCCGGCCAACGTGATGATTATCCTTGCGCTATGCGCCGGCATCTACGTCATTCGGCTGATCGCCGCGGGCGCGTTTGTCGGCCCGTCTCCCCAAACCCGAAAGCCGCTGCTGAAAGCGGGCCTGACAGTGATATCGGTCATCCTTGCAGCCGCGGCCGTTCTGGTGATTGCCAAAAACGCCGGAATTGCCGGCTTCGGGCCGGCGGAAGATATCAGCGCGCCTGTCATGTTTGTGGGAGCGGGTTTGGCGCTCCTGATCGCGGCCGTCACATTTGTGACGGGCAACCGCCGGAACAGGGATGAAGAGTAGCAGACCGTTTTATTTTTGATACGTTTGCAAGTGGGCCATGATCTGTTCGTACATGGCCCGCATTCTTTTTTGCGTTTCTTCGCTCAAAGCCGGATCCTGGCCGAAATCGCGGGCATCGGGGCCCAGCGGCAAGATTGTGTAGTGCCGTTTTCCGCCCTTGCGCTCAATGTGCACCCAGGTCGGCTGCAGATCGACGCTTTCGAATTCCGTCACGGAAGCGCCGTCCGGCCGGACCGTTTTACGGACCTTCACACTGAAAATGAGCCCGACGTCTTTCCAGTCGCCCGTCTGATTGGAGATAAAGTTGCCCAGCGAATAAATGACGATGCCTCGCCGCGCCTCACCCGTGGCGCTTTCTTCCGCCGGCACTTCGATGATGTCATAAGGCTGCACCACGTGCGGATGCGAGCCGAGGATGATGTCCGCGCCGAGCCCAACCACCGCGCGGGCGGTGCGAATCTGTTCCTCGCTGGGGAGGCGCTGGTATTCGTTGCCAAAATGCAGGGAGACGCTCACCAGATCGGCGCCGTCCCGTTTCAGCCGGCGAATGTCTTCGCCGATTTGGCCGAGTTCGATCAGGTTCACGGCAAACGGCTTGTCCTTGGGCAGCGGGATGCCGTTGGTGCCGTAGGTGTAGGCGAGAAAACCGATGCGGATGCCGTTTTTCTCCACGATCACCGGCAGCCTGGTTTCTTCTTCCGTTTCATGGGTGCCGAAGGGGATCAGGCCCGCTTCCCGCACTTTGCGCAGCGTGCGCTGGATGCCGGCAAATCCGCGGTCCAGAGCGTGATTGTTGGCCGTGGACAAGAGGTCGAACCCGGCGTTCCGCAGCGCCTCGGCCAGTTCCGGCGGCGCGTTGAAGCGGGGAAAACCCGTGTATTTGAGGTCGGCTCCCGCAAGCGGCGTTTCCAGATTGCCAACGACCCAGTCGCCGGCGCTGAAAATGGGCGCCACATGACGGAACCAGGCATCAAAAAAGTACCGGTCCGCGTCCGCATCATAATAAGCGGGAAGCTGCGGCGTGTGGACCATGATGTCGCCCACCGCCATCAGCGTCCCGTACGTTACCGTTTCTTGCGGCGGCTGCGGCTTCTCGAAAGATGCGCCGCCGTTTTCCTCCGAAGGCGCTTGCGGCGCGGGGACGGCCGGGGAGGCGGCAGGGGGATTGGCCGCGGGATGGCACCCGGCTGCCAGCGCCAGGCACGCAAGCAGCATAAGGCTCCACAAGCGCATTGCGAACCGGCGTGAAGTCCCGTTATGCCGTCTCATATTCCCAGCGCCCGAAAATGCCGCAAGGCAGAATAAGCCCGCTGGAAGTGATGGGCAGGCCGATTTCGCCGCAGTAGAGCTTGCCGCCCAGCTTGCGCCGGAACGCCATGTGCAGCAGGTTGTGCAGCACGACGGGCGACAACCCGGCGGTGTAGGCGTTGACAAGCACAAACAGCGGGCGTTCCGCCAGGATGGAGGCGCACTTTTCCAGGAAAGGATAGAGGCTGTCTTCCAGCTTCCACAATTCCCCGTTCGGCCCCCGGCCGTAGGACGGAGGGTCCATGATGATGGCCTCGTACCGGCGGCCGCGCCGGATTTCCCGTTCGACGAATTTGAACACGTCGTCGGTGATGTACCGCACCGGCCTGTCGCCAAGCCCGGAAAGCTGCGCATTTTCTTTGGCCCATTGCACCATGCCTTTGGCGGCGTCCACGTGGACGACCTCCGCGCCGGCGGCCGCCGCGGCCAGGGTGGCGCCCCCGGTATAGGCGAACAGATTCAGCACGCGCACGGGCCGGCCCGCGCCGCGGATCGTGTCCATGATCCAGCGCCAGTTAAAGGCCTGTTCCGGGAACAAACCGGTATGCTTGAAATTGGTGGGCCGGATATGGAATTTCAAGGGGCCGTAGGAGATGTTCCAGCGTTCGGGGAGCTTGCGGCGGAACGTCCAGTGCCCTCCGCCGGAGGAACTGCGATGGTAGTGGCCGTCCGCATTTTTCCAAAGATCGGTTTCTTCCGCCAGCGGCCAGATAATTTGCGGGTCGGGCCGCCGGAGCACGATGCTGCCCCAGCGCTCGAGCTTTTCGCCGCCCCCGGTGTCGATCAGTTCATAATCCTGCCAGTCTGTTGCCATGTGGATCAAGGTGCATTCGTCCTTTTGCGAGCATTTCCAATTATTATAACGAATGCGGGAACGCCTGATCAACGGGAACGGTCGCGTCAAGATCCGAAAAGACGCCTGGGGAAACGTTGGCCTGTCGTACGGGGGTGTCCGAAAGGCTGCAAACCTGTGCGGGAATCTTGCGGAAAGAGGCGGAGAAAAAAACCGGGCGCACGGTCCGGTTTTTCAGGATGAAGCGTCTTTGGACTTGTTTTGCAACATTTCGTATAGCAGGCGGATGGATTTTTTGCGCTGTTCGGGGCTCATGTTCTGGAAAAGCTGAAGCATTTCCCGCGTGTCCGGCGAATCCAGAGCTCGCCTGCTTGGCTCGGAAGCGTTACCAAAAAGAATGTAATCAATGGAGACGTCAAAGAAATCCGCCAGCTTGATCAGCGTTTCGTAAACGGGCTGGCGGTTGTTGATCTCGTAGTGGCTGTATGCGGAACGGGTAATGCCGATATGGCGGGCAACTTCTTCCTGGGAGAGGTTGCGCTTCAGACGGAGTTCCCTCAGGCGCTGACCGATGTTCACCATAAAAGTTCAGCCCTCCAGGCAGCAAAGCAACTGCATTGTTCTCACATTTTTCATGTTATGATACATTTTGTATCATGTCAAGGGTTTATTCGGATGTATAATGGAAATGAAAAGTACCAGGCCGTATGCGGACTTGGAAGGAAGGAGCGTGAGCCGGAATTGAAAGCTGAGATCCTGCACGCGGACATGACGTACTCCGAAACCGACGGCTACCTGGGGCACGTGCACTTTCGGGTGGAAGGGCACAAACAGCCTTACGAGCTGACCCTGCAGAGCGACGGGAGGCTGGATGACTGGAATTACGCGCTGAACTATCTCCGCGATTCCGGCCTGGAGCACGAAATCGAGGCGGTGGAAAGGGCCCTCGAGGAAGACGACGAATTTTTTGACCAGTTGGCGGAAGCGGCGATCCGGTGCCTTGAAAAATAACGGCAATCCCCGCCATAAGCGTCCTCGCCGAATCTCGTCCGAACCTCCAACTTCATCGGGCGAATGAGGTTTTTTGCGCGAGAAAGAAGAAAATGGAGATACGTACCCGTTCTCTGGAAAAACTTCTGATATTTCACGGATATTGAACCTTGAACGCTTGTTTTGGTAACAGGTACAGTGTTATTAGCAGATGGTTGCAATGAGTGCTAATCTGTTTTCACGATCGGTTACGCAGGAAGACCCGTCATAACTAAACGCACTAAGTCCGCACATGAATTCCCTTTTCGTGTCGTTCTCAGTCGTTTTGGCTATGACCGCGGCCTTCCTTCTTTATTATTCTCTGCCTCAGGGAGGGATTGCGTCATGAAGGCACTGCTGCTCGCAGGTGGTTTGGGCACGAGACTGAGGCCGCTCACCGAGCATTGGCCAAAGCCGATGGCGATGGTCGCAAACAAGCCATGGCTGGAACACGTCGTGCTGCAACTCAGGGATGAAGGCATCCGCGACATTGTGATCGCCATCAAGCATGCATCCGATATCATCCAAGGATATTTCGGCGACGGCAGCCGCTGGGGCGTGCGGATCCAGTATTCGCTGGAAGAGACGCTGCTCGGGACGGCCGGGGCCATCAAGCATGCGGAGAAGCTTCTGGGCGATCGGTTTGTCGTCTTGAATGCGGATATCATTCAGAAAACTTCCATACGCCGGTTGGCGGAATTTCATGAGAAGACGGGCGCCCTGGCGACGATCGGGCTGACGGAGGCGGAAGACCCGTCCCATTACGGTGTTGTGGAGCAGGCCGGCGACGGCCGTGTGCTGCGTTTTGTCGAGAAGCCGCCGAAGCATGAGGCTCCGTCGAACCGGATCAACGCGGGCATTTATGTGATGGAAAAAGAAGCTTTGGCCTACATACCCCCTAACCGGGAGGTATCCATCGAGCGGGAAACGTTCCCCCGGCTGATCACCACGGACAGAGGCGTATATGGCTTGCTTCTGGACGGCTACTGGCTGGATATGGGAACGACGCAGCGATATCGCAAGCTGCACCGGGATGTGCTGGACCGCACTTTCCCGCTGCCGCTGCCAGGAAAGGAGCAGGGAAAAGGAATATGGCTAGGAGAAGATGTCGACGTCGGCTCCGGCGTCTTATTCGTGCCGCCGGTGCTTATTGGCGACCGTGTCCGAATTGGTGACCGCTCCGTCATCGGCCCTTATACCGTCATCGGCAACGACTGCGTCATCGGTTCCCAGGTGCGCTGCACGGAAAGCATTTTGTGGGACCGCTGCAAGGTTCATCACGGCGCTCAGCTCAATCGCTGCATCTGCGGCTTCGACCTGGAACTCGGCGCCAACTATCTGCTGCATGAGGCTGTCATGAATCGTGTGCCGGGAGGGATGTCCGTATGAACCGAGTGGCTTACGTCAGCACATACATTCCGCAAAAATGCGGCCTGGCCACCTACACCCATCATTTGCGCCAAAGTGTCAGGGGCGCGCGGGGATGGCGCGGCATCGATCCCGTCATTGCGGTGACGAGCGGCGAGGAGGTGGTCTACGATGATCCGGCCCTTAAAGTGCTGCCAAAGGAAGAGCGCAGCGCGTACCGCACAATGGCGGAAAAAATCAACCGCAGCGACGTGAGCGTCGTTTCCTTGCAGCATGAATTTGGGATTTTTGGGGGCGAAGCGGGTTCGTACGTGCTCGAATTTGTTCGCCACCTCCAAAAGCCGCTGGTCACGACATTCCATACGGTATTTGAGTTCCCCGAGGAACCGTATCGCAGCATTCAGAAGGAAATTCCCGACCGCAGCGACCGAATCATCGTCATGAGCCGCAAGGCGGTCGCTTTCCTGCACAACGCCTACGGCATCCCGGAAAACCGCATTGTGTACATTCCCCACGGCACGCCCGTGCCGGAGCCGGAAAACCGCGCCAGTTACCGGGAAAAATTGGGATGGTCCGACCGAAAGGTGCTTTTGACTTTCGGGCTTCTGAGCCGGGGGAAAGGGCTCGAGACGGTGATCAAGGCGATGCCGGCGGTCATCCGTTCCGTCCCGAATGCGCTGTATGTCATCGTGGGTCAGACCCATCCGGAAGTGCGCAAGCGGGAAGGCGAATCCTACCGGGAAGAACTGCTGCATAAAATCAAGGAACACGGACTGGAAGATCACGTCCGGATGGTCAACCAGTATGTGGGGGAAAAGGAACTGGTCGAATACCTGACGGCTTGCGATCTTTACCTGACGCCCTATCCGGGTCTGCAGCAGATCACCAGCGGCACGCTGGCTTATGCCGTCGGGCTGGGCCGTCCCGTATTGAGCACGCCATACGTTTACGCGCAGGACCTGCTTGGAGACTATCCGGAACTGCTTCTTCCGCCCGGCGATTCCGCCGCTTGGGGCGACAGGATCATCACGATGCTCTCGGTCGGGGGAGAACTGGAAAAATGGGAACGCGTCATCTCCCGGATCGGACGGCCGATGCACTGGCCCGAAGTCGGCAAAGCCCATGCCCGTTTGTTTGACGAGCTTGCCGCCGGCGCGCAGGATGCTGCCGAACTGAAGCCGGGGGGGAGATTGGTTGCGCCCTGAACGGAAAATGGTGAGCTTTCGCCATCTGGAACGTATGACCGACGACTCGGGGATGCTGGAGCACAGCACGGGCATCATCCCCAACCGAAGGGAAGGTTATTCCGCCGACGACAACGCCCGGGCGCTGTGGGCGTGCCTGGCATGGCTTGAACATCTGGATGATCGTCCGGAACATGAGGATGCCGTGCGGTTGCTCCGGCGCCTTGCCGAGACCTACCTTGCATTTTTGCTCTGGGTGCAAGGGGAAGACGGATGGCTTCACAACAACATGGCTTACGACCGAACGCCCGAACCTGAAGCGCCGTCAGAAGATTGCCAGGGACGCGCCCTGTGGGCGGCGGCGCTTGCCGCAACGCAGACCCGTCACCCGAACTTGCGGCTTCCGGCCGCCCGGCTGCTTTCGCGCGGGATTGATCATGCGGAGAAAATGACGATGCCCCGCGGCTGGGCGTGGTCCCTGGCTGCGCTGAGCCTGCTTCTCAAGCGGGACTTGTCCGGCGCGGATTTGCCGTCAGCAAGCGAGGTCCGCCGCAAAGCGCAAAATCTGGCCGGCCAGTTGGAAACGAGACTGCTTGATGCGTACCGGTCTCATGCGGAGCCGGCCTGGCGGTGGTTCGAGCCGGAAATGACTTACGGCAATGGCGTGCTGCCCTGGTCGCTGCTTCAGGCATATGAAGCCACCGGCAACCGCCAATCCCTGAACGCCGCGCTGGAAGCCCTTGAGTTTCTGGCCGAACGCATGACGGCGCCGCAAGGCTGGATCAGGCCCGTGGGCAACCTCGGATGGGCGGCAAAAGGGTTTCAGGCCCAGTGGGACCAGCAGCCGCTGGACGTGATGAAGCTGGCGTTGGCTGCGGAAGCGGCGCACAAGGCTGCAGGGCGAGGCCGTTATCGGGAACTGGTCGCCGCTTGCCGGGAATGGTTCCATGGCCGAAACGACAAGGGCGTGCCGATGGCCGACCCGGACGAAGGCGCATGCTGCGACGGCCTGACGCCGGATGGCCCGAACCGAAATTGCGGCGCCGAATCCACGCTGGCCTATCTGTTGACCGAACTGATCTATTCCCGCACTTATACGAATACGGAAGCATCTTCCGCCAGCGACGGCAAAGAACTGATCCATGTGTATCGTGATGCAAATTGAAGCGCCGGCTTTCCCGCCGGCGTTTTTCATATTCCCTAAGGTTCCTGCGCATTAACCCGGTTGACAGAAATGTTGTTGCCGTTTAAAATATACCCATAGGGGTATAAGTATAATAAAAAGGGGAAAGGAGTATTCGCATGTCCCAAGTGCCGGAACTGACGCCGGAGGAACTTTACGGCAAGATGGAAGCGGGCGAACCGCTCGTCATTCTGGACGTACGCAACGAGGAGGAGTTTGCCGAATGGAAAATCGAGGGCAAAACGCTGGAGCACATCAACATTCCGTATTACGCGATCATTGAAGAGGAACATGACGCCCTCAAAGACTTGCCGCGGGACAAGGAGATTGTCGTGGTTTGCGCAAAAGGCGGCGCATCCGACTATGTGGCGCAAATGCTTTTGGACACCGGCCGTAAAGCCGGCCATCTGAAGGGAGGTATGCTGGCCTGGAGCCAGTTTTATCACCCCGTGCTCGTCTATGCGGATGACAAAATGAAAATCATCCAGGTCAACCGCTACGCCAAAGGCTGTCTTTCCTATGCGGTGGTTTCCCGTGGCAAAGGCCTGATCGTCGACCCGAACCGTAATGTTGACGTCTATCTCAAACTGGCGCAAGATCACGGGTTCGTCATTGAATCGGTGGCGGATACCCACCTGCACGCCGACCACATTACGGGGGGCCAGCGCCTCGCGGAACTGACTGGCGCCACCTATTACATCTCCGCCCAGGAGGCGAAAGGAACCAGCCTGAAATTTGAACCGCTGGAGCGGCACGCCAAAATCCGCGTCGGCGACGTGGATGTGGAAGTGTTGCCGATTCCGACGCCGGGCCATACTCCGGGATCCACCTCATTCCTCATTGACAATCGCTTCCTGCTGTCGGGCGACACGATCTTCGTCGGCGGGCTGGGACGGCCGGATCTGGGCGGCAAGGCGAGGGAATGGGCGGAGGATTTGTACGATACCGTGTTCAAAACAATCCGCAACATTCCCGACGACTGCCTGGTGCTCCCCGCCCATTACGGCGAAATATGGGAAATCCGCCCGGACGGCGCCGTGGCGGCGACGCTGGGCGAAATTCGCGCAAACAACGAAATCATGCGCAATGAAGACCGGGTTTCCTTCACGGAGCACGTTGCCGCCGCGGCCGTTTCGCTGAAGCCGCCGAACTTCGAAGAAATCATCGCCGTCAACCGCGGCGAACTGACGGTCGGCGAGGAACGGGCCATAGAGCTTGAAATCGGTCCGAACCGCTGCGCCGTGCACCATATGGGGTAAATTCCCCATCTTTGCGGCATACCACCCTGAAAAAATTTTTTTCGGGGTGGTTTTTCTTTTCCAGTTTTTCAGTGAATTTTCATAATCGGCGGATATAATGGCTGGCAGAAAACAGTCAGGAAGGAGTGGAATGATGAACAAAAAACGGTTGCTTTGGCGGAGACTTGCCATGCTGGCGCTGGCTTTGCTCATCGCCGGCATCCCGATGTCCGAGGCATCTGCCGACCGCGGCAAAAAACATCATGAGCAGCGGGACTATGAGAGCAGAGAGATGTATGAACATTACATTCACGATGATGATGACGATGATCGGGATAACGATTCGGTACGCGACATTCGATTCTTTGTCCCGGGTGCAGCCGGATTTGCGGACGGGGATACGGTTACGCTGACTTTTCCGAAAGGCATCAGCGTTCTGGCCGGTATCACTCTGCAGCAAGGGGAACCGCTTATCCCGGCGCAGCAGGTTTTTGACGCTTTGCAAGTTCCTTACATCCTTTATCCGAAAGGAACCATTCTAGAAGGATTTGCCGATGGAAAACATTTTATTTTCCGGGCGGACAAGAGGGTCATGTATGTAAATGGCCAAAAGAAAACCATGCCCGCCGCCGCTACTGTCATGGCTGACCGGTTCTTCATCCCTTGGCAGGCGGCGGCATACGTGCTGGGGTATTCAGCCTATCCGGATGCGCAAAACAAAACGATTGAATTCAGGACGAGGTGATATAAATGGCTGCAAAGAAATGGCCGAAATGGGCGGCCGGCATTTCCAGCGTGTTGTCGTTTACCGGGTTTTTGTACATGACGCAGCGGGAAAGCCCGGATGCGTTCGCTTCGGAAACCGCGCGGCACGGGTTTGGCGATTCGGTACGGTCCAATGCCTTTGCTGACGCGTATGGCGCCATGGACCGTTTGCCGGAAAATTTGCAAGGCGAAATTTTCGTGTTTGAGGACGATAGCTTCCGGCGGATGTTAAACTGGTCCGAGGAAAGAAAGTCGGACAGGGAGCGGCTTTTGGAGTCGCTGAACTGGGAGATGGGGCCGGATGCGGAAATCACGCTGCCGCCCTCCGCGAAGCCGTCGGATCAGTTTGTGCAGGAGAGGCCGCGAAGCCAGCTTAAAACACGGAGGTCCTGAAGATGCTCACGCAAGCGGAAAAACTCTCCGCCGTCCGGTTTCACGCCATGGGGACCGTTGTGCTCGCAGCCGGCAGGGATCAAGGTTTTCGGCCATATTGGCAAAAACCCCTGGTTGGTTTTTTTCAGTCGGCGGAGCGGACGGCTTCGCGCTTTATTCCGGACAGCGAATTGTCCCGTTTCAACCGGGCGCCCATGTTTGAGCCGGTCAGGCTGTCGTCCATGCTTTATGAATTGGTCCGTCTGGCGTGGGAATGGTCCGGGCGGACGCAAGGTTTGTTCCAGCCGTTTGTCGGGTCGGATTTGTGCAGGCTTGGCTATGATCGCCCCTTCGAGCGAGTGAAGGAAGCCGAATCCGGAAAAACGCCGGCTGAAGCGAACGGCCGTCCGGAACCGATCCTGAATATCCCGGACTGGGATTTCAGGCATGCGCTGACCTTAAACGATGAAGCGCAAACCGCCGCGCGCAACATTCCTTTACAGCTCGATCTGGGCGGAATCGGCAAAGGCTGGGGCGCGGATCGGGCTGCCGGGATTATGCGATACGGCTTTCATGTCATACGGGGCGTTGTTGACGCCGGCGGCGACATGCGGGTTTGGACGGACGAAGAGCCGTGGCTCATCGGGGTTCAGGACCCTTTCGATGAAGACAAGGAACTGCTGCAACTGGTGTTGAAGGATGCGGCTCTGGCGACTTCCAATGTTCTGCACCGCAGATGGGTTCACGATGGAAGATGGGTCCACCACATTTTGAACGGCAGAACCGGCCTGCCGGCGGACACGGATATCGTGCAGGCCACGGTGCTGGCTCCTTCGGCGGCGGAGGCGGAAGTGGCCGCCAAAGTCGTCTGCATGGCCGGCTCCGCACACCTGTCCGAATGGATGAAAGCTTATTTTCCGGAATGCGGCTATATCGCCGTCACCCGCACCGGCGAGATCAAGATCAATCGCAAGGTTTACGATTATGCGGAAAGGATCGTGGTTTGAACATGCAAACTTGGCTTGCTTGGACCGACTGGCTGTCCACTTGGGGCGTCATCCGGGCGGCCGGCCTGACCGCCTATTTGTTCATGTTCGTTTCGGTGGTGCTGGGGGCTTTCAGCTACGGCAACGCCGTATCGCCCGGCGTCCGGAAATGGGCGCTGCCCGTCCATCAATGGACGGGATGGTTCGCCTTTTTGTTCTGCCTTCTCCACGCTGCCGTTCTGACGATTGACGGCTACCGTCCCTTTGCGCTGCGAGAAGTGTTCGTCCCCTTTGCCGCCGGTTTTCATCCCCTTACCCTCGGGCTGGGCACGCTGGCGTTTTACATCCTGGCATCGGTCCTGATCAGCTCGGACATCATGAAAAAGCTGGGAAAAAAAGCATGGAGGTCGATTCACCTTTTCACCTATCCCATGTTTTTTTTCTCGCTCATTCATGGTGTGGCTGACGGAACGGATACGGAGGAGCCGTGGGCTTACTTTATGTACGTATGGAGCGGGCTCATTTTTGCGGGCGTGCTGATGCTCCGCCTGTACATTCAATGGAAAAAGGGTGGACAAGTTGAAAATCTTGCTCGCGGAAGATGACGAGAAATTGGGAAAGCTGATCCTCCATATGCTGCAAAAGGAATGCCACACGGCCGACTGGGTGCGCAGAGGGGATGAGGTGGAAAGCTGCGTGGCCATCGGGGATTACGATCTGGTGATCCTCGACTGGATGCTGCCCGGAAAAAGCGGGGAACTCATCTGCAAAGATCTGCGCCGCAAAGGGTATCGGAAAGGGATTTTGATGCTGACGGCGAAAGGCACGCTGGAGGACCGGGTGACCGGCCTGGACGCGGGAGCGGATGACTACCTGATGAAGCCTTTCGAATTTGCCGAACTGTTCGCCCGGATCCGCTCCGTCGCAAGGCGTTTTCAAATGCCGCTTTCCGAGGATGTGCTGACCGTAGGCTCCCTGGAACTGAACACCATCGATCACACGCTCAAACATGCCGGAAAGGAAATTCCCCTGACGACAAAGGAGTACCAGCTGCTTGAAATTCTGATGCGCAACCGCGGCAGAACGGTGCCCCGGGATCTTTTGGCGGAACAAATCTGGGGATGGGATTGTCCGACACGAAACGCACTCGATGCCCTGGTCAAGCTGGTCCGCAAAAAATTGAAAGATGTTCCGGGCCTTTCTATCCAAAACATCCGCGGTGTCGGCTACAGACTGGAGGTATCGGATGTTCTCCAAAACCCGTAGGCGGCTGACCGTCTATTTTTCCATCCTGATGATTCTGTTTTTGCTCGCCTTCAACGGGATCGGGTACCTATTGCTTTCGGCTTTCGTTTACAGCAGCCAGGAAAGACAGATCCAGGAAGTTGCGGACAATTATCTCCGGGAACAGCATGAGACGCTGGAACATCTTCTGGAGGATAAGGGGCGCAGAGCCGGAAGAACGCGTGAAAGAAACGGGCGGGACGGATGGCCGGCCGGCACGCTGCGCATCTATTACCTGGTGGTGGATATGAACCGTGAGGTGGTAACCGGCAATATCCCCTTGCTTGCCCAGCCGGAAGAATTGATCGGCCAATTGACGGCATGGCAGCCCAAGAGGGGCGAGAACCGCTATTTTACCGTGGCCGTGCCCGGAGAAGCGAAAATCGAGCTGGTGGTGGCGGGAAGGCAAATTTACGATGACGGCAAGCACCTGGGGACGCTCTACGCGGGAGCGGACGTCTCGGCGCAAAAAGCCGTGCTTCGCAAATTGCTGCTGGTGCTGACCGGTTTGTCCGCCATCTTTGTGCTGATTTCCGCATTGTTCGGCTATGTGATGTCCGGCCGGGCCATGAAGCCCATTGCCGATTCCTTTGAAAGGCAGAAAAGGTTCGTATCCGACGCCTCCCATGAGCTTCGCACGCCGCTGTCCATCATTCAGGCTTCCATCGAAGTGCTGGAGGCGGAAGAAAGCGGCAAAATAGGCGATTTCAGCCGGCAAGTGCTGAATGACTTGAAGGACGAGACCCGCAGAATGTCGTCGCTCATCACGCACCTGTTGGCGCTGGCGCAAGGCGATTCCTCGGAACTGAGCCTGAATATGGAAAAATTCACGCTGCGGGACGAAATCATGAAAGTGATCCGGCAAGTGATGCCTTTGGCGCAGGAGAAGAAGCTGTTCCTTGAAGCGGACATTTCCTCCGATCTTCCGGTGTATGCCGACAAAGAGCGCATTCGCCAGCTGCTTCTGATTTTGCTGGACAATGCGCTTCGCTACACGCCCGAAGGCGGAGGCGGCATCACGGTCACCGCAAAGCCGGATGGCCGCGAAGTGGCGCTGTCCGTAAAGGATACGGGCATCGGGATTCCGGAGGACAAGCACGAGGAGATCTTCGAGCGTTTTTATCGCGCCGACCCTTCCCGAGGGCGAAGCGAAGGTCAGGCGGGGCTCGGTTTGTCCATTGCCAAATGGATTGCCGAAGCCCACGGGGGCCGGATAACGGTGCAGAGCTCGCCCGGACAGGGAAGCACGTTTACCGTCCGGCTGCCCATTTTGCAAGGCGCCAGGGAAAAATAAACCGAATCATGTATTACGCCGGGGGTCTGTCCCAAAAGTAATTTTTAAACCCAATGAACAGGAAAATCTCCAGCTTATTTTCGCAAAACCCGCATTCTTTTAAAATAAGCTGGAATTTCTCCCGCATAATTTCTGAAAATAGCGGTTTTTTTGAAAAACGGGTTCATTATACTGGAGTTTTTCCCGCATAATTTTTAAAAGCCGCCAATTCGCCCCAATATGCTGGAATTTTTCCAGTTCACGTATCAGTTCTTGACAGAGGCTCGGTTGAGAGCGTCAGCAGGCGCAGTTGGAGAAGAACTTTGCCGCCGTGCCGGAGATGCTGGTGACTGAGGGTTATATCCAGTTGGAGCATGACTTTGTGGACGGCACCAAGATTGAAGCCAATGTCAATCGCTACACGTTTGTCTGGGGGAAGGCTGTGGTCAAGCAAAAGGCCAGACTGCAGGAGAAAGTGCAGAGCTTATTCGCCGCCATAGAGGAAGCTGAGAAGCAGGAAGACAGCATGTATGAGGGCGGGGATCTCCCCGAGCCGGGCGAAACGGCGTCCATCACCAGTGAAAAGTTGGAACAAGCCGTCGGGCAATTGGAGGAACGTCTGCAGAAGAAGCCGCGGGATAAGCAACTGAAGAAAGCGGTGCGAGTGCATCGGAAAGATATGCTTGTGCGCCTGAAGAGGTGCGAGGCACAATAAGCCATACCGGGGACAAGAAAGAGCTTCAGCAAGAAAGATCATGACGCCGCGTTTATGCGGCTGAAAGAAGACCACATGAAAAACGGTCAGTTCAAACCCGCTTACAATGTTCAAATGGGCACCGAGAATCAGTTCATTGTGGGCTACAGCGTACATCAGCGGCAAACCGACACACGCTGTCTCATCCCTCATCCGGAGAAACTGAGGACGCAGATCGGCAGGCGGCCGAAAACCGTCATCGCAGATGCAGGTTATGTAGGCGAAGAAAATTACGCCTGTTTCGGGCAGAACCAAGTGGAAGCTCTCGTCAAATACGGCACGTATCATCAAGTGAAAAGCAGAGCATGGCAAAAAGGGATCGGCAAGATCAAGAACTGGACATACAACGCAGAAGAAGACACACGGACATGTGCGGCAGGGCGAACCCTTCACTTTTGGAAAGCGAGCAAAGAACAGACGGAGAGCGGGTATGAAATCGAGTATCGGCATTACCTGAGCGCCGGATGTGAGAGCTGTCCGCTGAAACCGTGATGCACCAAGGCCCGGGGCGACCGGGAGATCAGAGTCAGCATGAAGCACTGGCGGCCGAAAAGGGAGGCCGGGGAGAAACTCCGGAGTGAAGAAGGTCATGCGCTGATGGTGCGGCGAATGACGGAAACAGAGACCGTTTTTGGCGATATCAAGAGCAACCGGGGGGTTAATCGGTTCCTGCTTCGAGGCTTACCGAAGGTGAGCCCGGAGGCCGGGTGGCTTTCACTCGCCCACAATATGCTGAAGAAACCAGCCATAGACGCGAAAAACCAGGGAGCTAAGCGAAAACAGTCCGCGCAGCTCCCTGGTCGTTTTAGAACTTCATTTGTTATTTACACTGAAGTTGTTCCAAAAGGTGCTTTTGGGACAGCCCCTTTTTCATTGCCAATTCAATATTTATCCACAATTCATGGCCCGAAAGAGTCATGCGCCGGACGAAACGCCGCCCTATAATGGTTCAGAGAATCCGGACAGGCGCCATAGCGCAAGCTGGAAATAGAGGGGTGGTGGAGCGTGTGAAAAGATGGATGCTGACCGTGGGCGCCGTGCTGGCCTTCGGTTTGCTCGCCGCTTGCGCGGGGTCGGGCGGAAGCTCGTTCAACCCCGACGAGGTGGAGGTCACGCTGATGACGGAACCGTCGCCGGCCGCATCCGGCACGCCGGCCGAGCTGCGCATGCAGCTTAGCGGGGTGCCGCCGGAGATGAGAACCTATGTGGACTTTGAAATCCGCGCGGGCGAGACGCCGGATCTGATCCGCGCCGAAAACGGGGGGGACGGCCTGTTCACTGGAACGTACCGGTTCCCGGCTCCGGGCACTTACGATGTGTACCTCCATCTGTACATCGAGGATCTTCATCTGATCAAAAAAAGACAGGTGCAAGCGGAATGAATGGCGCGCGGTCAAAAAGATTCGCGGCCGCGCTGCTGGCCGCCGCTTTGCTGATGGCGTCACCGCCGGCCGGGGCGGCGGATAACGGGGCTGCCGAGAGCCTGAACGAGCGGATTGCCCGGGCCAAGCCGGGTGACACGATCGTGCTGGCGCCCGGCTTCTATGAAGGACCGGTCGTCATCGACCGTCCCCTGGTCTTGCGGTCGTCCGGGGAAGGCCAGGCGGTGCTGCGCAACGAGAGCCGGCAGCCGGCCTTGACCGTCGCCTCGGAGGACGTGACGGTGGCAGGCCTTGCCATTGAGGACGAAGCGCGCAAAGAGGCGCCGTCGGTGCTGGTAACGGGCCGGGGCGCCTGGCTTCACGATTTGCACGTTCGGACCGGCTCCGACGGCATCGCGATCCGGGATGCCGACGGCGTCCGCGTCAGCGGCTGCGTTGTGGAGTGGGCGCCGGCGGGAGTGAGGACGGCCGACAAGGGCAACGGCATTGACCTGTTCAACGCCCATGGGGCGGAGCTGAGGGGCAATGTGATCCGTGATGTCCATGACGGCATTTACATTGAAAACAGCGATGATGTAACCGTAACCGGCAACCGGATTGAAAATTCGCGCTATGGCATCCACACGATGTACGCCAACCGGACCGTCATCCAGGGCAATTACGGGCAGCGCAACGTGACCGGCGCCATGGTGATGGCGGCGCGGAACACGGAGATTTCCGGCAACACCTTCACGAAGCAAAGCGAAAACGTGCATTCGCAGGGCCTTTTGCTCTATGACGCCCACGACACCCGGGTGACCGGCAACCTGGCCGAGGGCAACCGGGTCGGGTTTTACGTGGAACTGTCCACCAACAACGTTTTTGCGCAAAACCGCATTTTGAACAACTACATGGGCCTGCAGCTTATCGAAGCGGAAAACAATCTGCTTACGGAAAATCTTTTTGCGGGCAATGTGGCTCACGCGCTGGCGAAAGACAGCACGGCGAACAACCTCGACGGAAACCACTGGGACACGTTCCGCGGGCTGGACACCGACGGGGACGGCCGAAGCGAGATGGGCTACGCCATCAATCCCTTTTTTCAGGGCCTTACCGCCAAAAGGCCGGCGTTTCAGATCTTTTTCCAGTCGCCGGGTATGGTGTTTCTGGAAGGGCTGTATCAGGCCGACAAAGGCACCTGGGCGATGGACGGTTCGCCGCTGATGAAGCGGCCTGAAACGCTGCGGGCGGGTGAGGGCGCCGCGGACGCGCGGCAAACGGGTCTCGCCGGGCTGATCCTTACGTCCGGGGCCGTTCTGATACTCATTTGGGCAAGGAGAAGAGACGCATGAAAAGAAAAGGTTTTTTGCTGATGGTCATTTTGACGGTGTTTGCGATGCTTTTGAGCGCTTGCGGACAGGACAAATATGAACCCAAAGCGGTCAATCCGGAAATCGACCGGTGCGCCACCTGCAACATGGCCGTAAACGACGATCCGTTCGCCACCCAGGTGATCACGAAGGAAGGGCAGGCGCTCAAATTCGACGACGTCGGCTGCATGTACGAATGGTTCAAGGAAAACGGCAAGGACAAGGCAGGCGCCGCTTACGTGCGGGATTATCACAGCAAAGATTGGGTGCTCTATGAGAAGGCCTACTACGTGTACGACGCTTCGTTCCAGACGCCGATGGCCTATGGCATTGTCTCGTTCAAAAGCGAGGCGGACGCGCGGAAGTTTGCGGAAGAACAGGGCAAGGGCAAGCTGATGACGGCATCGGACCTGGACAGCCACACGTGGGAGCGCAACCGCGAAATGATGGAGATGATGAAGCGGCACATGGGCGGCATGAGCGGTATGAGCGGTATGGACGGCATGCACGGACAAGAACAAGTCCACGCTGCCGAAGACGGAAATGGCCAGGATGCCTATGGCGGGCATGACGAACAAATGAATCAAGCACCGGCTCATCAATAATAAGGAGCTCTTGGGATTTTCGGACAAGATCCGGCCCATGACGGGCTGAAGGAAGGAGATCGGGCCCGGTGAAAACGATGCTCGTGGTGGCGGCGCGGGAACTGAAAGGCGGTTTCCGGAATCCGTGGGCCTACGCGTTCATGGCGCTGTTTGCCGTCTTTATGCTGAGTCTGCTTCTGATCCAGTCGCAAAATTACGTGGCGGGATATTCGGGCGCCACGGGAACGATGCTGAATCTGGTTTTGTATTTTTTGCCGCTGATGACGCTGGCGATGGGCGCTTTTTCGGTGACGGGGGAGAAGGAGGACGGCAGCTGGGAGCTTCTGTCCACGTACCCTTTGTCCACGCTGTCGTTTATGGCCGGCAAATACGCGGGGCTTTCCGCCGTGATGCTGACCGTCACCGCCATGGGCTTCGGCGTTGCCGCCCTGGCGGGCTGGGCGGCGGGAAGCGGCTTTTCGCCGGCGGCTTTTTGGCAGCTGTATCTGTTTTCGGCCAGCCTTTCGCTTCTGTTTTTGGCCGTCGCGATGCTCATCGGCGCCCTTTCCAAAAACCGCTGGCAGGCTTTGACGATTGTGGTGGCGGTCTGGTTTTTCCTGATCATCGCCTGGCAGCCGATCCTGATCGCGGCGCTGGGGGCCATGCCTTATATGTGGATCAAACCGGCCCTGACGGCGCTGACCCTGCTCAATCCGGCCGAAATGGCGCGCCTGTTTACCGTGGTCAAGCTGGGGGGCGGCGCCATGCTCGGGCCGGAGTATTACGAGTGGATCGGCTGGATCCGCGGAACCGCCGGCAGCCTGGGATTCGCCGGCATCTCGCTCCTTTGGATCTGCGGCTTAGTGCTGGCGGCCTGCCTGATCTGGGAAAGGGGGAGGCGGCGTGTCTGAGCCTTTTTTGCAAATTCGTGAAGTCCATAAAGTCATCCGGGATCATCCCATCATCCGCGGCGTCAGTCTCGCGGCGCGCCGCGGCGAGGTGGTGGCGCTATGCGGCGGCAACGGGGCGGGGAAAAGCACCCTCATCAAAATGGTGGCCGGCATCCTGCAGCCGACCGGAGGGCGCATCACCGCCGGCGGGCTGACCTGGAAAGAGGATCGCCGGCGCTACGTGTCCCAGATCGGGTACATGCCCGACGATTACCGCTTCACCGGCAGCTTCACGGCCCTCGAAACCCTCACCTACTGGGCCAGCCTGAAAGGATTGGGGCGGGACCGGGCTGCCGAGGCGCTGGCCGAAGTGGGCCTGGACCAGACGGGCCGCAAATCGGTCAGTTCCTTCTCCAAAGGGATGCGCCAGCGGCTGCTTTTGGCCCAGGCGCTGCTTTCGCGCCCGCCGCTGCTTTTGATGGATGAGCCCACCAACGGCCTCGATCCGTTCTGGATGGACTCTTTTATGGATATCGTCCGCCAGGCGGCGGCGCGGGGCCAAACGGTGCTGTTTTCGACGCACCAGATTCCGATCGCCGAGGCGCTGGCGGACCGGATCGTGTTTTTGCGCAGCGGCGAAGTCGCTTTTGACGGCACGAAGGAAGACATGACGGCAAAGTACGGGCAAGGCGGCTGGCAAGCCGTTTATGCGGAAGTGTTCGGACTGAAGGCGCAGCGGGGAAGTTCGCGGCCAGCGGCGCTTTGAACCGAGCGCGCGGCCGCAAGATGCGATCCGCGCCGGGACATTTGCGCCGGAACGCACTCCGATTCGGCAGGATTTGCAAATTTCCCGGTTTTGCCTTTTACTAGGGGGAGGAGGGGAAACGGCCATGACTTACAGGCAAATGAAATGGCTGATCCTGACGATCCCCACGCTGACCATCGGCGTCTGGGAATTTGTTCGGCACGAATATTTGCTTCCGTACATTTCGATGGAGATGGGCAATGTGCTGGCGCCCGTCGTCGTCTTTCTGGTGACCATGGTGTTTCTGACGCAGCTTTTCCGCATGATCGAGCGGCATCAGGAAGAGCTGAACCAGATCCGGGCGCTGCAGGCGGTGCTGGAAGAACGGGAGCGGATCGCGCGGGAGCTCCATGACGGCATCGCGCAGTCGCTGTTTTTTCTGAGCGCCCAGATCAGCAAAATGGAAAAGCAGCCCAAGGACGAAATCTGCTTTGACCGGCTGAAAGAAAGCATCTTCCGGGCCAACGATTACGTC
>Ga0181858_1000288_pt1 | contig 22863 bp, 32 predicted proteins | sample NewIslPassag4_SG_FD_130749 | JGI IMG/M metagenome (GOLD analysis project Ga0181858, IMG submission 130749) | Feedstock adapted compost microbial communities from Newby Island compost facility, Milpitas, CA, USA - Passage 4_SG | ecosystem: Engineered > Solid waste > Feedstock > Composting ...
AGGCAAGGGTGAAACGGTGGGGTAAGAGCCCACCGCGCTTCCCGGTAACGGGGGCGGCACGGTAAACCCCACCCGGAGCAAGGCCAAGCAGGGACGAGGCGTGGCCCGCGCCGCTATCAGTCCCGGGTAGGCCGCTCGAGGCGGCGGGAAACCGCCGTCCCAGAGAAATGGTCCGCCTCCGTCGCTTCGCCCCGCGCGAGGCGGTCGGAGACAGAACTCGGCTTATTCGCTTCCCGTTCGACCAGGCGCCCGTAGCTCAGCTGGATAGAGCGTCGGCCTCCGGAGCCGAAGGTCAGAGGTTCGAATCCTCTCGGGCGCACTCGAAACCCCGCTCAGGTCAACGACTTGGGCGGGGTTTTCGTTTGCCGCTTGACACCGCCCTGACCGGTCAGTCACAATCACAGTAACGAATCCCACCCCGAACCCCGAACGGAGAGGTGCGCCATGGCCCGACGGCGCAAGAGCCGCATCTACACCCGGAATCAGGGCGGCACCGTCCGCTACTACGCCGACTTTCGCGACTTCGCCGACGTCGGCGGCCGCCAGGAAGCCTTGATCCCGCCCGGCGAGCGGAGAGCCACCGACGATCCCGACATCGCCGCGGCGCTCGCCGCGAAGCGCCTCCAGGAACTCCAGGCCAAGCGCCAGAACCGCGCTCTCCTCGGAATCACCAAGGAGGCCACGTTCGGCGCCTACGCCGCCTATCACCTGGTCGAGAAGAAGAAGGCCGGCCGGGTGACCGATTACTGGCTCGCCCAGCAGCAGAGCTATCTCGCCCGCGCGATCCGTTTCTTCACCGTCTACGTCGCGCTGAAGGCTGCGCACCGCGACGACCAGCGTGCCCTCGCCGAGACGCGCGCGGTCCTCGCCGAGGCGCCGGATCGCCCGCTCATTCCCGAAGGGTTCCAGGACGTCGGTCTCACCCAGATCGGCGTCGAAGAGGTCCAGCGCTGGATGGGCGAGCTGGCCCGCACGCCTTCCGGCCGCCACGGGGGAAGCGGGCGCGTCCGGCCGCTCTCCGCCGGCACGATCCGCCATCACCTGAACGCCGTCTCGAACCTTTACGCCCGCGCGCAGTCCGAGGGCTACGTCCCACCCGGCTACAACCCCGTCGCCGCGCTCCTGGACAAGCCCGTCGCGCGCGCCGAGGAGGCGGCCTGGCTCGAGGTCCACGAGGCCGCACTCCTCCTCGAGGCCGCGCGCCACTACCGTCCGAAGCGCGCGGACCTCGCGATCCCGCCGCGCAGGCTCCACGCTTTGATCGCGACGTTCCTGCTCACCGGCGGCAGAGAGACGGAGGTCTACGGCCTCGAGGTCGACGACATCTCGTTCGACCGCCGTACTGTGGCCTTCCGGACGAACCAGTGGCGGCGCCTCAAGACGCGCACGTCGCACCGCGTCGTCCCCCTCTGGCCTCAACTCGAGGAGATCCTCCGGGAGTACGTCTTCGGCGCCGACGCTCCGCCTGGTCGGCTGCTCTTCCCCGCGTTCGGCCGGAATGGCGAGCAGCTGATCACCGACATCCGAAAGCCGCTCGACGCGATCGCCTCCCTCGTAGGCTGGAAGCCGGGCGACATCCGGACGAAGATGTTCCGCCACACCTACTGCGCCGCGCGCCTCCAGACGCTCGACCACGGCGCGCCGGTCGCGCTCTACACCGTGCAGCGCGAGATGGGCCACGGCGGCGACGCCCTGGTGAAGCGCGTCTACGGCCACCTCGGCGAGGTCCGGCACCGCAGCTCCGTCGTCGAGTACCGCGTCGATCAGCACGCGCATCTGCCGGAGATCCGCGATCGCCTCGCGCTGCTCCGCACGCATCAGTAGTTCCTCCAGGCCGAGGTGTCCGGCTGCTGCGTCCGGCTGCGCCCAAGCGCCGGCGCTTGCAGAGCGAGCGAGCCGCGGCCGCTGCCGTGCCTCTCCTGCTGTCGCCGGCGGAACGCCTCGATCGAGCTCCGCGGCGCCATCCATTTCCGGCCGTTCCGCTTGTAGGCCCCGGGCACGAGGCCGGCCGCGAACCATTCCCTGACCGTCGAGACCGCCGGCGGATCAGCCGGCGCGTACGCGCGCGCCCACTCCTCGAGGGTGAGGTCGCCCTGGACCGCCTCCTCGTCCTCGAGCCATTCCCTGAGCGTGCGCACGGGGATCGTCACGGACGCTTCCTCGGGCACGACGGCCACCATGCTCCGGATCCGGTCCGCCAGCGTCATCGCCTCAGCCTCCGAAGAACAGCAGGATCCACCGAATCACCGCTACGATCACCCTCACGACCGCCCATGCGAGCGCGATCGTGATCGCCCACGATCCGAGAAACAGCCCGGCCCACACGAGGACCAGCGGCCAGCCCGTCATGGGCTCGACGTCCGGTTCGACGTCGCACCGGAACGTCGGCGCCTCCGTCAGCGCATTGCGGGTCTTCATCGCACCCTCTCGAGCAGACGTTGCTCGACGTAGCGCCGGCCTGCGGCCGTCGCGTGATTCATGCACCGCTGGCCCTCGATTCGGGCGCCCGGCATCCACTCGATCTCGTGGATCTCTCCGGTCTCGAGCAGGCAATCGTGGCAGCGAGCAACGCCCGGTCGGATCTCGCCGGCGCGCAGTTGGATCAGCCGCACTGCGGCGATACCCTTCGCGACGTCGTTCCGGTGCGGCGGCTCGCGCCACCAACCTTCAGGGTCCGCCGGCGTCTCGCCGTCCAGCTCGACGATGCCGAAGTGCCGCAGGAACGTCGCGACTTCTCGCTCCCACGCGGTCGTCGCCCGCTCGCCCTCGGGCTTCTCCTGCCGCGCGATCCTGACCTCGTGCCGCATGCCGAGCTCGCCGCGGATGCGGAGGCCTACGATCGCGCCGCCCGGCAACACCACCCACGCCCAATCCCGATCGGCCGCGCGGTCCTGTTCGTTGCACCGCGCGGCGAGCTTCCAGGCCCGCGGCCGCAGGGCAGGGAGCAGCTCAGAGAGCGGCCCCGCCCAACGGTGCGCCTCGGAGACCTGGAGGTAGAGCGGGTGCGGGGCGCGGGTCGCCATGGCTACCTCACGATCCGCTCGGCGAACGGTCGGCCGAGCTGCCAGATCAGCCCGACGAGAGCGATCAAGAGCGCGACGCCGACGATGTAGGCGCAGGCCTCGAAGAGCAGCTCGCCGAGCAGCAGATAGAGCAACCAGGTGAGGCCTCCGATCGCCGCCGCGGCGAGGCCGACGATCGCGATCGCGCCGAGAGTGCCAAGGATCAGGGCCAGTCCCGCTCGCGCGATCGTCTTCCGGCTCTGAACGATCCACTGGACCATCGTTCGATGCTCTCTCAGACCACCACCGGGCAGTGCGAAGTCATCAGCGGCCGACCCCCGCCGGCACCGGCGCCGGCAAGGCGATGGGCTCATCGGCGTAGATCTGCCCGAGGAACAGTCGGGCGAAGGCCTTCGTCTCCGGGCTGAAGTCGCGGGAGAGCATCCACTCGAGGAGGCCCGGCTCCGCCGAGACTGGCGTCCCGCGCTTCTGCCCGAAGTTGAAGACCACCACGCCGTTCTCGTCGACCAGGAATTTCCCGTCTCGGTCGACCGAGCCGTCGCGCACAGAGAGTCTCACCAGCTCGTCGAGGTCGTCCGCGTCGAGCGCGAACTCGAAGCAGATGCCGCGCAGCACGTCGGGTAGGACCCGCGTGTCCGCGGACGCCGAGTGCGCGTCGACGAGCTCGACGCCGGCGAAGCGCCGCGCGGCGGATGCGAGATTCCTGGGCTCGAGGTTCGACCAGATCGCGAAGAGATCGATCTCCGGCAGGGCGATGCGCCCCAGCTCGTCGCGGGGGAGCCCCGGCTGACCCGCGCGCCGGAGCTCCGCGTCGATGAGAGGGACGTCGTATCGGCGTGAGTTGTAGCCCGCGAGCACGGCGCCGTCGACGAGCTCCTGGACCGCGCCCGCGATCTCGGCAAACGTCGGAGCGTCCTTGACGTCCTCGTCCGTGATCCCGTGTACCGCGCTCGCCTCGGCCGGGATCGGGACGCCCGGGTTGACCCGCGTCTCCAGCTCGCGGCCGTCGTCGGAGATCATGCAGATCTCGACGATGCGGTCCCGGTGCGGATCCACGCCGGTCCCTTCCAAGTCGAACCACACGACCCGGGGCGTCACGGCATCACCTCGTCGGCGAAGAGTCCAGTGTCGTCCAGGTCAGGCTCCGGGCGAGAGGCAGCGGCCAGCGCCTCGAGCTCCTCGAGCGGCGTATCCGGATCGGTATCCCCGCGCTCGACCGCGTCGATCAGCTTGCGGAGCTCTGCAGGGCCCATCCGCTTGATCGAGGCATGGCCGGTGAGCCGGTGCTGCCACTGCCGGCGCTGGTCCCGGTCCGTCGCGAGGTGCGGCGCATGCTCCTTCATGGCCGCGAAGAGCTTCCGCTGGAGGTAGTCGACTTCGGCCGCCTCCTCGTCGTCGCTCGCCTGAGCGGCGGGCGCCGGCTCCGGGGCCGGCTCGGGCTCCGGCGCCGGTGTCGACTCCGGGTCGGGCTCCGGCTCCGGCTCAGGCCCGGCGTCCCGGCCCGTCGTCTGGGGCGTCACGTCGCGCCCGGTCGCGCCGATCCGCTCCCGGAGCGTGGCGATCCGGTCGCGGGTCCGGTCGCGCACGGCGGCGTTGATCGACTCCTCGCTGTCCAGCTCGGGCAGCACGCCGCTCACTTCGCCGGACTCGAACCGGTTGTCGAGCTCGAGCGCCATCGCGAGCTTCCGCCCCTCCTCGGGGTTCGAGATCGGCAGGTACTTGAGCCCGCGCCGCGTCGCCGTCTTCCGGGCCATCTCGCCGAAGTCCGTCGACCACGGGCCGCCGTCCTTCGCCTTGCTCCGGCTGCGGATCCGCTCGATCTCGTCCCGGCTCATCACCTCGAACTGCCTCTCGCCGTCCGGAAGGCGCGCCACGAAATAGGCGGCCACGATCCGATTGTCTGTGCGTTCGATGTCGAAGCGCGGCTTGTGGAGGATCCGCGGCTCGGTGCCGTAGTCCACATCGAACAGCTCGCCCTCGTAGACTAGTCGCGCCTCGCCCGCGGCGATCGCCCCGCTGTTCTTGGCGAGGTAGATGAGGCCGCGGTACCCCGGGATGAGCTGGCAGAGCATCCCGTGCTCGCGGGTGTTGTAGGGGACGAGGTAGGCGTGCCCGAGCGGGCCGTTGACCTCGAGACCCAGCTGGGCCGCCTGCATGATCGACTGGAGCACGGATTGCGGCCGGCACTCGAGGAGTTTCGGCTGCTGCGTGACGGCCAGCATCGCGAGCCCGATCATGCGGTCGACGGTCAGGTACTTCGGCAGCACGCGCTCCATCGCCGCCCTGGTCTCCGGCGCCTCGAGGAGCGAGCGCAGCGTGGCCTTGTTGCTCTGGACGAGCGACTTCCCGTTGCCGTTACTCATTCACCACCTCCAGGAACTCCTCGAGGACCCGGTCGTCCTCGATCGTGAGCACGGTGGCCGCCGGCGCCTCGGGCCGCCGGACCGACCGGATCCCGAGCGCATCGAGCGCGAGGCTCGCCAGCTCGTAGCGTTCTGCCCGGCCGGCGAAGGCGAGCGCCAGGCGGTCGTAGGTCTGGTTGACGGCCTCCTCGGTGAGGGGCACCACGAGCACTGGCGTCTCGCTCGGGGTGCCCTCCCGCCCGGTGAAGAGGTGGCCGAGGTATTCGCCACCGACGAGGCTCCGGCGGAGCCAGGCGCGCACAGGGTTACGCACGGGCGGCCTCCTGCGCCTCCGTCACCATCCGTTCGACGTGGTCGATGATGCGGGCTCTCGCGCGGTCTACCTGTCGGTACTCCCAATCACCGCTGTTGCCACGCGCTAGCTCCGCCGCCAGATCCAGCACGGCGCGCTCGAACGTGTCGATGAGAACCATCAGCGTGTCCATCGAATCACTCCTCCCCCGCGCCGGTGAGGAAGTAGGCCCGGAACTCCGCGTAGGGGCTCCCGGCCTTCTCGAAGAGCTCGAGGTCGAGCTCGCACCCGTCGAGAATGAGGTCGGCCTCGGCCGCCGAGATGCCCCGGTCGAAGAGCGCCTGGCGGACGAGAACGCGGTTGAGCGGCTTGGCCGAGGCGAGGGCCTTCTTGTCGAACGTCTTCCGGCCGGGCATCTGCCGGTAGTAGATCCGGGCGCCGGCGCCCTCGAAGACGCCGAACCCGCCGGCCAGCTCGATCAGCCGCTCCTTCGCGCGCTTCTCCAGCTCCTCGGCCTCGGCCTTGATCTCCTTCGCCTCGCGGAGGTCCCGGACGGCGTCGGCCCACGCCTCGTCGGTCCGGGACACGAGCTCGCCTCCCGTCTCGGGAAGGTCGATCTTCGGGGTGGGCGCTTGGGGCTCAGGCGGGATCCGGGGCTCGACGTGGTTCCTCCAGAAATCGCCGGCGACCTCGATGATCCGCTGTTGGACCTCGGGGTCGGCCTCGACGTCGAAGTGGAGCAGCTCCCAGTTCTCCGCGCTGAAGATCGCGAAGCTTCCCCAGGAGTATCCGTATACGGTCAAGTAATGCTGGAGCTGGAGGATCATGTAGTCGCGGAGCCCCTGCCGCTTGATCTCCCAGTAGACCCTGAGGCCCGGTGCCTTGATTTCGAGCACGCCGGGCTCACCGACGTCCCCGCCCCGGAGGATCTGCCGGTCGACGCTCCCGATGAGGAACGGGTACTCCGGGTGCGCGCGGAGTGGCTGGCGCCGGATCTTTCGGCCGGTCCGCTCGGCGTAAAGTTGGGCAGCGACGGGCTCGAGGTACATCCCCCGGAGCATCGCCGGCGTGGGCGGCTCGGGCTCGGCCTCGCCGACCTTCTCCCGGTACACGTCGAGCGCCGTCCGGAAGGGGTGGAGGCCAAAGAGGGCCGCGATGTCGCTCCCCCCGATCCCCGTCTTCCGCTCCTCGAACCACCGCTGTTCGTCGTGATACTGCGCGATCGGGGTGGTCGTCGTCGTGCTCATGCGACTCCTTTCTCCGCCACCATGGGCGGCTCGGACTCGTAGTAGCGAATGGCGTCCTGGACCCACTGCTCGATCTCGTCGGCGCAGAGGCCGAGGACGAACGCCGACTGACTCTCCGGATCCTTCTCCCGGAGCCGCGCGGCCGTGGTCCGCCAACGCGCCGTGATCGAGAGCAGGTCTTCACGCATGGTCGCGCCTCTCCTTCTCCAGCAGCTGGGCGCCGCAGACGGCGAGATGCTTCAGCCAGGTCCCGGCACTGTTCTCGTCGACCGCCGCCTGCCGGTTCTCGGGCGTGGCCGGGTACTCGGCGTTGCAGTGGTCGCACTGGATGCGGCGGTCGCTGAAGACTCCGACGACGCGCCAGATCCCAGTGCAGTTGGGATCGGTGTGCTGGATCCGCTCGATCGCCTCATTATTCGCGCGGCGCAGGACCTCGATCGGCGTCATGGGCTCAGCCCTCCTTTCTCGCCGCCGGGGCAGGGAACCGCGGTCGCCGGCGCTGGCGGTAGACCTCGGGCGAGGCCACGCGGACCTCGCGGTGTCCACGGCCGACCCAGTGCCCGCCGCAGAACGGCCAGCGAGGGCGCTGGCGGCGCGGCATGCGGCCGTCCTTTGCTTGACTCGCCATGCGGATCCTCCTATCGTTACAGAGTCGCCCGGTCTCACCTCCGGGCCAGGTGCCCCGGTCGCCCGCCCCCCAGCGTCATGGCGATCGGGGCGCTCTCGTCTCATGGACCGACCGCGTCCGCGTCCGCGGGCGCGATCATCCGCGCCTTCATTTCGACCAGCCTGAGCGCTTCTTCCGCGAGCGCGCTGCACGCGGCCCGGACCCTCTTGTCCGCCTCGAGGTGCGCTTCGGTGAGCGCAACCTGGAGCAGAGCGCCGCCGAGGAAGCAGAGCGCGCACAGCAGGAGCGTGCCCGTGTACGACCTCCGCCCGCCGCTCATTCCGCCGCTACCCTCGCCCGCTCGGAGTCCCGGATGTGGTGCCACTCGGCATCGCGCGGATCGACGCCACGGGCTGCGAGTTCGCGACTGATCGCCGCGCGCTCCAGCGAGACCTCCGCCTCGTGCACGTCGGCATCAGCCAGCTCGAGCAGCGGAGCCGATATCGTCGCCTCGTTCTCGGCCGCCTCGAGGCGATGCTCCCGGTGCGTCAGCTGCCACCAGCGGATCACAAGCGCCTCCGTCGACGACCGTTCGATCTGGGCTTGCTTCGCCACCGCGATTTCCTCCGCGATCTGCGGCCAGGGGGACGTTCCCCGGCCCTTGGCCAGCGTGTAGATGTAGGCGAGACCGCGAGTTGCAGGGCTATGCGGGTCGCCCTGCATGTGCCGGCACGCGCGTGTGCGCGAAATCCCGAGCGTCCCCGCGTACCGCTTCTGCGGTCCAGGCGCTGCGCGCCGGGTCGCGCGCCCTCCGATCGCAATCAGGCGGTCGAGCCGGACCGGGTCAATCGTCGCTGTCGCCATCCTCCACCTCCTCGCTCGCCGCAACTTCCGGCGTTCAGGTTGCGTGAATCCGGGGAGAGCCAGGTGTAGCCTGGACTGCATGGAGCACGTCGGTGCCATCCTTGCGCGTGTGCTCGCGGACATTCTCCGGCGGTCAGGCCGGGACTGCGGCTCGATCTCCATCGAGTGGGCTCCGTACGCGTGTCGGACATCCTCCCCGCCGTGTTGGCAACACTCGCGGGTTTACGCGGGAATCGCCTGCGCCCCCGACGCGCTGGCCTGTCGGTCGATCCAGTTGTCGATCTCGGAGCGCCGGAACCTCAGCGTACGGCCGATCTTCACGTGCGGGATCTCGCCGCGGCTCACCTTGTTGTAGACCGTGCCGACCGACAGTCCGAGGTATTCCGCCACGTCGGCGACGGTCAGCAGACGATCCTCGACCCTATTGCTCGCCATGTTCACGCCTCTTAACTTGGACTCACGATCGTCACGACTCGACACAACTTTAGCACAACCTTCACGACTCGTCAAGAGTTTTCCGCAAAAGTTGTCACGACAAGAGGATAGGGACTTGGTAGAGGCCTTCGTGGAGGCGACGCGGGAGATGAGCGCCCACGATGCCGCTCGCGAGATCGGCCTGAGTCACGAGACCGTTGCCCGTTGGCGTCGGGGCCAGTGGAAACGCTTGTATCCGGGCACGCGTAGGGCGATCGCGCGATACCTGGAACAGCGCCGGCACGAAGACGCCGCAGCCAGCGGCGCCGAGAGCCTCCTCCGGAGCAAGGCGGCCCTCTACCGTACGCTGACCGACATGGGCGGCCCAGGCGAGCGGGCCGACGACAAATTGTTCCTCGTACGCTTGCTGCAGCAGGTGGCCGAGGAACTACGCAGAGAAGGTAAGCGGTTCCCGATTCAGCATCTCCTCGACGCCGAGGATGAGATTCGGCAAGGAAAGCTCTGACACCGCGTTAATCAGGAACGTGGTGGAGCTCGTCAGGTCTGCCCAGCGGATCGAGCCCCGCTACGGCCACGGGCCGATTCCGGCCTCCACAGCCGAAATCTCCAATCTCCTCCGTCGTGCCACATGCCGCGTCTACTTCGTGCGCGGCGCGACGGGGGCGAAGGCGATGGCGCTCGTACCGATCGCAGGCTACTACCGGATCGGCATCCGTGCGGATCTGTCTGTCGAGGAGAGGCGTTTCGCGATCCGCCACGAGCTCGGGCACATCCTCAACGGCGATGCCGATGACTGGATCACCTTAGCCGATCGGGGCTACCTGACGTGGGAAGAGCGGGTCGCAGACTTATTCGCGCTGGCGGACCTGATCCCCGGTCGTCTCATCGAGACGCTTCGGCGCGCGCGGCTGAGTTGGCGGGACATCGGAGCCGAGATCGAGGCGGAAATCCGGGAACGGTGGGGCCCCGATTGGCCGTGGGCGCGGGTGGATGATCGAGCCCGCCTGAGGCTGCGGCTCTACCGGGAGTGCGGGCTGTAAATCTGATCGGGTCACGATGGACGAGCGGTCGTCCTCCGAGGAGTTTTGGGCCGATGCGATCAAGCGCTTGCGCGACAAGCCGGCCGCTCGGTATCGGCTCGCCCAGAAAAACATGCCTCTCCCGGCCGCGTTCAGGGAGGCCGCCGTCGCGCTACGGGCGATGATTCGGGAACGCCGGAAGGCCGGCGAGAGCTACGAGGAACTCCTTCGCCTGTTGTACATCACGGCCGCGCAGGAGGATTTCCTTTTGCGTACGGCCTACATCGAAGGCATCGGACCTGGATACAACGTCGCCGAAAGAATACCCAAGAGGGTCTGGCGCACGCTCGAATTCCCCTATGAGCAGATCGGTTACAAAGAACTGCCACTGCTCACGAAGACGGACGTCAAGTGGTTGATCGCTGCCTGGGGCGAACCCCGCCAACATCGATCTGCGCAAGATTTCTACCACGACCTGTGGGCGAAGTACGTGGCGATGACCCGGAGGGCCATGCGCGCCGCAGACCGAAGGCTCGATCGACAGATCGATGAAATCCTCGGCTCCGGCCGTTCCCAGGCGTCAGGCGTGGTAGCGGAAGCACGTCCCCGGGGCCTCGATTGGCAACGCGAGCCGGATAGGATGGAGACCATGGCGAAGCAGAAACTCCGCACAAACGGCCTGAGGGTAGCGGCCCCCAAGCGGCGCACGCCGGGTTCGTTCCTGATCGAGATCGTGTTGTGGCTGTGTTTCTTGGTGCCGGGCGTCATCTACTCGCTGTGGCGCGTCTCCGCCCGGCATTTCGTGTGTCCAGCCTGCGGATCTCGCGAAATCGTACCGGTCGATAGCCTACGGGCGAAACAGCTACTCGAGGCCTCTTCGCCCTCACGATAGGCCCGCCCTTCCGCGGTACGGCAGCGGATCGCCGCGAGCCATTAGGACAGGGGGTAGCCCCGGGCGAGTGCCCGGGGAGGGAGCAGCTGGAAATCTTCTGAGCCACCGGAGGCCAACATGCGCAAGCACCTTGACCGGGATGGCCAACCCCTGAATCTCGCCTTCAACGCCGAGCGTCGCCTGGATCGAGCGGTCCATGAACTGCTGGGCCTCGTCAAGGGAGTGCTCGCGGACGGCGTAGTCACCGATGCCGAAATCGTGGCCGTCTCGCGATGGCTGAAGGCGCAGCCCGACCTGGCAGAGCAATGGCCTATAAGCATCTTGGCCAACAGGATACGCCGCATCTTCGAGGACCGGTACGTCGACTCGGAAGAGCGCAGAGACCTCCAGGATCTGTTTGAGCGACTGGTCGGCGGCAATTACGGCATCGCCGCAGGCGACAACCTGGCCACTCGGTTGCCCCTGGACGATCCGCCACCGCCGGTACTCTTCGACTCCCGCACGTTCGTATTCACCGGCAAGTTCGCGTTCGGGCCTCGCTCAGTCTGCGAGCGAATGGTGCGAGAGAATGGTGGTAGGTGCCAGGACTGGATCAGCGAGCGTGTTGACTACGTCGTGGTCGGGACGTTCGCGAGTCGAGATTGGATCCACACGAGCTACGGAAGGAAGATCGAGGAGGCGGTGGCGTATCGAGATCGGGGCGCACCGATCAAGATCGTCGGCGAGGATCATTGGGCGGCGGCATTGCCGTGATGGAGGAGGCAGATAGGGCGCAGCCACAGGCCCCTCCGGACCAGGACGGAGTGGAGGGCGCGATAACGGAGTTGATTAGCAAGCACTTGGGTATTTCCTAGCTATAGGGCGATGCCGCCCGCCCCGCGACAGCACCTGGCATCTCACGACGAGGTGATTCATGCCGGAGATCGTTTCGATTCCCCTTTCGGACCTGATTGTAGACCTGCGCAACGCTCGGTTGAAAGACGAACAGCCCAGTGAACAGAGTGCGCTACTCGCTCTCGCTAAGCTTAAACCCGCCCACTTATTAAAGCTCGCTGAAGACATTGTCGAACACGGGTTGGACCCGACAACGCTCCCTGTAGTTGTCCCCACGGGCGACCAGAAGAAGCGGTACTGCGTCCTGGAAGGCAACCGCCGCATCTCGGCTCTCAAAGCCCTCGAAACCCCATCGCTAGTCGCACCCGTGTTCAAGGCGGCGGACCGGAAGAAGCTTCATCGGCTTGCAGAGAAGTTCGCCAAGCATCCGATCAATTCCGTGAAGTGCGTCCTTTTCGAATCGGAAGAGGAGGCCACCCGCTGGATAACGCTCCGCCATACGGGACCGAACGAGGGAGTCGGGATTGTTTCGTGGGGTTCGGAGGAGAAGGATCGCTACCTGGCTCGCCACGGGCGTGCTTCTCCGCACGGTCAGATCCTGCGGTTTGTCGAGCAGCATGGGGCTTTAAGTGCGGAGGCGAGACAATCCAACAAGCGCGTTATTACGAATCTCAAACGTCTAATCTCTGACCCTGTGGTTCGTGAGAAGCTTGGCATCGAGATCGTCGGGGGCCAGGTACAGTCATGGTTTCCCGCAGAGGAAGTTTTGAAGGGACTGAGCCGGATAGTAGACGATCTTAGGACGGGTAAGATCAAGGTCGGAGATATCTACTATAAACAAGACCGAGCAACGTATATCGCGAGCCTGCCAAAGGATCAACTACCGGACCCGGCTCGGCGCCTGAGCGCCCCACAGCCACTAGATGCAACGGCAACTCCCGTTCCGCGGAGGGAGGCATCCGGGAAGAGGCGGGGACGGCCGAAGAGCTTGCCAGCAACAAGGACGACGGTCATCCCATCGACATGCCAGCTTGACATTCCGTCGCCCCGTATCAACCAGATCTACACCGAGCTATTGCAGCTGAGCGCTGACCAGTTTCCTAACCTTTGCTCTGTAGGGCTCCGCGTGTTCGTCGAGCTCAGCGTGGACCATTACATCGAGCAGATGAAGCTCATGAGCGAAAACGAGCGGCGGAACAAGCCCCTGGCCAAACGGATGAAGGTGGTTGCCGCGCACATGAGGCAGAATGGAATAATCAGCGACCAGCTTGAGGCGGCGGTGAATCGGATTGCCGATAATTCATTCGTGCTGGGAGCCTCGATCCCAACCTTCAACCTTTACGTGCATAATCCATACGTCTTCCCGAAGCCGACGGAACTGCGCCTAGCGTTTGACGAGCTCCAGCCCTTCATCGAGCGCCTATGGCCGTGAGGACCGAAGCGTGCTATCTTGGTGACGCTCGTCCACCCCAAGCACAGGTGATGAGGGCTCGTGTCTGACTCTTCCATCCGCAGATTTCCGTCGCCCCTCCGCTACCCTGGAGGGAAGGGGAAGATTATCAACTACATAAAGCTTTTGTTCTTGGAGAACGACCTGGTCGGGACGACTTACGTGGAGCCGTATGCGGGAGGAGCAAGTCTTGCCCTTGCCCTACTGTACGAGGAGTACGCTGACCGCATCCACATCAACGACCTGAACCGCAGCGTACATGCGTTCTGGGAGGCATGTCTCACGAACACAGAAGCGCTATGCCGGCGCATCCACGACACTCCCGTAACGATGGAAGAGTGGAAGCGCCAGCGTGACGTTCAAACCGCAGAAGACCCGGATCCGCTGGACCTCGCGTTCTCAACGTTCTTCCTCAACCGTACGAACCGCTCTGGGATTATTGGCGCCGGAGTGATTGGAGGAAACAGCCAAGACGGGGAGTGGAAGCTGGACGCGAGATACAATAAGACGGCACTTATCCGCCGTATCGAGAAGGTTGCCCGATACCGGAACCGCATCACCCTAACACGCCTCGATGCAGTAGATCTCCTCCGGGATCTGGCAGCCCAGCCTTCACGCGCATTGTTCTTTTACCTTGACCCGCCGTACTACGTCAAGGGTGCGCGGCTCTATCAAAACTTCTACCGGCACGATGACCACGTGCTTGTTGCCGACTTGGTCACGTCCCTTCCTCATCCGTGGCTGGTTTCGTACGATGCCGCGCCTGAGATTCTGGAGCTCTATCAAGGCTACCCGCGAATCATGTACAAGCTGGCCTACAGCGCCACGAACCGCTACGCTGGCGCTGAGGTGATGTTCTTCTCCCGTGGTTTGAACCCGCCTTCCGTCCCTTCTCCTGTGGGGGTTCGTGCCGAGTACGTCGACAGGATTAGGCGGCAACTCGTCTCCTAAGCCATTCGCGCGCATTCAGCTATGGCGCCGCCCGATCGGACCATCAACGATGGCCACGGACCCTCACCGGGAGGACGCCGTGGGCTTCATTTCGATCTTCGAGGCTGGTTGGCCGTTGCCCCTACCTGACCGCGATCACCGCACCGAGACCGCACCCGACCGCGACCGGGATGGCGGTCTCCGTCCGGACGGCGACGTACCCGCCGGCGGCGCAGAGGCCGATGGTGGCGAGCGGCTTCAGCCACCAGAACCGGGCATCCTGCACGACGACGGAGTCTCCTGCGGCCCGGAACGTGAGCGGCGGCCTGACCCGGTAGCTCTCGCGGACGAGATCACCGCTCGACCGGACGAGCCAGAGCTCGGTCTCGCGTAGGCCGACCCGGCCGGAGCGGATGAAAGCGACGGCGGCGGGATCCGGCCGCAGCGCGGGCGGGAGGCGCGGTGTAGGCGGGCTGGGGGACGGTGCACCCACCGACGCGGGCGGGGCGAGATCCGCGCCGGCGATCTCCGGAGAGGACGAGGAGGGCGAGGCCCCAGGCGGGACGCCTCCCGCGGGCCCGGGTGCGGGCTCCCCGGGTGCGCTGCGGTCACTGGTCGCAGGCTGGTAGCCGGCGGCGAGGCAGAAGGCGCGGACGTCGCCCGTGGCGGCGCCGGGAGCCGCTGCCCGCTGCTCCGGCCGGGCGACGGGGCGGATGACGCGCTCGAGGAGGCCGACATCGGTGTCGGGCTCGCCCCGGACGATCGCGGGGGAGTCGACGACGACGTTGGCGTATCGGACCCGATCGGGGGCGGACCGCCGGCCGGCGTAGAACGCGGCGGCGAGCGCCACGATCCACGCCGAGGTCCACAGCGCCCGGCTCGTTGTCATCCCCGATACTCCTCGATGACCAATGTGAACTCGCGCACCCCCGCCAGGCGCGCCATGAGGGCCTCGAGGGCGCGGCGCGAGTCGAGGACAGCCAACTTCGGCCGCATGCCCCCGCCGTCTTCGTCCCTGACCGTCAACACGCCGAGGCGCATGCCGACCAGGATACACCCCTCGGTGTCCTCCTCGGTGTTACCGGCGTGGATGAGGATCCTGCTGCGGCCTGGGACGCCGGTGACCTCGTAGGTGTCGTAGCCGCCGGCATGGTACCGCGTCCTCACACACCGGTAGACGCCCGGCGGGATGCAGGACACGTTCGGCCGGTTGTGCAGATTCTCTTCCTCGAGCGTGTACCACGGTCCGAGGCGTCCGAGCACTCCGTCCGCTGTCTCCGCGAATCGCATGAGCCTGAGCGTCATTGCGGCTTCCTCCAGGCTCGCACGACTTCGAGCACGTGCTGGATGAGCTCCGAGAGAAGCGAGTGCGACACGAAATGCGCGCCGACGCCGACCAGCCCGAGGGACACGATGGCGACGGGCGCGGTGATCTCGCCTGTCCTCCAGGCTGGGAGTAGCGCCACGGCGAGCCCCACGAGCACGGCCAGGGTGCCGAGGATGGATTGCACGACGCGGTTCACGGTACCTCCCGGATGCAGTCCGCCATGGGCCGACGGCCGCGGTCTGCCTCCAGGTAGCAGAGGATGCGGTCGGCCAGGGCCCGGGTCGCCTGGGTCGTGCTTCGGATCGTGTCGGTCGCCGTCTCGAGGAGCAGCATCCGCGCGCGGATCGATTCGTGCTCGCGCTCGATCCGCTCGATGCGTCCGTTGACCCTGGCGACCGCCGTCGCGCCCCCGGCACCGAGCGTCATGAGAGCCACGGCCGCGGCGATCGCGCCGTGGGTTGCCATGAACCTGGAGAGCCATCCGCGCATCGCGTCCTCGCTCCAGCGGGAGGGGAAAAGCGAAGAGGGCCACCTGCGCCGCGTGCCGCGGATCGCAGATGGCCCTCTGGCCAGGTGTATGCCTACAAGGTACGCAGATGGCCGGCCTGGCGCAAGCAGAGAGCTGCGGGCCGGCGCACCCTTCGCTGTTATTCCCGCACAGGCGCCCTGTCCTGGCTCCCTGAACGGATCGGCATCATCTCCTCGCCAGGCAGTATTCCAGATGGGCCTTCACCGTAAACGGTGAGCGCTCGAGCCCGTTGCGGATTCGCTCGAGGAGCTCTTCGCTGACGTCTTCCACCAGCTGGGCGTGGCGATCCCTGATGCACCTGAGGATCGCGCTGACTCGCACCACCTGCAAATCCGAGTAGTGCACCACAGTAGGATGACGAATAAAGGGGTGGTCGCCGACGTCAAGAACAACGGTGGTGTCGGAATGGCGGCGCTTGGTCCGGAGTGGAACGATCGCCACGGTTGGCGGATTACCGATGGGGTCCGTGATTACGATCCAGAGGTGAGGCTTGGGCTCGGAGGGCCAGCGGAGAAGTAACGCCCTGCGGCAGCCGATGACCACCGGTCCTTAGTCCCCAAGGAGGTAATCCGCCGCTGCCACCCCGCCAAGCTCTTCCATGATCGCCTCGATCTCGTCATCCGGAAGACCGCCAGCCTTCAGGATGTCCTCGATGGGCAGTTCAATGCTCGAGCCTTGTGGGTCCCGCCATTCGGGCAGCTGATGGGTGTAATCCCGGATTTGCCAACGGCTGAGGTGCCCGAACTGCTCGAAAACCTCTCGAACGAGCGCCTCTTCCGCAGGCGAGAGCTGATCCACCGGGCAACGACGTAGCAGCCGTACCTCGTAGTCGGCGTCGGGTGGGGAGATGTAACGTTGCCAGTAGGACTCCCCCTCCGGGGGGACTTCGCTGTTGATTCTGTCGAGGGTGTAGCTGAGGACAGGGCCGTGGGGCATGGAGACGTACCGATCGTACGTCACGGGCCGGCCCCAGCGGATCAAGGCGGTGCGGTCAACGAGGTAGAGCAGCTTCATGAGCTTGAGGTGGCTCATCTTGCCGCCCCTCAGCCCAATCAGCATCGCCGCAACCTGGGTCGCCTTGTCTTCCCGGTAGCGCGGGACCATGGCATCCATTCTGATGGCGGCGCCTCCCAATGTCAAGTTTGATTCAACGAAGCAGGAAGCGCACCGTCGGACACCGCTCCCGACGCCGCCCAAGACCGATACGGCCGCGGAGCGCGGGCACAACGCGACCGCGGCCGGCCGGCTACTCCGTCGGCGCAGGCGCCTCGTCCGGCACGATCTCGGTGATCTGGAGCCGGAACCGGCGCCGCGCCCGCTCCTCGCGCAGGACCGGCCACTTCGCCATCGGGTCGTCCCGGCGGTAGTTGAGTACCACCGTGACCTGCCCGAGCTTTTCCGGCCCCTCGACCAGCTCGTCGCCGAGCGCCGGAGCGTCGGCCACGAGCACGACCCGGCCGCCGTCGTAGTCCATATGGATGTCGTTCTCCTGGCACCGCACCACGCAGCCGGTATCCAGCAGCACCTTCTCAGCCATTCTGCCCCTCCGTGGTGAGTAGATCCGCGAGGAGATCCGCCTCGCGCGGCGAGAGCGTGAGGCCCGCCGCCTCGAGCTCCTCGGGCGTGATCCGCCCGGCATCGATCCGGACGGTGACCTCCGACGTCCGCAGCTCCGCGAGCGCAGCCCGGCAGGCCTCCCGCTGCTCCGGATCGTCGATGATCCACGTGCCTTCGAGCGGCCGTCCGTCCGGGCCGGTCTGCGGAACGAAACCTTTGTCGTCCTCGAGTGCGCCGTGCTCGCGGAGGATGCGCTCCTCCTCGGCCACCACATCGCGCGCGACCTGGTCCAGCGCCCGCGCGTAGGCGCGGAGCCGCAGCGCGAGCGAGGGCCGGAGCGGCGTGTCCATCCACCGGGAGATCACGCCGAGCACCTGGATCGCCTGCTCAGCTCGCATCGTCACTGTCATAGGCCTTCCTATCGTAGATTCTTGCGCGCCTGCTTTCAGCCGGCGCATCTTCGCAATACGTACCCTCACGTGGAGGTGTGATGATGCCCCGCACCATCGCTCTGCTGCTCCTCGCGACGCTGCTCGCCGCATGCGGTGACGACAAGCCCGACGTGCTCGACCCGCAGGATCTCAGGATCGTGATCGTCCGTGGCGATGGCCAGGTGGCTGAGGTCGCGCCGGCCGGCCCGAGCGCCGATGTCGTCATGTCCATCCGGTACGCCGAGACGCCGGACCCCTCGACCGTGCTGCCCGATACCCTCGTTGCCCGCATCACCGGGCCGGAGGCGAGCGCGTCCCTGACTGGCCCCTCGTTCGCGGTGCTGCCTGCGAATACGATGGCCCACTTCCGCCCGGTGCTCGACCAGGGCTGCGGCGAGCCGTGGGTATCGTCCGCGATCCCCGACGAGAACCAGGAGGTCAGGACGCTGTGGGTGCGGCCGACAGTCCTTTCCCGCGACGCGCTCGGGTGGCACAATGGCCAGTGGGGCGCGCTGTGCGAGATGGAAGTCCGCGTGACGGTCGCCCATGAGTTCGTGCGGGACACTGTTTTCTGGGCGCTGTTCACCCCTGGGCCTATCGCGGTCAATTGGTTCGCGCAGCGGCGCGAAATCAATATCAGTAACCAGGTGCGCTTCTCGCATTACTACGTGACCGACATCCACGGGAACTCAATTCCGTATGCGTTTGAGTCAGACTGCGACTGCTTGGAGATCGGCGGCACGATCGAGGATTTTCCGAGCCACAGGACGCTGAGTGTTGCCCAGATTGGGTCTGGGATGTTCCGCGTCGTGACCGCCGACGGTAGCGCCATCGCGGAAGGCACCGTCGAAGCCTTGGAATCCAACGGCCGTCTGATCGCCACGATCACGATCTCCCATTAGCGCGGCTCCCACCCGTGCGCGTCTAGGAATGCCACGATATCCGCTTTCCTAAGCTCGCGAGCGCCGCAGCACCGGGGCACGCCGTACTTGTCTGCGGCGTTCGCGAGCAGCGTATCCAACTCTCCCCCTACGATCGCCCGCGTAATCTCGGGCAAATAGGGGTCCGGCACCCATTCCCCATCGTCATTCACCGTCCCCGGCTTGAAAGTGACGAGAATCCTGCTTTCGGGCGCCTCTCGGATCAGCCCGACCATGACATGCGTTGCGCCCCTGAAGGGCTCGGGAAGCTGGTGGATCATAATGGCGTCTCAAATATCGGTGTCATGTACGTGGCGAGTACGGCGTTGTTTGGGTTGCGGAGGTGCAGCACAGCGGCGTAAGAGCGCATCGAGCCGCCGGTCGTAATCAAATAATCGTCCTCTCCGTCCGTGGCCGGGACGCCAATTGCGCCGGCGACGCGCACGCCGTCACGGAGTACGTCGATATCGACCTTCCATGCGCTCGTCATATCCGGGTGCGCGTCCCACGACACCGTAATGGAGTCCATCGTCCCGATGGTGACGACGAGGATGCTCGGGTTGCGCAGCCCGAGAGGCTCACGGATGTCCGCCACCGCCACATCCACCTGCCGCACATCGTCGTAGAGCAGACGCGGCCGGCCGTTCTGGTCCACGTAGATGGGGTTGATCAGCGCCTTGGTGTCGCCGGGTTGGATTACGTCGGCGGTGTCCAGGCTCGGCCGGAACGGCGGCGGCTCAACCAACGGGACCGTGCCACGATTCAGCGTGACCTGCTTGCTGAACGCCGTATTGGTCGCGCTGTCCCGGTTGATGGCCCGCGTGGCGTAGGTCACCGCATTCGACGGCACGGTACCCGTAGCCGACACCGACGTGTACGCGGTCGCGGTCACATCGGCGGTCAGGATGCTACCCACTACCGCGCCCGCCGCATCGTAGAACTGGGTCTGGAGCGCCACGCGACCGCCCGCGCTCGACTTCACCCGGCCGGACAGTACGACGGCATCGCCCGGCGCGAGTCCCATATTGTCGAGCGCGATCGGGCTGGGATCGAACGATAGCCCATCCGGGTTGAACCAGCGGTCGAACGTGCCGGTGAAGGCTTGCTCCGGCCACGCCGACGCCGGCAACAGATTCTGCCCTTTACTCGACGCCTCGCGGTAGAGCGTCGTGCCATCCCTATGCGTCCCCGCATCCGCGTCGTAGACGCCCCGGACCACATCGTTGACTAAGTCGATCCCGCCCTTCTGCTCCATCGCAATGAGGTGCTCGTACCCGGCTGCGCCCGCGAGCGCGTCCGCGTCGGTCTGCGCCGGGGTGCGATTGCTCCCGTGGTACGGCTTCGTCGGATCGAGCAGACCCGTGATCGGGTTCAGGATATGGAAGCTCGGCGGGAGATGCGCCCAGGCATCGACCGACACCCGGCCCTGCGCATCCTTCACCTGAGCCCCGATCGTCCAGTGCATGTACGGGTGGCGCTCAATGTCGATGTCCGCGCCCCCCGGGGGTAGCGGCTGCCAGTCGGGCCAGCCGGGGAAGGGATCCACGCTGTAATGCCACGCGGCTCGGTACTGGAGGCCCTGCGTGTTCCCTGCGGCGTCGACACCCGTGATCCGGAAGCGCCACTTGTTGGTGTCCTCGACCTGACCGAGCGGGGTGATGATCGCGCGTGGTAGCGGTGAGACGCGCTCGGGCACGGCCGCCTCCTGCGGTGCGCCGGCGAGGCCCGATGCCAGGCCGCCGGAGAGCGGCCCGTTGAATGGGATTACGCGTGCCCGCCACGATGTTTCCTGGTCTTGGGCCGCGATCGTGAACGTCTCGGTCCGCCTCTCCCCGTCCGCGAGCGAGGCGTCGCGCTGCAGGCTCACGGTCTGGAACCCGTCCTTGGAGAGCTCGTACCTCGCCGACTGGCAATGCGCGCCACCGATCGCCGTGACGTCGATCGCGTTCCCCGCCTCGTTCCATGCGGCGGTCACCGACTCGAGCCACGGCTGGACCCGCAACTCGAGCGGGATCGGGATCCAGCTCGAGCGGAGGCCGGAGAGCTGCCCCTCCGCCTGGACGTAGATGCGGCGGATCTGGTCGCGCGACAGCGCGACGGCCGACAGCTTTTGGGCCCACTGGCTCCCGTTGTAGAACCAGCTGTTAGGCCCGATCTCCGTACCGTCCGCGACGAAGCGCGGCGTCGCACTGCCGTTACCCTGTACGAGGTTCCACACCGGCGCCCCGGCGTCGTCGCTGTCGCGGAGGTGCAGGCGGAGCGGCTCGCCGATCGGACTCTCCGGCGTGACGTAGAGATCGACGGCGGTGCGGTCCTGGACGAAGACTGGACGCGCCCGCACGAGCGGCGCAATCTGGGACACGGCCCCCTCGACCGCGTCGCCGGCGACGCCGCGGCCGTCGCGCGGGACGACCTTGTAGTAGAGCGCCTCGCTGTACGGCTGCCTGGGGAATGTGCCCTGGCGCCCGGCGATCGTCGCCGCCGGGGTCGAGGGGTAGGGCTCGCTGCGGCTCGACTTCACGTAGAGCTCGAGCGTCGCAGTGGTCTCGTTGCCGAGCGCCTGGATGTAGATCTGTCCGTCGCTGCGCTCAAACTGCGCCGTATGCTGTAGCACGGCCGGCCGTGCCTGCGGTGGTGCGCCCGTGGCCGGCCCCGGCAGCTGCCCGCCAAGCGGCGGGGGCGGAGGCGCGTAGGGGTCGTGGACGCGCCGGCGTGGGCTCTCGGCGAGCGCGACGGACGTCACCTCCGCGCGGACCAGGTCCTGGACCAGCTCGACAATGCGGACGGTGTCCAGCGCGATGTCGGGATCGTGGAGCCTCACGTCATCGCCCAGCCTGAGCTCGTCGAACCGGAAGGCGTCCGGATCTACCCGGAACAGGTCCACGACATCGACCCGGTACTCGACGCGCGGGCGGCTCCGGTCGGCGAGCTCGGCCGCCGCGCGCTGCCAGAGGAGGTGCGCGCCGGAGCCGGCCACAAACGCGGGCACGTCGCTCCCGACGGTCGGCGTCACCATCACGCAGTCGACGTAGACGTCGGCCGGCCCGCCGTGGGCCACGATGGCGAGCTGGGCCGCGCCGGCTGGGAGCGGTTCGTCGTGCACGGGGCCCGCGGCGAGCTCGAGGTAGACCCCTAGGCCCTCGCTCGACGGGCGCTGGCTGACCGGGTAGACCTGGCCGTTCGAGTGCCTGAGCTCGACGCGCACCTTCCCGCTCGCCACGGTTAGGCCGACGCGGAGCGCGGTGTAGGGGCGCTCCGGTGTGCTGGCGATCGCGAACGGATCGGAGATTAGGCCCTCCCCGTCGGCCGTGGCCTGGACGCGCCACGCGACCCCGCCGTGCCGGGCGTAGATCGGGTCGGTGACCTTGGCCACGGTCGGCGAGCCGAGCTTCGACCACGCGGCCGGCAGCCCGGAGGCCTCGGCGGACAGGTCGCCATTGGTGAGCAGGTTGGTGGCATCCGGGACGTCGTCGGCGGCCAGCTCGCCGGTCCGCACCCCGTAGGCCGCGCGGCCGGATGGACTCTCCAGATATTCCAGCCGATCCCCCGTGGCGCTCGTCGCGATCCAGCCGACGTCGCCGACGGATAGGGCAGGGCGGCCCGAGCCGTCCACCGTGAGCGTACCCGCCGCGGCGCTCGAGGCGGTGATCGGATAGGCGCCCTTGCCAGGGACGTACCACCAGAGCCCGACGTGCGCCCCGTCCTCGAAGACCGGGTGCATGTCGTCGAACGCGATCACGCGGGCGCCGGTCGACCCGGAGAGGGACGCGATCCGCCACTCCGCATCCGCCAGCGTGAGAAGCCCCGATCCCGTCGCGTAGAGCCGGGTCTGGACGTCGGCCTCGTCCTCGAGTCGCTCGAGGCCGGCGACGTTCTTCGCGTAGCGGAGCTCGGCTCCACCCTGCGTCTGCCCGACGCGGTGCAGTAGGTCGACGAAGTAGGTCTTGCCGTCCGGCGAGAGGCGGAACTGAGCCTCGGCGCCGCTGGGGATCGCCTCCTCCAGCATCCGGAGCGCCGCGAGCGGCGTCGTGCGATCGAACGAGAGGTCCACCGCGACGGTCGGCTCGACCACGCCGACCTGGAACGCGATCGCGTCGCCGTCGTAGCCGGGGAGGATGAAGTCTTGGAGCCACTGCGCCGGCG
>Ga0181858_1000294_pt1 | contig 22646 bp, 19 predicted proteins | sample NewIslPassag4_SG_FD_130749 | JGI IMG/M metagenome (GOLD analysis project Ga0181858, IMG submission 130749) | Feedstock adapted compost microbial communities from Newby Island compost facility, Milpitas, CA, USA - Passage 4_SG | ecosystem: Engineered > Solid waste > Feedstock > Composting ...
GGGCCGCCAGGACCCGCGTCTGCTTGAACGCCTTACGACTCCGGGAAATTTGAGCGGGCTCCTCAACCGTGCTCTGCACGGTTTGCGCCGGCTTGAGCAGAAAAACGGCTTTACCATGGGGCCTTCCCTGATGGAAGCGCTCAAGAAGTATCAGCAAGAGACCGACAATATTTCCGGGTTTCTTGCCGAATGCTGCGAGATCGGCCCGAGCCTTACGTATCCCAGGAAAGAACTGTTTCTCCGGTACACTGAATGGTGCCAGGAAAACGAGATGAAACCGACGACCAAAAAGAAGTTCAACCAACGTTTACAGGAAGAGATTTCGGGGCTCAAAATCGTCAGAAATCAGAAAGTATATAGGGCCGGAACTTTGGAACGGCGTGACCTTCTCTCCCAAGGAATAAAGGGCGCTCCCACGTTGGGAGCTTTTTCTTTTTCGTCGCTGTCGCTCCTCCTGTTTCTGCGGAAGGAAGGGGCCGGGGAGGCGCCAGATTCATGAATGTGATTTTGTTTTTTTGAATGCGAAACCCCTTATCCTGCAATAGATTTCGGAGTTCATACAGGAATACAGAAAACTTTCCATATTTGGAACTGGAAATTTCTTAACCCGGCGATCACAGGAGCAGCAGGAGAAGCAATGGTTATTCGCAAGGAAACATGCAAAGTTTTCTGTATGACTATATGGCCGATCACCTTCCTGATTGGTAAATGGAATAACGGAATCGAGGGTCTATGAAGCAAAATAAGGCGAATTTTTTCGAAAAAGCGTTGGGCGCAACACAGAAACTTTCCAGCGATGGTCTCCAGCATCGCCCTTGCGCTTCCGTTACGGTTGGACGAACGGGCGATTAGAACGAAAAGGGAAGCAAACTAGCGAATAGGGAAAATGGTATTATAATTCTATTGAAATCCCAAATAGAGGTTATCTGGAGAAATATTAGTATCCGGTCGACCGTTTGGAAGAAGGAGGGAATTCCCGTTGAGGATGGTCCGCACCAAATGGCCGGAGTGGCCTCAGTACTCCGAAAGGGTCCTCGACAGCGTGCAGCACGTTTTTTTGTCGAACCGCTGGGCGCTAAGCGGGTATTGGACCGGCGACGAACCCATGGAACAGAAGTTTGCGAAGGCCTTTGCCGCCTACTGTAACGTCGCCTATTGTGTCCCGACGACCAGCGGGTCCACGGCGCTCATGCTGGCGCTCGAATCGCTCGGCATCGGCGAAGGGGACGAAGTGATCGTTCCTGCCTTGACGTGGATCGCCACGGCGACAGCGGTTATGAATGTCAACGCGCGGCCCGTGTTGGTCGACGTCGAAGAAGACACGTTCTGCATGGATCCCCGGTTGGTCGAGGCCGCGATTACCGACCGCACGAAAGCCATCATCCCGGTGCATCTATTCGGCAGCATGGCCAATATGGACGAGCTGATGCGCATCGCCGAAAAATACGGGCTGTATGTCATTGAAGATGTGGCGCAAAGCCACGGATCCATTTGGCGGGGGAAACGCGCGGGAACGATCGGCCATTTGGGGGTGTTCAGCTGTCAGCAGGGCAAAGTGCTGACGGCCGGGGAGGGCGGCATCGTCGTGACAGACGACTTCCACCTCTATCAAAAGCTAGAGCAGCTGCGCGCCGATTCGCGGATCGTGACGAACGAACCGTTGAAATACGGCGACATGCAACTGATTCCGAAGGGCGAAATCCAAGGGAGCAACCACTGCATGTCCGAATTCCACGCGGCCATCCTGTTGGAACAACTGAAAGATCTTGACGAGTTGAACGCGATACGGGAAAGAAACGCCCTGTTCTTGAACGAAAGACTGAGCAAAATTGACGGCGTTCGCGTCATGAAACGATATCCCCAAATCGAGAAACAGACCTACTACGGGTACGTTTTCCGCTTTAATCCCGAAGCGGCAGGTTACAAAGACGCCGAACAACTGTCTGCGATCCTGCGCGACAGACTGGGAATGGGCACGTTTTACCTGCATCCTCCTTACTTGCCCGTGCACAAAAATCCGCTGTTTTGTCCCTGGACCAAAAATCGGTATTTGAAATCCGTGCGGATGGACGAGGCGTATTGGCGAAACCAGTCCCATCCTGTGGCGGAACGCGCCTACCACGAGTCCATCGTCCTGCATCACGCCATATTATTGTCTGAACGTGATCAGTTGGAATTTCTCGTCGAAACGATCGCCGAGGTCTTTCGCGGGTAATTTTGGGTGGTCGAATCGCGCCAACACGAAAGGAAACGGGTGGGCCAAACAGTGTGAAGTCGACAAACAAACCGCTCAAAATCGTCGGATGGCTGCTATCCTACTTGAGACCGTTCAAATGGGCGTTCCTGTTCGTCGTTTTTCTTGGCGTGGTCACGAACGGCATCGAACTCATCATCCCCATCGCGATCGAGTATTTTATCGATGTGGTTTTGCCGTTGGCCAGCCGGGAACGTCTGCTTCTGTTAACGGCCGTTTTGGCCCTGCTGATCGCCGTGATGCTGATCTCCCGCACCCTGGAAAGCATAAAGCAGAAACAGATTGGCGAGAAGGCGGCCGGCCAGATCCAGCTTGCAGTCCTGCAACAACTGAGAACCCTCGGCTTTTCTTACTTTGAACGGCATCCGGTCGGCGAAAGCCTGGCGCTCGTCAACACCGAAGTTTCGATAATTCAGGAATTGTACCGGGATCTGCTTCCTAATGTGATGAATTCGACGATCTTCTGCATCATCGCCGTTGTCATGATGGTGACCATCGATTGGCGCATTTTGCTTTTGCTGATTCCCTTGATTCTCCTTTACACTTCGATCGGCCCCCGCTTTGAGCGAAAAGCCGCGTTGACGGTCAAAGATCTGGCGGACAGCCGGGTCCGGTTCAACCAGAAAATTTATGAAAGCTTTTCCGCTGCCCGGGAGATCAAGGTCAACAACGCCATCGAGTGGGAAGAGGAACGCATTCATGAAAAACAGCGCATATACCATCAGTGGTTGTTGCGGAACATCGCGTATGCGTTCATCCGCGGCGGGTTTCGCAGGGTGATTGTGGCGATTGGAGGAATTGGTCTTTTCCTCTACGGATTTTGGGCCGTCCGCGGCGGTCTGCTGACGGTCGGCGAAATCACGGCGCTGATTTTGTACTTTAATTTTTCGATGCTGGAAATCACCTATCTGATCACCGGCATCACTGAACTGCGCCTCGTCGTGCACCAGGCGGAAAAACTTTTCGATTTCATGCACACCGAACCGGCGGTAAAACCGCCGAAAAATCCCGTGCGGCTGAGTGAAGTGAAAGGAGAAATCACCTTTGAGAACGTCCGTTTCGGTTACGCACCTGACAAACCGGTGCTGAAAGGCATTTCCTTCAACATCCGGCCGGGTGAGCGCGTCGCCTTTGTCGGTCCGAGCGGGAACGGGAAATCGACGATCCTGAAACTGATCGGGCGGTTCTACGATCCGCAGGGTGGCGTGATCCGCCTGGACGGTGTGCCGATTGAGCGGCTGTCGTTGGAACAGTTGCGCAACTCCATCGGCTATGTCTTTCAGGAAACCTACCTGTTCGGGCTCACCGTCATGGAAAACATTCGCTTCGGCAATCCGGACGCGGATGATGAAGCGGTCTATCGCGCCGCAAAGCTGGCGAATGCCCATGATTTCATTCTGGAGCTTCCCCAGGGTTACAACACCCATGTGGGAGAGAAGGGCGTACTCCTGTCGGGCGGGCAGCGTCAGCGTATCGCCATCGCCCGCATGTTGCTCAAGGATCCGGCCATTTTGATCATGGACGAGCCGACATCTTCCCTGGACAACATCAGCGAGCGGGAAATCCAGCAGGCGCTCGACGCCCTGACCAGGGGAAGAACCGTCATCACGGTCACGCACCGGCTGTCCACCATCCAAAATTATGACGTCGCCTATATCGTCAGAGACGGGGTTGTGGTCGGCCGGTACACGCCCAACGAATTAAGGCGGATGGATATCGGATAAACCGCCGGACACCCGTCACCCGCATTTCGCACACAAGGATGATCAATATGGGTTTGCTGTTTCGCATCCTGCGCACGGAACGCAAAACGCGCCTGTTGCTGGTGCTCACCATCGTGTTCATGGTCTTGGAGTCCGTTGCGCAAATGGTACCGATCTATCTGCAGAAAGATTTGATCAACACGGTATTCGTCGAGGGGAACTACGCTCCGTTCTTCCGAATCCTTGCACTCATGGGGCTTGGCTTCCTGGTTCACATTCTGCTGTTCGCCGTCAGCCCCTACATCGCGCACCGAAATCAGACCGTCATCGAACAGGCGTTCACCCGCGGATTGATGAAAGCGATTTACCGTTTGCCGATGGCGTTGTTTAACAAGGAAAGGTTGGCCAAATTCGTGCAAGATTTTTCCAACGAAGTTCCGAACGCGGCGGCGCTCTTGGCGCTCCACATTCCCCGCTTCATTCAACTGGCCTTTGGCGTCGGCATTCTCGCCTATTTGTACTATCAGGCGGATCTCGTCATCCTGGCGATGCTGGTCGTTGTATCCGTCCTGCAAGCCGCCATCGGCAACCATTACACCCGTCAAAGCATGAAGCAGTACGAGAGCGTGCGGGAAAAGCGGGCGAATTTGCTGGTGCATTTGGAAGACTGTATCGGCGGAACCCGAGAGATCATTGCTTTCGACCGGCATGCCTGGGAGAAAAGCCGATTCCTCCGATTGTTCGGGCAGATGTACGAGGCCGCCCGTAAGGAATGGCGCATCAACAACCGTGGTCTGGTGGCAGGCGATTCCGTCAAATGGCTGGCCATCGTCGGATTGATCGGGTATGGCGCTTATTTGGTCCTCTCCGGCAGCATGTCCGTCGGGGAATTCGTGATGTTGTTTCTGTTCGCGTCACTGATGATGGACAACATCCAATTGCTGTTTCAGACGACGTTGGGCCTGTCCCGCAATTTCGCCAGTGTCAGGCGGATATCGGAGGTGTGGACGGTCGAACAGAAAACGGCGGGAAGAAAACTGTCCGGCCCGGTTTCGCGGATCGAGCTGCGGAATGTCCGGTTTGGTTACGGCGACCGCGACGAGCCATTGCTGAAAGGTGTTTCCGTCGCCATCACGGCCGGCCAAAAAGTCGAGTTCGTAGGCGCCAGCGGCAGCGGCAAAACCCCCCTGGTCCACCTGCTGACGCGGGGCTACCGGCCGACCGGCGGTGAGATTCTAGTCAACGGCATCCCGCTGGAAGAGCTCGACTTGAAGGATTGGTACGAAAAAATTGCTGTCGTCTTTCAGGATTCCTACTTCTTTCCGGATACGATCCGCAACAACCTGACGCTGGGTCGTGCGAACGTTTCGGAAGAGGAGCTGATCCGGGCCTGCAAAGCCGCCTGCATCCACGATTTCATCCTCACCCTTGAACAGGGATACGACACCGTCATCGGAGAACGGGGCATCACCCTATCGGGGGGCCAGCGCCAGCGATTGGCGATCGCCCGGGCGCTCCTCCGCAATCCCGAAGTGTTGATCCTGGACGAAGCCACTTCGTCTCTGGACCCGGAGACGGAAAAAGCAGTGCAGGCGAACATCGACGCCTTGGGGACAAATCGAATCACAATTTGCATCGCGCACCGGTTGTCGACCGTCCGGAACTGCTCCGCGATTTTTGTCCTGCATGAAGGCGAAATCAAGGAGACCGGCACCCACGAGGAGTTGATAGGCAAAGACACGGAGTATAGAAAGCTCTATTTGGCGGGAGAAGCCGGATAAAAAGGTTGGCTCCTGTTGACCGAGGGAGGGAGGTGAATGCGTTTGAACAGAGAAGAGGTGAAAGCAAGCGTATTGCGGACGGTGCAGCGCGTCTTGAAGTTGGAGGCAGAGGTGGACCCCGAAGCCGATCTTCGCTCACTGGGCCTTGACTCAATGAAGTCGGTGGCGCTCATCGTTGATCTCGAAGAGACGTTCGGCATCATCTTCGACGACGACGAACTGATCTTTGAGTATTTTTCCACCTGCAACAAAATCGTCGAGAGGGTCGAAAACAAACTTTTGCAAAAAGAGGCGATTTGATGGAGCGTATTCAGTGTAAGCGACCGGAGCATGAACTGTTGCTTTTGTGCGGCCGCGTCGCGCTCGCGGAGAAAGACCGGGAAAACATTCGTGCCATAATATCCGCCGAAGCGCTGGATTTCGATTACTTTCTCCTGCTTGCGAAAAAACACAAGGTGTTGCAACTGGTCGCCAAGCACTTGCCGTCGCTCGACCCCGAGTCGAAAATATCGGATTTCGACAAATATTTGCTCCACAGCTACTATCTCGGCATCCAAAAAATAAATCACGTAAAATTCGAGGAATTGCGGAACATTCTCCAAACGTTCGTCCGACGGGGGATCAAGGCCGTCCCGCTTAAAGGAGCGGTGCTCACCCCCACCGAATACAGGGATTTTGGGCTGCGTACGCTGAACGACATCGACTTTCTCATTTCGTTGGAAGATCGCCGGGCTGCTTCAGAGTGCCTGAAAGAACTGGGATACCAGTCGGGTATGTACAACTGGCAGACCGGCGAAGTCGACGCGGTATCCAGGGAAGAAGAATTGCTGTGGTCTATGCACATCGGCAATCTTCACCCGCGCACGAAGAAAATGGACTCCGAGTATTGCAAGTATGTGACCGTCGATTTTTCGTACGACGTGGATCTGCAAAAAAACTACCTGGCTTCACGGTTGTTGCTGGAGAACGCGGTTAAAACGACGTTCCTGGGGCAGGAAACCTATTTGCTGAACGAAACGGACTTCCTGATTCACCTGTGTATTCATCTTTACAAAGAAGCGTCCAACGCCCAGTGGGTGATTTATCATAACGACCTGAATTTGATCAAGTTTTGCGATGTCCGGGAGTATCTGCTGACAATCGCCGGGAACCTTGATCCTGGTCGGTTCTGTCAGCGCGTACGGGAATTGCGGGCGGAAAAGGGGGTTTATTATACCTTTCACTACCTGGACTATTTGTATAGCGAGACGTATTCGCAAACCCTTCTTAAGGATCTCGGGATGGATGACACCGGTTTTTTGGATGAGTATGGACATTTGGATTACGAATCCCCCAAATTATGGAAGAAAAGCTTCTATGATCGGTTCTTCAGTCTGTCCAATCTGGAGGAATTGGTAGAGACGTCGAAGCTGGAACGCATTCATGCCGAAAATAAAATAAATAAATAAATAAAACGAAGGGCGGGTGAGGACGTGCAACGGACGGTCATCTCGTATAAAAATTCACTGGACCACGACAAGGCCAAATCGGTTCTGGCCAAGCTCTCCTACAGCATCGAGGATATCATGAATTGCTACCTGGACGAAAAAAATAGCGAAATTATCATCGAAACGGAACGGGAGTCGGCGGACTGCGCGCGCGTTGCCGAGCATTTGATCCAGGCGGAACTGCAGCGGCGGGTGTTCAAGCCGAGGGTCATCCGGAACAATAACGGACGGTCAGAAGAACGGGACCAGCTTGAGGTGAGCGAGGTTTTCTCTGTCGATTTCGAGCACTGGATCACACTGCCGGACCAGGGGCAACGGGTTATCAGCTTGCTTCTCGCGTACATCGATGCGATGGCCGACCCGCTTGGCGCAAAACGCAGGGTTTACCCCGCCATGATTCCGAGGGAAACCATGGAGAAATGCGGATATCTCCATACGTTCCCGCAAAATCTCTATCTGGTCAACCAGTTTCCGCACAACTTTGATGTGTTGAACGCCGTGCGGAGCGCAGACTCCATCGATCTGCTCACCCGGCCGAGCGAATATGTGTTGTCGCCCGCTGTCTGCTTCCATTGTTACCGAGAATTCACGAACGCCGAGCTGCCGGATGGGGTGGTAGTGTCCGCGGACGGGACGTGTTTCCGGCATGAGGCCGCGTGGCGGGTGAATCATTTTCGGCGCAAAGAGTTCAAGATGCGGGAGATCGTTTATTTCGGATCGGAACCCACGGTGCAGCGGATCCGCCTCCAACTGTTGGACAAGACATGGGAGTGGTTCAACGCATTGAGATTGACGGGGAAGATTGAGACGGCCAGCGACCCCTTCTACTTCATCGAAGATCATCCCAAAGCGAGTCACCAGTTGTTCCATCAAATGAAATATGAGCTGGTCGTCATGCTTGGGAATGGGGAGTCGTTCGCCCTTGCCTCGTTCAACATCGTCGGCGGCACGCTGTGCGAAGCGTTTAACATCCGCGTCGCTTGTACCCGCGAACCATATTCCGGATGCGCTGCTTTCGGGTTGGAACGCTGGGCCTACGCGCTGTATGTCCAATATGGACCGGATATGGAACGCTGGCCGCGGGCAATCAGGAAAACGCTTACGGCGAACGAATCGAAAAGAATTACGGTATAAAGGTGAGAGCAGGAATGGACGCGCTGTTTTCGATGATTGAAGTGGAAATCAACTCGCACTGCAACCGGTCGTGCTGGTATTGTCCCAACAGCATCGCCCAACGAAAAGAAAGCGGGGAAATGGATCCCCGGGTTTATCAAACCCTTATGGAACAATTAAGATCCATTGAGTTTTCGGGTCGCATTTCCTACCATTTCTACGGCGAACCCTTACTGTGCAACAATCTGGACCTGTTTGTAGAGATGACCCGGGAATACATCCCGCGGGCGAAACCGATCCTCTATACGAACGGAGATCTGTTGGACGTCGACCGGTTGAAGAAGCTGAAAGCGCTCGGCATCAGGAAGTTCATTGTCACGCAGCACGCGGGACCGAAAAGCGCGTTTCAGAACACCTATGAGCAGCTGGACGAGGAACACAGGCAATCGGTCGTTTATCTGAAGCATACCGACCTGGTGCTTTCCAACCGGGGAGGTATTTTGCCGAAGATTCCCCCGCTGCAAGACAACCGACAAGTGTGCATGGTGCCCTCGTGCTTGGTGGTGGTCACGGTGCGCGGAAACGTCTTGCCGTGCTTTGAAGATTTCTACCAGCATTATGTGATGGGCAATATCATGGAAGAGCACATTGCGGACATTTGGAACAACGAAAAATTCAGGCTATTTCGACAAAATTTGCGGGAAGGGCATCGAGACAGGTCGATCATTTGCAAAAATTGCAACAACGTGAGTGTACAAACGGCCGAAGAATACGAATATGTCTTGTGACTGGTCGGGATGGAGTGGATCGCGATGAACGTCCTGAGAATTACCCCTCATTATTACTTTGAAACCACGTATTGGCCCAGCCGGTTTGACCCAATGGGAGGCATGCAGGTTCAGATCACCCATCTTTCGGAATGGCTGGCCGACCATGGCGTTTGGCAGGATGTGTTGACGACCGGGTTCCCCGGAATCCCGCGCAAATGGAATACGAGGCCGAATTTAACCGTCCACAAGGTCAATTTTTGCACGTTGCCCATCAGATCGCGTTACACCGGAACCTTATTCCTGGATCAAAGCTGGTTTGCCGGCGTCGTCAAATGGCTCCTGCGCCATGGTCGGAAGCGGGATTACGACGTGATCCACGTCCATGCGAGCGGCGTGGCTTGGCCGCTGCGCGCGGCGGGGCTCGCCAAAAAATATTTGCGAAAACCGGTCGTCCTGACGATTCACTGCAGCCGAAATTTTACGTATCATCCGATGAACCGCTGGGATGCGATGGTGAACGAGCGGATCAAGCGATTGGAACTGTATGCCATGGCGTTCAGCGAGAAAATCGTCCTGTTGACCCGCAAACGTGGGGAGCTATACGAAAACCTGATCGACAAGGACAAGCTGGTCGAGATCGGCGATTGTGTCGCTCCGCACCATCTGAGCCATCCGGTTCGTTGTGCCGAATGCGCGTCGCTGTCCGAACGCTTTGGTGGCGGGAAGACGGTCGCCTTTCTGGGAAGGATCGCCCACGAGAAAGGCTGGTCCACGTTTGTCCGTGTGGCCAGAGAGCTGGCCGACCGAATCCGGCCGATACGCTTTATCGTTTGCGGAGACGGACCGCAGCGCCATCTGCTGGAGGCGGAAATCGAGCGGTTTGGCTTGAGGGACATATTTCACATCACCGGCTTTATCTCGAACAAAAGAGTGCCTTGCTATTTGCAGCGGGCGGATCTGCTGATCCTTCCGTCCATCCATGAGGAGTTTGGCGGAAGTTTGCTTGAGGCGACGGCGGCGGGAGTCCCGGTCATTGCCACTCGCAACGGCGGACCTGCCGAGATTTTTTCGCACGGTTGCTCCGCCATCCTGCGGGATCCCGACGATATCGGCGGCATCACCGAAGATGCCTGCCGGATTCTGACGGATGAACAAATGCGCAACGCTTTGCTGCGAAACGCCGCCGTTGAGGTGCTGGAAAAGTTTTTGCCCCAAAAGATTTATACTCGATACTTGGACCTTTATGAGCAATTCAGACGATAGCGGAGGGAGGAGAGTTGGCGTTTGGTTCCGGCACTGTATCGAAACATGCAAAGGTTCGTTCGTTCGGTCCGGCAACCGCTTTATCACTACATGTTTGCATGCATGACTGAACAGAAAATGGCTGATACGCTGTTGCTTGAGCGAACGGGTGTAATCAAGGCCGGACGCGGGTCGTGGGAAGAACTCGTGCGGCAGCGGAGAAGTTGCGTCTGCCATGCCCGCGCGGTCGTCGCCGGAGATCCGGCGCCTCCGCCCTTCCCGATCGGCCGGTGGAAGATCGCGGCGAATGCCGAAAGCGCCCGATTGGAGGCGCGCCCCGAGCTTGCGGAACTGTTGCGAGTGACGTGGGAATTGCGGACGCCTGAATGTTCGGGCTACGATTTGTGCGACGTGGAGGTTGTGTACGAGGATGCCGTGGAATGGCTGCGGTCCCCCGGTCGCCTGTCATCTCCTCCGGTGGTGATCGGCATCCGGACCGGAGGTTCGTATTACGCTCCGTTCTGGGCACTGGCTGCTGGTCAAGTCTGGGGGACGGAGATTCCTTATTATACCGTGCGGGCGTTGCGAACGGGAGATTCCATCCGATATTTGGACGAGGAAATGGCGTTGCTTCCCGCCGACGCCGGAATGCGGGATATTATGATGGTCGACGACCAGCCTGACAGCGGACAAACCTTCGTCGCGCTGGCGAATCGCCTGATGGAGAAGTACGGCGCATCTTCGAGGATCTGGGCGGCTTCCCCGGGCCGGCTGTTTAGGTACGGCTCTCGGGGGATCGAACGTGTCAAAGATTCCGTCCCGCTTCGGAAGGATATCCGCAACCGGCTCTGGCAGCTTCTGGGAGACGACGACGCGCTGATGAACCGGTTGCGCGACGTGCCGGGTCTGGAGGCGCATTTACGAGGATCGTTTGTGGTCGTGCCTCGAACTCAGCGGTTGTTTTGGACGCATCCGTCCATGCGCGCGCGGTCGCCGTATCGAATCAATCCGAAGAAAACGCCGTTTATTGTCCGGCGGTCGGTGGACGAGAGACCGCTTCTGTTCGCCAAATTTATCGGGAAAGATTTGTTCGGTGAATACCAGTATGCCATGCTGAAAAAATTTGCCCACTTTCTCCCGGACAAGCACTGGTTTGTGGATGGCTACCTGATCACCCGGTTTGAGCCTTCCCTCACAAACATTCGGGAACAGACGGCAGGCCTTTCCCGGGAAACCGCAGAAACCTTGGCCCGGGAACTGATCCGGTTTTTGGAATTGATTTGGGAAACGAGCGCTATTGAAGAACCCGGCATGCATGTCTGGATGCGCCGCCAATACCATGTCGTGGCCGAGGAAGCGTTTCGCCGGCATGGAGTCGGGGTGGGGAAACTCCGGCAATGGCTCGCGGAAGACGACAAGGGACAAGGCCGAGCCACGTTCGTCTATTCTTCGCTGCCATACGCCTATCAGCACTGGCACTGGGCCTTCGTGCGTTCCCCGGGGCCGCCCCGCATGATCCGGTTTCATATCGATTCGACATGGGGTGGGATCACTGGCGTGGAGGTAGTGGCAGCGTCGTTTCTGCTGGAAACCCGGCCAAATCTGCATTTCGTTCAATCCTTCTTTCGCAGTGTCGACACCCGGCAGCCTTCCCTGGTCACTTCCGGCGAAATCGTGAAGGCGCTGCCGGCGGCTTTGCTGCTTAAAATGCAAGACTTTCTGAAAAACGTCCAAACGTGGGACGATTCGATCAAAACCGAACTGTCGACATCCATAAACTATATTCAGGCGATCCAAAAAACGGTCTCCGTAGAATCGCTCTGATTGCAAAGGAGAGAACCATGAATCGATACGGTATCAAGTGTACGCGATTGTTGCAGCTGCGCTCCAAGGAGCCGTTTGCTTCCGTCATTCCAGCCTTGTACCCCATGGATGCGGATGCCGCCAACGAATGGCTGAAGCGCAACCGCGACGCCGATGAGAACGACTTGGCGGCGCATTTGCAACGCTTGTATCCGAACCTGATCCGCGACGTCGCGGCAAGTTGTGGTCCGCCTCCGTGGATTGTCCGCAGCTCGGGAGAGGAGGATCTGGCCGATTTTGCGAATGCCGGGGCCTATTTGAGTGCGGTCTGTGAGCGGGAAGACGATATCCATCGGGTCGTGGCGCAGGTCATGCTAAGCGGCCGGACCGACCGGGCGAGAAAACAGGGCGGGCTGTTCGGCAAACGGGGGCGGGAAGCGGCGATTCCGGTTTTTGTCCAGCCGCTGCTAAGGCCCCGGGAGCCGATCCGCCGCGAGGTGGCGTTCCGGGCTGTTCCCTACGTTGGGGAACAAGACATTCTTGCTTTACGGGAATGGCTTCAGCGCCTGCACGCGGAATTTCCCGGCGAGCCGTTGGATTGCGAATGGGTGGCACTGACGGATTGCGGCGTCGTATCCATGACCAGTCTTTCCGAACTTCGCCCGAACGGGCTCGCAGGGCAGATCGCCTTCGGGTTTAACCTATTCTCGGCGCAGCACGTCCAGGAAGCCAACAGTATCCGCTATCTGCTGCCGGGCGATCCGCTGAACCTTTGGCAGGGTGCCGCTTTTCAAGAAGTTCAGGTAAACGAACTCCATCTTGTCCAAGTCCGTCCGGTGCGACACTACGCTTTTCTGCAGAAAGTCGGTACTTTGACCGATCGCGCCCGCAAGCAATTGGAGGGCAAAACAGCGGTATGCCTGCATGCCGACGAAATCATTCTTCCGGGGAGGGTCCGAAAAGCCGGCAAGTATTTGAAAGCGCCGACTTTGAACGACGCATGGCAAAAGTATATCAACGACGCCGCGCTGCGGGAGGATATCGCGGCCGTCTTCGTCCGAATCGGCTCCCGCACGGAACACGCCGGGTTGATGTTCGGTCAGGTCGGTTTGCCCGTGGTTCGTTTGGAGATCGAGGCCATTCCCGAAAACATGGATTACGCCGTTGTGGACCTGTTCACGATGGAATGCCGGTTTTCGCACAGTCCGATCGAACTGCCCGAGGACGCGTTTACGGATGCGGAGATTTTACCGCTTTCCAATGACTGCCTGGTGGTGCACGATGCGGAGTTGCCCGAACGCGATCCGGTCGCGCACGGGGCGCATGAAACCCATCTCCGCCGGCGCTTGGAGATTCCTTACTTGACGGAAAAGAGCAAAGAAATGTTGTTGCGAAACAGCAGTTTTCCCGACCCCCGGTTCATCATGTATGGAATCCGGGGCGCCTATTCGCCGACGTATTACGGGAAAACCGTCTGCCGGGTTGTTGCCGCTGCAGGGGACGACGCGGTATGGTCGGACTGGCCGGTGTCCGCCCGCCGGTACATGGCCGCCGTGCGGCATGCGGCCGGCGTCGAGCATCGCCCGTTTCTGCAAAAATGGTGGCCGGACGGAATTGGGGAGGCGGACGGCACTGAAGTGCTGGCGTATTGGCGGGCGTTGAACGTCGAACCGTTGCTGGCCGAGTCCGTCGGAGATGCGGTTGACCGGCTGCGCAACAGGATCAGCCAAGACCGTCTATCGGGCAGAACGATCGACGGATTGCAACGGTTTGAAATTCTCCGGCTGTTTCAGGACCATATGGACAGGCTTCCTGTCTACGAGGAAGAGGAAAAGATGCGTCTTATTGCCTCGTTTGTCGGCGTGCTCGCCGAATGTCGCCAGGAAGAGTTGGCGGTATTGGCGGATCTTTGCCGGGATCCCTATTTGAACACCGTAGATCTGTGCCGCGTCGCCCATTACGCGATCACGGACGCGGTGTTTTTAGAGCGATATCGCCGGCACGAAGCGGAACGAAAGGCCGTTGCCTTCCCGCGGGATATGCGCGATGCGACGGACCGTTTCCGCCGGTTTAACGCGACTTTTGAAGCGTTACTCCACGACATCGGGAAATACGAGGATCTGGCCAATCTGAAAAGTTCGCTTTGCTTCGCCGCCGTGGAGTTGTATGACCAGACGGCCAAGGAAATTTTGTACCGTCTGACCATCGCGAACGACCCGGCAGATTACGCGGAATACCTGAGTGTTATGCAAATTTGGCTGGAGTGGATCGGGAAGTTTGACGGCCGTTTGCAAATCGCGGCGAAGTTTGCCGCATGGATTGATGCTCAAAAAGCGCGGCAGGCGGAAATTAAAAACTATTTCTTGGAAGAAGTGCACTGGCAAACCCGCCTGGCGGAGGCCGAGTCCGCTCGGGAACCGGGCGAATTGTCCATGTCCAATCCACATCAGCTGCACAACGTCTTGCACCAGTGGTCGTTGTCGCTGGTCCCGGTAGCGCGGGAAGAATGGCTGCCCGAGTTCATCCGGCGAATGGTCCGGTTTGCCAACACGTTTTCGGAACAAGATAACCGATTGATGCGTTTTCAGCGGGACTTTTTTGAGATCGAATTGTCGATGTGCACGCACAAGGCGGCGTTTGTGTTCGGCAAGTGGGCGATTACCATCGAATTCAGCGAACCGCCATCCGTTGAAGATCACGAAGTGGCCCGGGTGCTGGCTTACGAGCTTATTTTGGACAAGTTTACCCAATGGTTTGGTGAATATCGGTTTCAGGCCCATGTGGAAAAGGTAGTCGGCACATGGACGTGTCACATGACGGTCACCCCATTGGAAAACCGGGATTTCGAAAGGGAAGATTTTGCACGTGTCTTCGAAATCCTGCGCTTCCTGCTTGACAGTTCCTACGACTTTTCGCACACGCCAAACCGGGTAGCAGAAGAGCTGAAAACGGCTTTCTTGGAGCCCGAGTGGCCGGAGATTTTCGGCCGGATGGTCGAGTACCGCGTGAACTTCGACGATTCGCGACAGTTTATGAACGTTCATCTGTTTCCTATCTCGAGCTTCTTCACGGTTGTCTGCCTGTCCGGAGAAATTCGGGAAACGCTGATCGCTGCCTATCGCTCGGGCTTTACCGAAGCGGTTCGGGAACTTATCCGGCTGGAGGAGCGGATGCTTTGCGCGAAGAGCTACAAAGAATGGGAGGCGAACATGGAAAAAGCCTCTTATGTTGCGTTGCTCATGTCCGCTGTCTGGCCGGAGGAGTCCGTCGCGGCTCTGGATGAGCTGTGCCGCCATCCAGTGGCGTTGGATCTGCTTTGCCGAAGTTTGTTTAAACGCCGGGACATGACGGATTCCATCTGTGCGAAAGCGTTCCGTGGAGGGGATGATATTTCGGCCTGTCTGAAATCCATGGTATTGCGCTACTGCCCGGACGTCTATTTCGAACGGCAAACCGCGGACGTGAAGGAACTGGCTGTCTGGCTGTCCCGACAACCGGGCTTTAAGCGTGCGAAGCAATATTTGCTGCACGCCTTTGCCCACGAGCTGGATGAAGGGGTACTTCAAGCGCTGATGGAAAAATTGGCGTTTGTGCCCTACGGAAGGGAAGCGGAACAGGAAGAGAGGCTGATCCGCCTGATCGGAAAAGGCCAGCGAAGGTACGACATCCGCAATGAAGTGATTTACTTCAACTACCACAATTGAATATAACGCCAGATTAGGAAGGGATATAAGATGGCAAATCCGGCCCTAGCATCCCAAAACCCGGAATTGCTCCTGTCAGTGCTCGGTACCCATATCGACTCTCCCGTGGACCACGACAAGGGAGCACGGATCATGTTCCGCACGGGAGAAGGGGCTTACCTGTATGACTACAACGGCAAAAATTACATCGACCTCGTCAACGGCAAAGGGTCGATTATTCTCGGTCACCGCGATCCCGTCGTCACGCAGGCGCTTGTCGCCTACCTGGAAGGAAGCGGCGACATTGTCACCGGTCCGTCTATGCCGATCGTGGAGCTGGCTGACCGAATCAAGGCCGACCTGGGCATGGACGCGAAAGTGTCATTTTTCTCCACCGGAACGGCGGCGTGCCGGGCGGCGGCGTCGGCCATGCGGTTGGCCACAGGGAAGAAGATTGTGATCAGCGCCGGATATCACGGTTGGGACCCCATGTGGAACCCGGTTCGAGAACCGCTTGAACCAAATGAAGAAGGAGTCGTGGATTTCTATTTCATACCTGAGCTGTTGGAAGCGGCTTTGTCTCGGTACAAGGGGAACGTGGCGGGTATCATCTTCTCGCCGGACTATACTTACTTGAGCGCCGGGACGCTGGAGCGGATCGTGTCGCTGTGCCGATCTCACGGGGTGCTTCTGTGTTGCGACGACGTGAAACAGGGTTACCGGCACCGAAAAGGAGCTTCGCTGGAGCTGGTTACGCAGGAAACCGCGGATCTGTACGTATTTTCAAAAGGCTTGTCAAACGGCCACCGGATTTCCTGCGTTGTGGGGAGAAAGGACGTCATGAAACAAACGAGGGAATTCACCTATACGTCCTACTACCAGTTGGCGCCGGTTGTTGCCGCCCTGGCCACGCTGAGTCGCATGGAAACGGAAACAGGATATGAACGAATAAGGACTTTCAGCGAATCGTTGGTTCGCAAACTCCGGACGTTACTGGAGGCGTCCGAGATGCCCATTCAAGTCAACGGCGGCCCGTTGTTTCAATTCGTGTTCGGCGACCCGCACTTGGAACAGGCATTCTACAAGGAAGCCGTCCGGGAAGGTATTTTGTTGTACGAAGGGGACAACAATGCGGTGTCACTCAGTTTCGACGAAAGCGTCCAAACCGATTTGATGGCGCGTATGCAACGAGTGATTGATCGGCTGGTTGACGCGTTCGGCGCGTTGCGGGGCGCGGAAGTAACGAAGGAGCATACCTTTTTGGCGGCATGGAACATGATTAACGGAGCCTCGGACATTCTACCGTATGAAGAACAGATGAAATTATTGCGCAGGTTGCTGGGTGCGGAGCCATGAAGATCAGGGAAATTCAAATTGGATCGCATAAATTCGATTTCGTTTTCGGGCAGCGCGTGCTCGACCGGATCGACCGGTGGATCGCGCCAGGCGGGTATACCCGATATTTCATCATCGCCGATGACGGGATCCCGGAAGAAATCGTGGAGCGGGCGGTTTCGGCTTTCGCGGAACTGGCACCGACCGTCGCGCTTCGATTTCCCGGCGGTGAAGCGAACAAAACCTTGGAGGTCGTCTCCTATTTGGCCGAGGAGATCATTCGCCTGGGCGCCGACCGCAAAAGTGCGATTGTTGCGGTGGGCGGCGGACTTACAGGAAATATGGCGGGTGTCGTTGCAGGATTGCTGTACCGGGGGATCGCCTTGATTCATTATCCGACCACGTTTCTTGCCGCAACGGATTCGGTGTTGTCCATCAAACAGGCAGTGAACCTGAAGGCGGGCAAAAATCTCGTCGGGTTCTTTTACCCGCCCCGTTTGGTGTTGGTAGATACCGCCGTCTTGACCAATTCGCCCACCCGTCACATACGAGCCGGGATGTGCGAGCTCGTCAAAAACGTTCTGGTGACCGGCAATCGGGACGTCGTCGGTGAACTAAATGCTGACAACCGCTATACGCCGGAACAAATCGGCAACTTCATCGACTATTGCATCTCAACGAAGATTTCCGTCCTGAAAAACGACATGTTCGAGAAAGCCGACGGCCTCATCTTTGAATACGGGCACACCATCGGGCACGCCATTGAACTCGCAGAGAACGGACGAATGCTGCACGGTGAGGCGGTGGCCGTCGGTATGCTGTATGCCGCCAAAGTTTCCAACCGGTTGGAGCTGCTCTCTTCGTCCGATCGAGATTTACATTTTGAATTGCTGGATCGAATCGGAATTTTAGGTGATGTCCGGCTGTCTGCAGACACGGAAGAAATTTATCGGTATTTGCTTCATGACAACAAGCGCGGCTATCTCAATCTGGATGAAGGTAAGATCGGCATGGTCCTTCTCGACGGTATCGGCGCTCCGCACCGGTATGAGGGACAGTTGCTGACCCCTGTGGACAAGTCCTTGGTCTATCAAATCTTGCAGGAAGGCACGGATTGATGATTGCCGCACATCCGCGCATGTCTTTCGTCTTCATGTCGCCGCATTTTGACGACATCGTGCTGTCCTGCGCCGTTTCCATCATGAAGCTGTTGGAAAACGGCCACGTTTGCCGCGTGGTTACGGTGTGCGGCGGTGATCCGGAAACCGGCGTCCGGATCGGGGAAGTGGCGCGACAATATTTGGCGGAAGACCTTGGGCTGGCCCCGGATACGGCGATAACCGGAGCCCATGTCCGGCAGTGGCTGGAACAGCGCAAGCGGGAAGACCGGGAAGCCCTGCGGCTTATCGAGGTCCGGGATTTCCATCTGCTTACGGTCCCGGACGCCATTTACCGAGGTGGACAAAATCTTTATTACGACAAGGAAGCGCATTTATTCGGTACACCTCGGCCAGAAGACGAACAGGCGGTGGTGGGCGAGGTGACGCGATATGCGCTTTCGTTCGACGCCGATCGGAAATGGTGTTGGGTTTTTCCGGCCGTTTCCGCCCATGTGGACCATCGCATCTTGAAACGGGCCGGGCTGGCGCTGCGAAACCTGGGATTTACGGTTGTCTTTTATGCGGATTTTCCCTACTGGCGAGAATCGGTCGCTTTCCCCCACGCGGGGTGGACCCGCGTCGACCTGTGGGACGGAAAGTATGGGAACCGCAAAAAGACGGCGATCATGGCTTACAGGTCGCAACTGACGGGGTTGTTCGGCACGTCCTCGCCGGAAGAGGTTGCCGGCAAGCTGAGCGCGCTGGAAATGTTCTGGGTGTGCAATACGCGTCAGGATCTAATCCATTTGTTGAGATCCTTGTAAGTCGAAAGTATTCCGAAACGAAAGGAGTGGGCCGTCATGCGCGTGTTAACCTATACCGGGCCACGCAGCTTAACAGTGGAAACCGTAGAAGATATCCCGTTGAAGCCTCATCAGTGCAGGATTCGCAGCATGTTTTCCGGAATCAGCCACGGGACTGAAATGAGCGCCTATCGGGGAATCGCACCGTTTTTCACCCTGGAAATGGATCCCGAAACACGGTTGTTTCATGAAATTGAAGCAGACAAGAGGCTGAAATACCCGATCCGCAGCTGCGACGAAGAAGCGTGGTTTATGGGCTACTCAAACGTCGGCATGGTGATCGAGGTCGGGGAAGAGGTGGAAGGTTTTGCGGTGGGCGACATCGTCTTTTCACATGGCCGGCATCAAACAATCGTAAACAAAAACCATAAAAAGATTTTCAAGATTCCCGACGGCCTGCGTCCGGAACTTGCCGTCTTTTTCACCAATCTCGTGACGGCTTACAACGCGGTTCTGGACACCCGCCTGAAAGTCGGGGACACCGTGGTTGTCCTGGGACTGGGTGTTGTCGGCCAGTTGATCGCTCAAATCGCGAAAAAATCCGGCGCGTCGGTGGTCGTCGGCGTGGATTTGTACGAGCATCGGCTGGAGGTGGCCAAAGCGAACGGTCTGGACGTGGCCATCAACCCGAACCGGGTTACTGACGTCGCCTTGGAGACTCGGAAGTATACAAGCCGGAAGGGAGCGGATGCCGTGTTCGAAGCGTCGGGGAATGCCGCCGCTCTGAATGAAGCCGTGCGCATCGCAGCGCCCGACACCACTGTGACCGCCGTCGGATGGTATCACGGTACCAGCCAGCTTATGCTGGCTGAGGAATTCCACCAAAATCGCATCACCATCCGGGCGTCGCAGACGCTGGGAATCGATCCGTCGATTCGGCACACGTACGATGACGACCGCAAACGGAAAGTCGCTCGACGGCTGCTGACCGAGCTTCAATTGGAAAACCTCATCTCCCATCGCATTCCGTTCGAGGAAGCGCCGAAGGCTTACGAGATGATCGATACCCGGCCGCAAGATGTCTTGCAGGTGTTGTTGGTATACGAATGACGGGAAAGCGGGGGCAAGTGATGCGGGTGCTCGTCACGGGCGCAAGCCGCGGGCTCGGGATGGGAATCTGTCAAGTGTTTCTGCGGCACGGCCACCATGTCATCGCGGCTGTCCGCAACCCGAAGCGGGCCGGCCCGCTAGGTGAATTGCAAAAATCCTACGGTACGGCGTTATCCATCGTGGCCATGGACGTAAGCCGCGAGCCGGAGATTGCGGCCGCGCGGAAAGAAGTGGCTCGCTTGGCGCCGACCTTGGACGTCATTATCAACAACGCCGGAATCGAAGGGAACAGGTGCAAGCGGGTGGAGGAAGCGGATGCCGGCGATATCGAGCAAACCTTTCGCGTAAATGTCCTGGGGCCGATCCTGGTAACGAAACATTTCGCCTCGATGCTGCAGGGGAGCAGAGGCGGTATCATCGTGAACATCAGTTCGGACGCAGGCAGCCTAACGGAGATTCCACTCAAGTATTACGGATACTGCATTTCAAAAGCGGCCCTGAACATGTTTACGCGGCTGTGCGCGCGGGAGCTGAAAAACCGGGGCATTCGTGTGTTTGCCGTTCATCCGGGCTGGGTTAAAACCGCCATGGGTGGCGAGGAGGCTCCGCTTATGCCGGAAACGGCGGCCGAGCATCTTTACCGGTTGATTTTGGATCCGCCCGAGGAGGCTTTATCCGGCGCTTTTGTCGACTACACGGGAAAACGAAAGCCCTATTGAAATCCGCAGATTTTACAGGGCGGACGCGGGGGATACGTCATGCCGACCTTGTTTGTTTACGGGACGCTGCGCAGCGGGCAAAGCAACCATCGCTTTCTTGACGGAGCCGTCCTGCTGGCCGACCGCGCCACCACGAACGGAACATTGGTCGACAGCGGAAACGGGTATCCGGGGATGCTGTTGGAAGAGGGGATCGTGTACGGCGAACTCTATGAAGTCTCGGAAGACATCCTTTTTGAGATCGACCAGCTGGAATCTTACCTGGGGCCTGGGCATCCCGACAACCTTTACGAGAGGGTGGAAGTGGAAGTCATCGCCGTCGGAAAGACATATCGGGCCTGGACCTATGTTTATCTGAAAGAGGACTATTTTCCGAAGCGATTTTCGGATTGGGTGAAATATACGAGCCGAAAACTCAGGTAACGGGCAAGGAGGATCGGAGCGTGGGATGGATCACATCGAGCGATACGATGAGCGGTTTTTCGACTGCAGGAAATCTCAAATCCTGGCATGCCTGCACAAAGACAATGTGGACATCGTCCCCTTCTTTTTCAACACCTATCAAAGCACCGATCGGATTTACCAACAGATTTGCGTGGAAGGAAAGACGCGATGGAAGTACACGGACGATTCCTTGTCTGAACAGGACCTGGCCAGGAAAGGGATCACCCTTGTCCGTGTGTCGTTTGACCGTTTTCAGGACGCTTCTGAATATTTGAAAACCCTGACTGCGAGAATTAAAGTCGCTTACCTGTGGGGGGATGAATACTATCTTCCGTATCGAAAGGAGGCGTATCAAAACATTCACTCTGTCCACTCTTACATGGTCACGGGCTACGACGGCGCCACCAAATCCTATTACGTTCAAGACTGGGACGGGCTATACGGCTATCTGGAGGAAAGCCACATTCAAAACGCCTACGATCATTTGCCCGACAGGTATCGAAACATCGAACATCTGGAATATCGGTCCGACGGCCTGCGGTACAATTTTCAGGAAGATTTCGAATTGTTCCTGGGGTGGCTTCGGTCGTTCAAAGATGAAGGCCAATACTACCGTTACGCAGTGGAAGGAGCCAGCACGCTGGAACGGCAGAAGCTGACGGCCATGGAACATGGGTTTGCCATCATCGCATCGTCTCGGTATGTCTTCTCGAAATTTTTGCAATATGTGAATTGCGATAAAAGATTGGTTACAGAAGTTTTGGAATGTCATCGGTTTGCCAAGCTGATCCAAACCATAATTCGCCGGTATTTGCTCTCTTCCGTCGTGGATCAGAGCGATCTGGTCGACAAAATCGTAGACCTCGAAAAACGGGAACGGAGCTTTATCCGGGATTTGCGGGAACGCTATCTGACCTGAACGGGAAAGGAGAATCGGCATGTCCATCGATGTGCAGAATGATGTGCAGAATGACGAACAGACGAAAAAAGTGCTCGGTATTTTGAAAGACGTTTTGCAACTGCCGGAAGAACCGCCATACGACAGCAACCTGGTGTTTTACGGGTTGGATTCGATCACGGCCGTCAACCTGATCGTGGATATCGAAAGCGAATTTCAAATCATGTTCGACAACGACGACCTGTTGATCGACAATTTTGCCACCGTCGAAAAAATCGTAAACCTGAATTTCGAAAGTAAAACTCTTTGAAAAGCTAAAAAGGGCTCCTGTTCTTTGGTAGAATGGTGTTTGACCCAAACAACTCCAGCCAAAGAAAGGAGCACCTTTAAGGTGAAGTCTA
>Ga0181858_1000304_pt1 | contig 22217 bp, 14 predicted proteins | sample NewIslPassag4_SG_FD_130749 | JGI IMG/M metagenome (GOLD analysis project Ga0181858, IMG submission 130749) | Feedstock adapted compost microbial communities from Newby Island compost facility, Milpitas, CA, USA - Passage 4_SG | ecosystem: Engineered > Solid waste > Feedstock > Composting ...
GGATCCGGCGTGGACGAATGGCCCGCCGTGCTGTATAGTAAGAAGAGCCGACTGTAGGGGTGAGCTGTTTGTTTCCGTGGATAGACATAATGATAGGATTTGTCATTGCCTTGCTTGTGACCGCGTTTATGACACCCCTGGTGAAACGCTTGGCTTTTCGCATCGGCGCAGTGGATCGGCCCAACGCCCGCAAAGTTCACGGCCGCGTCATGCCGCGCCTGGGCGGATTGGCCATGTATCTCGGCTTCGTCGCCGCCTTGTCGGTCATGTGGCCGGGGCATCCGTCGGCTTATGTGCTGCTCATCGGCGGCGGCATCATTTTGCTGGTGGGGATGCTGGACGACAAATACCAGCTGCATCCGGTGGCCAAATTGTGCGGGCAATTTTTGGCTGCGCTGGTGCCCTTGATTTACGGTTTCCAGGTGAAACTGCTGAATTTGCCCTTTGACAACGACAACGTGTTGCTCGGCTGGCTCAGTGTTCCGGTGACCCTTGTCTGGGTCATCGGCGTCACCAACGCCGTCAACCTCATCGACGGGTTGGACGGCCTGGCGGCCGGTGTGGCGGCCATCGCCACCACTTCCATGATGGTGATGGCGGTCATTATGAACAACGGTCCGGTCGTCTTTCTCTGCAGCCTGCTGCTGGGGAGCATCATCGGTTTCCTGTTTTTCAATTTCCATCCGGCGCGCATCTTCATGGGCGACTCCGGATCCTTGTTTCTCGGCTACAGCCTGGCCGTCTTGTCGTTGCTCGGGTTTAAACAGGTGACGTTCGTCAGCTTGGTGATTCCGATCCTCATTTTGGCGGTGCCCATTTCCGACACGTTTTTCGCCATCATTCGGCGCATCCTACTAAAGCGGCCCATCATGCAGCCGGACAAAAACCATCTGCATCACCGGCTGCTGGAAATGGGGCTGACCCACCGCCAGACGGTGTTGTGCATTTACGGGATCGCCGCGTTTTTCGGCACCTTGGCCGTGTTGCTTTCGCGGGCGACGGCACTGGAGGCCATCATCATTTTCGTGATTATTTCCATCGTGGCCGAAATTGGCGTGGAGAAGATCGGGCTTGCCGGCAAAAAATACCAGCCGGTGCTCAAATTGATGCGGCGGGTGCAATGCCGCTGGCGCTTCAGCACCGGCTCCAACACCAAGAAGCCGTAAGGCGCCGGGGTAGAGAAAGGGGATATTGGCGTGGAACCACGACACGATGACAAGGCGCCGGGTCTTTCGCGATCCAGGAAGAAAAAACCCAAAAAACGATATCATACGTTACGGCGCGTGTTGCTCTTGTTCACCGTCTTGGTGGTGGGCTTTATCGGCTTTGCCGGCTTTAAGGTCTGGAATACGATGAACAAGACGTACGCCCCGGTGGAAGCGTCGGACGTGGACACCGGCGACGAACATAAGGACGAGCTGCAGCCGGCCAGGAAAAAAGGGGACGAGCCCTTTACCGTCTTGTTGATGGGCACCGATTCCCGCAGCGAGGCCGATCGGGGCCGGCCCGACACCATCATTTTGGCGGCGGCCAATCCGAAAACGCAAAAGGTGACGCTCTTGTCCATTCCGCGGGATACGTATGTGGAGATCGCCGGCAAAGGCAAGAAGGATAAAATCAACCACGCCTACAACTACGGCACCGGGACGATGTTGAAAACGGTGGAAGAGTTGTTGGACATCCCGGTGGATTATTATGTCATGATCAACTTCAAAGGATTCGAAGATCTGATCGATGAGATCGGCGGCATTGAAATCGACGTCGAAAAACGGATGTATTACAAGTCATCCGATACGTACATCAACCTGTATCCGGGACGGCAGGTGCTCAATGGGGAACAGGCCCTCGGTTACGCCCGCTTCCGCCGCGACGCGGAAGGGGATTTCGGCCGCAACCGGCGTCAGCAGGAAGTGTTGAAGGCTTTGGCGGATCAGGCCGTTTCGCTGAAAAACGCGGACAAAGTGTTCGGGATGTTGGACATTCTCGGCAAGAACATCAAACACAACGTTCCGCCGCAAGACATTCCCCGCATGTTGGCCCAGTTCCGCAACATTTCCGGCTCGTCCATCGAGTCGTTGAAAATGGAAGTGACCAGTACCCGGATGGGGCCGCAAAACCTTTGGTACAACCTCGTCTCCGACGAAGAGCGGCGCCGCTTGCACGACGAGCTGGCAGTGCGCCTGGAATTGACGCCGGCGCCGGCGGGCGGAGCCGCGGCCGATGCGGCGGGTGATACGGCGCAAGGGGCGGCCGGCGGTACAACAGCGGCGGGCGTCGGAACCGGCAGCGCCGCCGCCGGGACCGAGGGAACCGGCGCTTCAGGTTCCGGAACCTCCGGTTTCGGAACCGGGGCTTCTGGAACGGCTGGTCCGGGAACGGTTCAGGGGGAGGCGGCCGGTACCGCGGCCCATGAACATGAGAATGCCGGTTGGCTGACGCGGCTGAAACAGTTGTGGGGGATGTTGTTTTGATTCGTCATATCCGATTGATGTGATGCGTGGCACCGCGACCGGTGCCATGTTTCATGTTCGGATGCCGTTGTTGTGTTCAGAGGAAAAGCGCAAATCCAGGGACAAATCCAGGGAAAAGGAGACGGACTATGCGGGAAAGGGTGGCCGTTATCGGCCTCGGATATATCGGTTTGCCGCTGTCGTTGAGCTTTGCCATGAAGGGGACGCCGGTCATCGGCGTGGACGCCAACCCCCGCCTGGTGGAGGAAATTAACGCCGGAATTACCCACCATCTGGAAAGCTACCAGGGCAAAGGAATTCAAGACATATTGCAAGAGGAGCTGGCCAGCGGCCGCTTCCGGGCGACGACCGACTACCGGGAAGCCGTTCCCGGCGCCCTGGCCATCGTCGTCACCGTCGGGATCCCGATCAAAAACGGCGATCCCGATACGTCCCCCTTGCTTTCGGCCATCGCCAGCATCGGGGAGCTTCTGGAGCCGGGGCAAATTGTCATCGTCCGCAGCACCGTCATCCCCGGCATGACCGGCGGCGTGATCCGGGAAATCCTGGAAGAGAAAAGCGGTCTCGAGGCCGGCGAAGACTTTGACCTGGCCTACTGTTCCGAACGCATCGCCGAAGGCCGGGCCTTTGAAGAGTTTGAAAACATGCCGGTGGCCTTGGCCGGCGTAAACGGCCGTTCGGCGGCGGCGGCGGAAGCCGTCATCGCCAAAGTGACGACGAAGGCGCCCATCCACCGGGCCAGCGACATGGCGGTGGTGGAGATCAGCAAAGTGATGGAAAACGTGCAGCGGGACGTGAACATCGCCATGGTGCAGGAATTCGCCCGGCTGACGGAAGCCCTGGGATTGGACATCCACGAAGTCATCGCCGTGGCCAATACCCACAAGCGGGTCCATTTGCTCACGCCGGGGCCCGGCGTAGGCGGATATTGCTTGCCCAACGCCTTGTACTACATGTTGCCGCGGGCGGAAGAACACGGCGTCCCGTTGGAGTTGTTGCGCCTCGCCCGGCGCATCAACGATCACGTGCCGGCTTTCCTCGCCGCGCAGGTCGACCGCTGGGTGAAAGGCAAGGGCAAGGCGCCTTCCGACGTCACGGTGGCGGTGCTGGGCATCGCCATGAAAGACTTTTCCAGCGACGACCGCATCAGCCCGCCCTTGGACACGGTGGAGCGGCTGCAACAGTCCGGGTACCGGGTGAAGGCGTTTGATCCGGCGGTGCCGACGCCGTATCCTTTTAAAGTGGAAAACTTTGAAGAGGCCATCCGCGGCGCCGATGTCATCCTCATTTTGGCGCGGCAGGAAGGCATTCCCTTCGAGGAAATTAGCCGGTGGCGCCCCTTGGCGGCACCGGAGCTGTTCATCGTCGACACGCGGAACGTCTATCGTCCCGAAATGCTGGCGTCATTGCGCGTGGACTATTGGAAGATTTAGTTGACCGGAAGCTTTTCAAGGAAGCCGGACAGGATGTAAGGCTGAACGAAGGTGACACGCGACATGCGACCGAAAGTGCTCATGCTCATCAGTGGCGGCGAGTCGGGAGGCTCCCGCAAGCATGTCCTCGACGTATTGGACCGGCTGAGCGGCGTCCTGGACGTGGAACTGGTGTGCCTCATGCCCGGGCCGGTGTACGAAGAGGGGATACGGCGGGGGTTGCCGGTGGCGCTCCTGCCCCAGGCGGGCCGCCGAGATTTGGCCGTCGTGGCGGCCTTGGTCCGGCGCCTGGCGGCGGAAAGGTTCACCCATCTGCACAGCCACGGCGGCCGGGCCAACTTTGTCGCCGCCTTGGCGTTCCGCCGGTGGGCCAAGGCCCATCCGGAACGAAACCTTTACTGGCTCACGACGGTTCACAGCGACATCCGCCGCGACTACATCCACCACGGTGCCGTAAAACGGTGGCTGTTTACCGGGCTCAACCGCTGGGCGCTGCGCCGCTGCCAGCATTTTATCGCCGTCTCCCGGGCGTTTGCCCGGCAGCTGGAAGACGACGGCATTCCGCCGGAAAAAATCAGCGTCGTGTACAACGGCATTGATATAGATCCGCCGGTGGACGGCTATTCCCGGCAACAGCTGGGGGAAATCGCCGGCTGGGATTTGCGCGGCGACGAGGCGGTGCTGGCCACCGTCGGCCGCCTCCATCCGGTGAAAGAAATCCCGGTGTTTTTGGCGGCGGCGGCAAAGCTTGTAAAGGAAGGCCGGCCGGTGAAGGCGGTGCTCATCGGCGACGGGCCGGAACGGGAACGGCTGGAGGAATGGGTGCAGGAGGAAGGGCTGGCCGACCGCGTGGCGTTTTTGGGTTTCCGCCGCGACGTGGAATCCCTCTTGGCGGCGGTGGACGTGTCGGTGTTGCCTTCCCGCAGCGAAAGTTTTCCGTTCGTCATTCTCGAATCTTTGAAAGCCGGGACTTTGCCGGTGGCCGCCGCCGTCGGCGGCATTCCCGACCTGCTCCCGGCCGAATGTCTCTTCGCGCCGGGCGATGTGGACGGACTGTGCCAACGGCTGCGCCATTGGCTCGATGCCCCGGCGGAACGGGCGGCGCTGGCCGAGCGGCTGCGGCAGCGCGTTCGGGAAGAATTTTCTTTGGATGCACTGGCGGACAAACATGTGCAGATTTATATCGGGTTGATGACACGGACATGATGCAAGTTATTCACGGCGCCATTCGCACCGGGGCGAAGGTCGCCCGAGGATGGAAAACGTCAAAGGAGGAACCCGCTCTGTGAAGTCGACGATGTTGCGAATGTGGACCTATTACGAAGCGATCATCTACATCTTGGTGGCTACCCTTACCATCTACACCCCGGTGCGATTTTTTTTGATCGATTACGTCGCCTCTCCGTTGCGTTTTTACAGTGACCTGGCCGTTTTCTTGGCGGTGTTGTTGGCGCTGCCCGTCGTTTGGCGGCGCATCTTTCCCCTGCACCCGGCGGAATGGTTTTTTCTTGCCTTTACATTGATTGGCCTGATTTCGTCTTTTATTAACGGCATTCCGCTCTTTCACGCCCTGGGGGGGCTGCGGGGGTATTTTCTCTTTTTCTTTTTGACCGTGGTGCTTTACCGTTTGGCGCTGGACCGGGCGTGGGTCGTGCGTCTGCTTCAATTGGCCATGGGCGTGGCTGTCTTCCTCGTCCTGACCAGTGTCTTTGGTCTCATATTGTTCGGCTCCTACGGCCCGAGCGCCTGGGTGGAGGCCCTGTCGTTGACCAACAAGGGGCGGCTGTTGGGTTTGTTGAAAAACCCCAACGGCTACGGCGCCTACTTGATGATGATGCTGTTGGTCGTCATCGCCTGGTATTTGCAGGCGTCCTTCGGCCGGCGGCAAAAACAAGCCTTCGTGCCCGTGTTCGCTGCGGGCGGACAAGGCCTGGCGTCGCCGGCGGTGTTCGGGTTGTGCCTGTTTGCTTTTCTTTTCGCGCTGATGTACACCTTTTCCCGCAGTTCGTGGCTCGGGATGGCCTTCGGCACCGTGACGCTGGCCGTCTTGTCGTTGCGCCAATGGCGCAAGGCGTGGCTGCCGGTCTTGGTGGTGGCGCTGATGATCGTGCCGTTCTTTTTTCCCGTGGCCAAGTACATGCCCACTTTTGAAAACGCGCCCTTTGCCAGAGATGGGGGCGGCGTCGACCAGTCGCTGGCCGAGTTGCGCCAGGAGCGGCTGGAGGAGACGTTTTCCGACGACACGCTGCTGCTCAGCCAAGGCAGCGGGCGGCTTTTCCGCCTTCAGATCGGTGCGCAAATTATCCGTGAACATTTCTGGTTCGGCACGGGTCTGGCCACCTTCGGCGGCTCCGGTGCCATGAATTCGCCGTATAACATCCACGAGGAGTACGGATTGCAGCCCGACTTTCCGGCGGACAACCAGTATTTGCGGGTCTGGGTGGAGACCGGCACGTTAGGCTTTGCGGCGTACATGGGAATGTTGTTGACCGTGGTGGCGAGTTTGTTCCGCATCCGCCGCCGCAGCCGGGACGGGCTGACGCGGTGGCTTGCGACGGTGCTTCTGGCGTGGGCCCTGGGCATGGGCGTCCTGAACGTGCTGGCCAACATGATGGAAGTGCAGCAACTGTCCTTCCTGCTCTGGACGTGGTACGGCCTCCTGCTGGCCCTCGACCGGTACGAGCGGGAGCGGGCCGTAGCCGGATCGGCCGGGACGGCCGGCCGCTGATGCGTCCCGGCGATGTTATTTCCAGCCATCGGCACATCCAACCGTGGCACGAACATCCGATGACACGTAGAAAGGAGGGGACCCGAATGCCGGTCCGGATTGGCATCCTTGGCAATTACGGGCACCATAACAACGGCGACGAGGCGATTTTGTGGGGATTGCTCCGGCAACTTTCCGCCTGGCCCCAGCCGCCGCAAGTGACGGTGTTCAGTTTCGATCCCGCCGACACCCGCCGGCGCCACCCCCAGGTGGAAGCGGCGCCGGTGCTGGTGCGCAAAGGCGGGAAGGCGGCGCTGCTGCCGACGCTGGCGGCGCTCTATCGCCGCCTGCGGCGACTGGACTTGCTCATCATCGGCGGCGGCGCCTTGTTGATGGATACGTTTCGCAATCAGGCCCTGCTGTACACCGGCGTCGCCCGCATCGCCCGCCTGGCCGGCGTGCCGGTGGTGTATCACGCCGTCGGCGCCGGGCCCATCGAAACGGCCCTGGGGCGGTGGCTCATCCGCGAAAGCGCCAACCGGGCCGCGTCCGTCACCGTCCGGGACAGCGAGTCGCAGGCGCTCTTGCGGTCCATCGGCGTGCGCCGGCCGGTGACGGTCGTCTCGGATCCGGCCTTCGGCCTGACGGCGGAGGACGGCTTGCTATTGTCGGATGTCGATGGTCCGGCCGCAGTCAAAGGGCCGGATCCCGGGGCGGCGAAACAAGATGGGTCGCAGAAAACTGAGAAATCCATCGGTTTCCTCCCGCCCCGCCGCCCCGGGGTGCTTCGGGTGGGCATATCCGCCATGCCGTGCTATTACCCGGGGCTGGCGTCCGACGGCGATGCGGAACGTTACGCCGCCTACGTGGAGGGCATGCGGACCTTGACCCGGGGGCTTCTGGCCATGGAAGTGCCGACGGCGGTGGAAATCGTCTACTTCGGCACCAAATATCCGCAGGACGTGGAGACGGCCAAGGAAATCGTCGCCGGAACGGGCGGCGGCCAAAGATTGCACGTTCTGGACCGGGAATTGGCCCCGGACGAGCTCATCGCCTTGATAGGGGAACTGGACATGCTCATCGCCACCCGGCTCCACGCCCTCATCCTGGCCACGGTGGCCGGCACCCCTTCCATCGGCATCGCCTACCGTTCCAAGGTGCGGGCCATTTTTGCCGACAACGGCCGGGAGCAGTGGACCGTCTCGCCCGAAGAGCGGGACTGGCCGAAGAAACTGCTCGGCCTGTGGCGGGAGATGGCCGCCCGGCTCGACGCGGAACGGCTGGCGGTGCGGCAAATGGCCGAGACGAACCGGCAGGCGGCGCGGGAACAGACGCTGGACCTCGCCCGTCTGGCGCGGACGGGTGTTTTGCCGAGGGATGAGACGGGACGGGATACGGGGTCGCCGGCCGCGGATGACAATGCGGGCCGCGGCGGGACGGAGCCCGGGGAAGGCGGGAAAAGATGAGTTTTTTGAAACGTTTCGGCGTCGTGGCGCTGGTCAACATCATCGCCCAGGCCATGGGCTTTTTGCGGGAAGTGGCGCTGGCGTACCACTTCGGGGCGACGGCGGTGGTGGACGCGTATTTGGCCGCCTTGACGGTGCCCAATTTTCTCTATCTCGTCCTCGGCGGCGCCGTGACCACCGCCGTCATTCCGTTTCTCGTGGCCCGGCCGGAAGGCGCGCCCCGCTGGCGGCAAGTGGACGCTTTGACGACCCAACTGGTGGTCTGGACCGGTTTGGCCATCGTCTTGACGTTCATCGTTCCCCAGTGGGTCGTGGGATTGGCGGCGCCGGGGCTGGCGCCGGCGGCGGCGGAACTGGCCCGGACGTTGTTCCTCTGGATGATGCCGGCCAGTCTCTTCATGATCTTGGGTTCGCTGTATACCGGCGTTCTGAACGCCCACGACCGGTTTCAGGTGGCGGCCCTCGCCCGCCTGGCGCTGAACGGCGCCGTCGTCCTCTTTTTGCTGGCGGGGGCGGGATTTTGGGGCATCCACGCGGCGGCTTACGGCGTGCTGGCCGGAGCGGCCGCCTTTCTCTTCATGCAAGTGTTGCAACTGTACCGCATCGGCTACCGCTTCCGCTGGCGCTGGCGGCATGAGGATCTGGGCGGCATTTTCGCCCAGGCGGTGCCGATTCTGTTGGGCGGCGCCATCATGCAGCTGTATACCGTCATCGGGCGGATGCTGGCCAGCGGCGCGGAGGAAGGGGGCATCGCCGCCCTGAACTACGCCATGTTGGTGATGCAGTTGCCGCAAAGTTTGCTGGTCGTCACGTTGTCCACTTTGCTCTTTCCCGGCCTTTCCCGCCATGCGCAGGCCGGGGCGCTGGATGCGTTGGCCGACGTCATGCGCCGCGGCGCCCGGGGGCTGTTGTTGTTGCTGGCGCCCGTCGCCGCCTTGCTGGCGGCGGGGGCGGCGGAGGCGACGGCGGCGCTCTTCGGCTACGGCGCCTTTACCGCCGACGACGTCGGGCGGACGGCGGCCGTCCTCGCCGTCCTCGCCTTCGGCATACCGGCCCACGCCTTGACCTTTTACTTGACGCGGGCATATTACGCCTTGCGGGCGGCAGTGGTTCCGGTGGGCCTGTCACTGGTAATCGTCGTCGGCCTGAACAGTCTTCTCGGCTGGCTGTTGCAGCCATTGTTGGGGTTGGAGGGCATTGCCCTTTCCATCACCGCCACCGGCTGGCTGAACGCGCTGCTGCTGTTGGCGATGGTCACCCGCCGCCTGGGGGAACCGGCGTTGGGGCGGGGCGTGTTGGGCATTGGCCTGCCGGCCGCGACCGCCGGCTTGGCCGCCGGGGCGGGATATTGGCTTGCGGGCCGTTGCGTAGACTTTTTATTGCAGCTGGCCGCAGCGCAAGGAAGCGGCTTCGTCCAGTGGCTTTCCGGAAGCGGCGCGCAGGCCTGGCCGCAGCTCATCCTCGGCGGGTTGGCGGGACTTGTCGTCTACGGTGCCGTGCTTATGCTGTGGAATGTGCCGGAATGGCGGCAACTGGCCGGGATGCTGCAGCGGAAAAAAACCGCCGGCGCCCGGCGGGAAACGGAGTGAGCCGCCGGCAAGGGAGCAGGAAACGGAGCAGGAAACATCCAGACAAACACGATTCGCTTAACTGCAATATTGGTGTTCAGGAGACGGAACGTGCAAGAAACGGAGTGAGCGGGACGTGATGGATACGGGACATCCGGAAGCTTTGTCCACGGCGGCGGAAAACCCCGTGACCTTCGAACACATACTTGGTGTGCGGGTGGGAAATTTCACGTACGACACATTGCTGGCGGAAGTGGAGCGGGTCATGGCCGAAGGGCGGAAGACCATGATCGTGGCCATCAACCCGGAGAAAGTGATGAAGGCCCGGACCGACGCGGCCTTGCGGAAACTGTTGAACGAAGCGGAAATGCCCATCGCCGACGGGATCGGCGTCGTCCTGGCCTCCCGCCTGCGGGGCGGGGCCATCCGGGAGCGGGTGACGGGCATCGAGACGATGCTTTGTTTGTGCCGCCACGCGGCGGCCAAAGGGTATCCGGTCTTCCTTCTGGGGGCCAAGCCGGGCGTGGCGGAACAGGCGGCCCGTATCTTGCAGGAGCGGTATCCGGGGCTTGCCGTGGCCGGGACGCAGCACGGGTATTTCAAGGACGAACGGGAAGTGGTGGAGCGCATCAACCGTTCCGGCGCCCGGCTGCTCTTTGTCGCCATGGGCAGCCCGCGGCAAGAGTACTGGATTCGGCGACATATGGACGAATTGGCTCCCCGGGTGTTTCAGGGGGTGGGCGGCAGTTTTGACGTCATTTGCGGCAACATCCCCCGGGCGCCGGTTTGGATGCAGCGGATGGGCCTGGAGTGGCTGTACCGCCTGCTGAAAGAGCCGACGCGCTGGCGGCGGCAATTGGCGCTGCCGAAGTTTTTGTGGCTCGTCTTGACGCGGAAAGAATGACTTCGGGCCCGGCGGTTCATTGGGCCCGTTTTGTTTTGGACAGGCAACTTTTCGTTGCCGTTCTTCACGTTGCAGCATTCCATGTGCTACACTCCATACAGAGGAATGAACGCCAGCAAAAGGAGGAGAAACCACCATGAAGCGGTTGTGGAAACGCCTGGGGGTGATGGCGCTGGCCGGTGCCCTATTGCTGCCCGGCACGCCGTTTGTTCCCGCTGGGCCGGCGACGGTCAGTGCGGCGTCGGTGTTCCCCGACGTGACACCCGGTACCGTTGGCGAAAAAGTGCAGCGGGCTATCGAAGCTCTTTCCGCAAAAGGGATTATTCGCGGCTTTCCCGACGGCAACTTTGGGCCCAACAAGGCCATTACCCGGGCGCAATTTGCAAAAATTTTGGCCCAGGTGCAAGAATTAGAACCAAAACCGGAAGCGGCGGCCCAATTTACCGACATCTCGGATCCGGAGCAGCGGGGCTGGGTCGGCGCGTTGGTGGCGGCCGGGCTGACCACCGGCACGTCGCCCACCACCTTTTCGCCCAACCAGCCCATTCAGCGGGATCAGTTCGCCACATTCATCGTCCGGGCTTTGGGCGCCGAAGAGATTGCCAAAAAGCTGAACAAAACGCCCAACACGAAAGACGGCTCCCGCATCAGCGACGCCCACCGGGCCAACGTCGCCCTCTTGATGGAGCTGGGACTCATTGGCGGTTTTCCCGACGGCACGTACGGCCCGGCCCAGCCGGTGAAGCGCCAGCAGGCGGCCAGTGTGTTGTACGACTTGCTGCAAAACCGGAAGCGGTATGAACAGTCGGCGCGCCAGCTGTCCAACGACGTCCGCATTGTGCAACAGGAAGACGGCACATTGAGCGTGGAAGGCGTCATCAACGGGGCGGCGAAAGTGGACGTGACGCTGACGGACGGCAACAACCGGACGGTTTTGGAAAAAAGTGTATCTACCAGCAACGACGGCCGTTTCGCGGTGCGGACCGAACAGCGTTTTTTGATGCCGGCGACGGTGAAAGCGACCGTCATTGGTTATGACAAAGATGGCAGCGAGTTGGCCCGCTTGACGGCGACGGCGCAAGTGGGGAACAAACCGGTGAAAGGGTTGTTGGACGGCCCCGATTTGTTGCAGGTGGAAGTGGATCCGAAAGATTGGCGGCAGGTGCGTTTCATCTTTGATGAATCCATCCGGCGCATCGAAGAGCCGGAACGGTTTTTCCTCATCACCGCCGACGGCATGAAAGCGCGGCCGGAAAAGACGGAATTGGCCTCCGATGATCGCATCGTCATCGCCCGTATGAGCCACGAGCGGCTTGTGGCCACGGCGACCATCGCCGGTGTGCAGGCCGGTGCCGTCGTGAATCAGGATAACAGGAGCAACGTGCCCTTCAGCCTGCCGCTGCAGGACGTCACCCTCGACGGCATGACCGCCGGGCCGGAATTGGAAAGCGTGACCGTCCGCAATTTCCGCTTCAAGAAAGGGGATCGGCCCGGGGCGGAACCCATCCGCGCCACATTCACCTTCAACCGGACGCTGGAACGGGATTTGAAACTGGGCGCGTCCGACGCCCGGCGGTTCGGGCTCGTGCTGAAAGACGGCACGGTGCTCAAAGGCAGCGGCATTTATCAGGTGAAGACGAACGAAATTACCGTGGATTTCGATTTGAGCGTGAAAACGCCCATTGAAGATCCCGAGGATCGCCCGGCGTTCATTTTTTCCAAGCGTTATTTTGATTTGAAATGGGAAGATCGCACCGCGAATATCACCGATGTCGTCTTTGCCCGGGAATGGACGCGGGACGAAGTGGTGCGGGCCTTTGTCGAACCGGGCGTCGTCCGGTCCCGGGACGCCGTCTATACCGACAAACTGTCGCCCAATCCGTTTGCCGTGATGGACACCCGGTACGGGCGGAACCTGGCCAACGAACTGTACCGCGCCGACTTGGATCTTTGGGACGGTATGCTGGAACTGCAATTCCTGAACAACCTCGAGGCGCTCATCGGCAACGACAAGCCGTATCCGGCGGGGACCAAGGGTCTGGACACGTTGCGGGACGATCTGATCTACGGCATCACGTTGAACCTGGTGAGCGGCGAACACGTGCCGTTGCATCGGATTGAGGTGCGGAACACCCGGGGAGTTCGGACGGGGGACGGCTTTACGCTGGAAGTGGACAAGCGGGATGTGCGCATTGCCTTTGACGAGGATGCGGTGGCCACTGTGGCGCCCGACAACCGGGAACTGACCGTCGGACAAATTTTGGCCATGACGTCCGGGGTGACGGTTCAGTTGAACCCTTGGACGGCGGCGGCGGATCCGGCCCTTTGGCAACCGTATCCCGAAACGGAGCCGGTGGCCGTCAAGACCGTCTCCATTGAACGGAATGTGGAGGCCGGCATGACCGCCGCGCCGGTGTTGGAAGAAGTGTTCGGGGAGTACGACAAAAAGGCGGACGCGTTGAAAGTGACGTTTACGTTCAGCCATCGCATTTCGGAAGTCGACGAAAGCCGCTTCTTGTTGTACACCCGGGACGGCGACTGGTATGACGCAGACCGGCTGGCGGAAACGGGCCGGGACACGGTGACGCTGGTTTATGACATTCCGGAAGAAGAGGCCGAAGCCGTGGTGTTGGCGGTCGTCGACGAAGGCGCCGTCAAAGGGGATCGATTCTTGAAAGGGATTGCCAACCCGCCGGCCAGTTTGCCGTACAATTGAGGCCATGTAGATTTAAGAAAATGATAATGAATTGGACCTTTACGAATCAGGTTGTCCATGATAGACTTTAGACTGGGTGAAGTGTCGGTTTGCCAATGCAGGGAGAAAAAACCAAAAAAATTTTTTCTTCCGTTGCAACGAAACGTGCCACTGGATCGTTATGCTTAGTGGATGCAGCAAACGACATCCACCCAGGACATAGGATGTAAAATCTTGCTCTGCCTGCGGAAAGGGGGGAAACGGATGGCCAAGAGGGAGAGCGCCATTCCTTCAAAACAATTATCGAAGTCGAGTCGAGGAGGAGAAACTGGAGCCATGAACAAGCTGTTCAAGAAAGTAGCCACAACGGCTCTGGCCGCCACGTTGGTATTGCCGGCCGGAATCGCTGGCGCAGCCGCCAAGTTCCCGGACGTCAATCCCAACACCGTGGCGCCGGAGGTACAACAAGCCATTGAATCCCTGGCCGAACAAGGGATCATCAACGGGTTCCCGGATGGAACGTTCGGTCCGAACAAATCCATCACCCGGGCTCAATTCGCGAAAATTTTGGCCCAAGTACTCGGTTTGCAAGCCAATCCTTCCGCTGCCGCCCAGTTCACGGACGTGAAAGATCCGGAACAAAAAGGCTGGGTCGGTGCGCTGTATGCGGCGGGCTTGACCACCGGCACGACGGCGACCACCTATTCGCCGAACAAACCGATTCAACGGGACCAAGCCGCGACCTTCCTGGTACGGGCTTTGGGAATTGAAGATGTGGCGAAAGAGTTGAACCTGACGCCGAACACCATTGACGGCGCCCGGATCAACGATTCGCACAAAGCCAACGTCGGTCTGTTGGAAAAAATCGGCCTGGTGAAAGGGTATCCGAACGGATACTACGGACCTGGCGATGCTTTCAAACGTCAACAAGCCGCCAACTTGCTGTATAAAGTGCAACAAGAAGGCGACACGTTCGTAAATGCCGCGAAGTCCTTGCTCAACAAAGTGGAAGTCGTCTATAACGACAACGGCACTTTGACGGTGAAAGGTTCGATCAACGGCGCTGTCACGGTTGACGTTGTGGTTCGGGAAGCGGACACCGCCAGCACCCAAGCGCCTGGAGACGTGCTGTTTGAGCAAAAAGGCGTGAAAGCCGAAAACGGTGTGTTTGAAGTTACCACCAACTACATCGGCAACAAAGCCGTCACCGTGAATGTCGTCGGTTATGACGAAGAAGGCAATGTTGTCGGCCAAGTCAACCAAGCAGCGAAGTCCGAACAAGGTGAAGTGCAAGGCTACACCGAAGCTCCGGACTTGATTGCGGTTCGGGCCGACGGCAAGTATGTGTACTACACCTTCGATGAAGAAATTAAAGATGAGGGCGCCAACACTGATTTTTATGTGGTAATGTTTAACGGTGAGACTGCTCTGGCTAAAGACATTAAAGTAGAAAAAGACAAAGTCACCGTCAGGGCTGAATTCCACAATGCGAGCATTCCGGCCATTTCCACCTTTGCTGGAGTGAAAAAAGGCGCTGTGACCGACAAAGACGGTGATGAAAACGTTGCGGCCACGTTGCCGCTGAACAATGTGAAAGTCGGTGGAACAACCAGCGGTCCTGACCTGAAATCGGTGAAGATTGATTCCTTTAAAGAAACCGCCGGTGACAGCACATACACCGCTTTCAAAGTAGAATACGAATTTGACGAAGAGTTAGACCCGGACTTTGATCTGGACAATCATCCCATTGATCCTGCGGCTTTCCAACTGTATCTCAAAGACGGTACGAAGCTCGTGGGTAAACAAGTGACCAAATATGGCAAAGAAAAAGTTACGGTGGAGTTTGAAGTCAACTTCAACAATAACAATAACACTGTAACCAGCATCGTATATGTTAACAACGACGAGAACCAGGGTGTGATCGGAGCAGTATACAACGCAACAGGACGGTACAAAACAAAAATTGAACGTGACGATGTCGCGTTGGCTGTTGTACTGCCCGCAACCGTCGGGGATAAAGCTACCACCAACGGTGACGGTAGCAGCAAACCGAACCCCTTGACCGTTGTCGAAGCGAGAACCAAAGTATCCGCCACTTACTTGCGCAGTGTGGATGTTAATTTCAAAAATGGCGAAATCACGTACACATTTAGCCGTGATGTGGAAAACACAGGTCTCACGGGATCTGACTTGACTTTAACCCTTATCAATGGCAGCACGGTAACTTATGATGCTTACCAAAAAGATGTTGAGATTAAGCGGAACAAAGTAACAGTCACGTTGGATGATGTAGTTGGTTCTTCGAACTTGCTCGCCAGTGTGGTGGGTGCCGGAGTCAACGAAGTAGACATTAACAGCCCAAACGAAAATGGACGAATTGTTCCGAGCGTTGTTGCTATCGAACGTAGCTTCAATGCTGGTGAAATCTATGGTCCGGTTCTCAAAAAAGTCGAAAGCGACTATGATGAATCGGATGAATTGCTGACAGTTACCTTTACCTTCTCGGAAGATTTAGCTGATGATGTAGCAGAGGATAAGTTCTTCCTCATTGATGCAGAAGGTAAAGAAGTAGACTACGAAATCGATGAAATTGAAGTCGATGACAATGAAGTTGTCGTCGTCTTTGAAATCGAACAAGAAGATCTGGAAAATGTAGTCTTGGTGGTTGTGGAAGACGGAGCAGTCACATCCAATGTGAAATATCGGAAAGGTCGTCCGAACCCGGCGGTAGCATTGCCGTTCTAACCTATCGACATTGAACAGTTAAATAAACCCGTGGCGTGACCGCCGCGGGTTTTTTTATGAGCGATGTATCAAACTACGGGGTGAATCGTTCATTGCAACCAGCAGGAGACTGGAAAACGTGGAAAAGTATTGTAACAAGATCACTGACGCTATGGTTGGTATTGGTCCTGCTTGGTACATCAATAAATAATTTGATACCTTTGACGGAAGCAGCTAATGCGAACCTCGAAGCCCGCGCCGTATGGCTCCACCCCAACTTATCCTTAACGAGTCCGGAGAAAGTGGAACCGTTGGTGGACAAGCTGGATAAGGCGGGGGTGCAAATCGTCTTTCTCGCCGTCAATTCAACGGCGGGCGAAACGTATTACCCAGGCAGCGCCCTCTTTCCGACCGACGACATGTTTAAGGCATGGGATCCGATCCGGGCGTTCCTCAATGCGGCCCATGCCCGAGGTATCGAAGTCCATGCCTACGTTCATCTCCTGAACAACCCGTACCTTGCGCAAAAGTACCCCCATTTGGCGGCGGTGAACCGGGTGAATGCGGACAAGGAGACCTTGGCCTGGCTTTTTCCCGAAAGTTTGATGCCGTCGTACAACAAACCCCGGGGCGTGGACGAGATCGTGATCTATTTGCCCGGGTACGGGCTGCGGACAGGGACAAACGACTTTGGTACGGAAGTGATCGTCCGAAACGGCGTCGTCGAGTCAGTGAACGTCCAGATCGGGAATAGTTACATTCCGTCCGACGGATATGTCATATCCGGCCACGGCAGCGGGGCCCGATGGTTGATGAACCATTTCTATCCCGGCATGTATATTACCGGGGAAATCGCCCCACAAAGGAAGGTTTCGGATCGGTGGCTGGAACCCGCGGAGCCGAAAGTACGGCAAATTCTTATTCAGTGGACCCATGAGCTCATGTCCCGTTACAACTTCGACGGGTATCATTTGGATCACATTCGTTACACGTGGACGGAAGAAGGGGAAAAGACGCTGTTCAATTATTCCTTGTACAACGGCCCGAAAGTGTGGACGGAAGAATTATATGGATACAGCGATGTTAACCGCCAAGCATTTGTAACAAAGTACGGTGTCGATCCCTTTTTCCTGGATGCGCAGAAACAACCGGAACTGTTCCAGGCGTGGCTGGAGCTGCGGGAAGACAACGTCACGGAACTGGTCCGCCAGCTGGCGGAGACGGCCCGCAGTTACAATGACCGGATGGTTGTGAGCGCGGCATTGGCCAACCGGGAGGCGTATGACGACTGGTTCAGCCAGTTCAGCGGGGTCGATTACCGGAAACTGGCCCGTCATTTGGACATCGTCATTCCCATGGCTTATTATGTGGAACAGGGCGAATCGGCCAAAATGTTTCCTGACAATCCGGCTGAATGGGTAGGATTGGTCACCCGCGGAGCAAAGGAACGCATCGGGAAACAGGCGCTTTTGTACACCGGAATCGGCCTGGCAACACGGAACATGGACAAAATGAACTATAACGACTGGCTTCAGGCGGTGTACATTGCCCAAGAAAATGGGGCTGACGGCGTGGTCATCTTCGACTGGTACAACGCGACGTACGGCGAAAACGACTACCGGGCCGTTGACGCCATCAGCCAACGGGCATGGAATATGCCGGCGGACATTCCCCATCGGGATGCGGTCACCATGTATTTGGTCAGGGCCTATTCGGATCCACCCTTTGTCGACATTCGGCCCGGATACCAGTTTGAGGATGCCATTTATACGTTGGTGGCGCTGGGGATGATGAACGGGTACGGTGACGGAAGGTTCGGTCCCGACGATCCCATGACTCGGGCGCAGGCCGCCGTCATCATGACGAATGCCCTGGGATTGGCGGCCGCACCGGCCAATTACCCTGATATAAAATCAGATTTTTGGGCCTATGGCGCTATCGGAGCCATGCAACGGGCCGGAATCATGAGCGGCGACGGTACGGGGTTCCATCCCGGACGTTACTTGACCCGGGCCCAGATGGCGAAAATGTTGGTGTTGGCCTTCGACATGCTGCCCGGGCCGTATACGTACACGTTCCCGGACGTTCAACCGGAAGACTGGTATTTCCCTTACGTGCAAATAGCCGCCAGCAACCAGATTTTTGGCGGATATGCCGACGGACGATTCGGTCCCAACGATCGGCTGACTCGGGGACAGGCGACGTCCATGCTGTACAAGGCGCTGCAATGGGCGCAACAACAGAGACAGGACGAATGAGAGAATTTGTCATTGCGATAATGGGATCCAGTACGCATTGAACCTCGCTCGAAGTTTGGGCGAGGTTTATTTTTTCGATGTTTCATTGGCACTTCAAAGATTTTTATTGGTCGACGTCGCGGTGGATGCCATCGATGCGTCGAAGGAAACGGGGGGGATTATGGAAGGGTACATTCAAAGGACGTTTGGTGCCGGTGAATCATACGTTCCGACGCAGAAAGGAATTGAAAGATAGTATGATTTATAGGCCAGGAATCAAATCTGAAATGTTTGGAAATCACATCGAATCGACTGGACAAGCAGCGAATTATATCGTATTCTTTAATGTAGAGTAAATTACTATACAAAAGACGACTATTTAGAAAGCCGGAGTTTGTGCCGGCTTTCTTGCGTGAAAGAGGTAAGGGCATGAGCACACAAAAACAAAAAGCTAACAAAAAATATACGAAACAAACTGAAGGTGGAACTAAACAGTCAGTCGTAGACAGTTCTGTATCAAATACCCTATTGTCGATGGATGGATGGACGTGGCGGGAACTGTTGACACCCGAATGGGCAGGATTGCTTGTCATTGGGCTTGGTTTAATCATCGTGCCTTATTTTCGTGGCTTGTTTTTTGATACGGACATGATGGCGGTCGAGCAGATTCTATGCTTGCTGCTGCTGGCTATTGGCATCTGGAAATGGATTGAACATTCCCGAAAAACCCGCGTTCATGAAATTGGGAAGTTTTCATCAGTTCATTCGAAAGTGTTGTTCAATTCCAGACACCTTTTTATCTTCGCTTTACTGATACCATATGTGATCGGTCTTTGGACGGCAGTGTCGCCCTACGGCAATTGGCTCCAACTGTTTCGCTACACTTCATATGCCATTGTTTTTTTCATGGTGGCCGAAGCTGTTTCCCGCAAGCCGGGGGCCGGTGCCTTTTTGCAGTTGGCCATTCAAATTTCCATCGGCTGGACGGCGCTGTTTGCCGTGGCCGCGGCATTGGGGCAAGTGACATTTAGAGACGCTGTGACTGGCGGACGCCTATCCTCTGTGTTTCAATACCCAAACACGTTTGCCATTATCCTGGCGGTTGGCATTGTCGGTGGTTTGCTGTTGACACTCAGACGGCAATGGTGGTACCAAGCCCTCGGCGGACTCTTTTTAATTCCTATGGGATACGTGTTTCTGCTGACCCTTTCCCGCGGCGCATGGTTGTTTTTTCCTATTGTTTATTTGTTGGGAATGCTCATATTGCCTGTCCGGGCCCAATGGGCGTATCTTATTCATTCCGTACCGCTGGCGGCGGGTGTAGGTTTGTTGCTATTGGGTATCGGGACGCAATTGGAAGGAGCTTCTGCTTTTGTCGTTTGGGCATGGATGATAGCGGTCTTGACCATCGGTGCCGTCGGTTATCCCATGTTGGTGCGCGTGTTGACCGGACGGCTATTGTTGCAGGGCCAGGCGGTTCCGGTTGATGAAGCCGGGCAGGGAGATCAAAAGGTCCGGGCACGTACCGGATTGGCCGGTTTTATGTTCCAGTTGGTGTTGCCGGTGGTTATTGCAGTGTTGTCGGTGGGGGGTTTGTGGGCGATACTTACCAGCCCTGCCATACAAAAAATGTTGCCCGATACGATTCAGAGCCGTGTAGCGGAGATCAATTTTGAAACACATAGTGTGATTGAGCGGGGATATTTTAACCGGGATGCTTTGGAAATTTTCCGGGATTATCCCGTATTCGGGGCCGGCGGCGGCGGCTGGCGGGCCTTGTTTCAGCAATATCAGGATTATCCGTACTGGTCCACCCTGTCCCATAACTTTTTCAGTCAGTTGATAGTGGAGACGGGAACGGTCGGGTTGGTATTGTTTGCCGCGATTTTGTTGTATTTCATTTGGCGGGGGTTTCGCTGTTACATCGCTTCAGAAAGCATGGAACAGCATTTGGCAAGGGGTTTTTATTTCGTAATTCTTGTCGGATTGTTGGGACATAGTGTCATTGACTTCAATATGAGTTATGGTTATGTTAATTTTCTCCTTTTTTCATCGTTAGCCGCATGGCAGGCAGGAAGAGTGGTAAAATCCAATACCAGACATATCTTTTCATCCAATGTGTTAAAAAAAGTTTTGCAGTCCTTTGCTACACAAGTGCGTCTTATATACACCACAACTTATCTGTTGTTGTTGATTATTGCCGGGACAATGATTTTTCCGATACACAATTTTTCCAAAGCCGAAGCATTGTTCGTTGATGCTGGAAAGATGTTGGAAGCGGGGAATGTGTCAGAGGGGTTAAACAAATTGGAGCATATTATTCGAATCAGTCCCTACAAAGCCGATTATCACCTGACGTACGGCAGTGTGTTGCTCGCTGTTGCGGAACAACAAGGTGAACAAATAAAGTTGCAAGAAGGGATTGAACATATCAAACGCGTGGCCGAGTTGGCTCCGACCCAGCCGCAAATTCTAGCCAAGGCAGCGGATTATTTGGTGCAGAGCGGCAAATCGGAAGAGGCTTATGAGCTAATGAAACAAGCCTTACAATATGGGCCATGGGATATTGATTTGTATACCCTTTTTATGAAAATCGCGTATAAGGTGGGAGAAGATCGTTTGGCTAATGGAGATAAGGATGCCGCCAAAGAGGCATGGGAAAATGGGATCCGGTTGTTCGGCCAAATAGGACCAATGCACGAATCACTGGGTAATTTACCGGATGCACTGAATAAAGGCCGGGATTTTTTTGAAACGGAGGAACAGCAACTGTTGGCTGGCAAGCTGCATTATCGGTTGGGGCAGTTTCCAATGGCTTTTGAAAAATTGGAACCGCTGATGGAGAGTCAAGATGAAGATATACAGCGGCAGGCAATCCTTTGGGGTTTGGCGGCCCAACTGCAGGATGGAATTCCGGTGGAGGAAACTGTGGGTTTTGAGATATTTGTGGAACACGCAGAATGGGCTGATCAGTTACGCCCGATTTTGACGTTAGAAATTTTGAGCGGAACTTGAGTTTTTAGAAAGAAATCACTGTTGGAGTTAATGCAGAAATGAAACAGGGGGAACCCCACATGAACGTAACCATCATCGGGAGCGGCTACGTAGGACTGACAACGGGGGCTGTTTTGGCGTATTTAGGGAACCAGGTAACATTGCTGGATATTGACGAACGAAAAATTTCTCTGTTGCGGAGCGGGAAATCGCCCATTCATGAACGAGGATTAAATGAACGGCGAAGCCAATACGTTTTATGTGGAAGAGGCGGCCCGCAGCTTTGCGGAGCGATTGCAGGATGGAAAACAATATACCGTGGTGGTAAACTGTACCCATTGGTACGAACCGTCGCGTCAGCCAAATTATTCGCCGCATTCTGCTTGAACGGGATATTCATGCGGATGTGTTTGTGGCATCCAATCCTGAATTTTTACGGGAAGGCATGGCGTTGTACGACAGTTTTTATCCCGATCGAATCATTATCGGCGCGGAAGAACCGGAGGCCGTGGAGATGTTGCGACGACTGTATCGTCCGCTTATGGAGCAGACGTTTGAGCCTTTGGACTGGATTCCGCGGCGGGAAGGGGCTGGCCTTCCCCCTCTTATTACGACTGATCCTATCAGTGCCGAGATGATCAAGTATGCTGCCAATGCTTTTTTAGCATTAAAGATTAGTTTTATCAACGAAATAGCGGGCTTGTGCGAAAAAGTGGGTTCCGATGTGACCGAGGTAGCTCGCGGAATCGGTTTAGATTCCCGGATCGGCCCTCGCTTCCTGAATGCCGGGATCGGTTGGGGAGGAAGCTGCTTTCCAAAAGATACAGCCGCGCTTTTGGCCATTGGTAAAGAACATAATTATGAGATGCCTATTGGAAGCAGTTGAGTCCGTATAATTGTGTAAAATTGGTTTCCCTATGAAATAAATGGAGCCATTTCTTGTGTCCCTCGGTTAGAATGAAGATGCCTACAACATTCACAGAGAGGAGACATTAGAAATGGCTCAATACCAGATTAC
>Ga0181858_1000306_pt1 | contig 22179 bp, 18 predicted proteins | sample NewIslPassag4_SG_FD_130749 | JGI IMG/M metagenome (GOLD analysis project Ga0181858, IMG submission 130749) | Feedstock adapted compost microbial communities from Newby Island compost facility, Milpitas, CA, USA - Passage 4_SG | ecosystem: Engineered > Solid waste > Feedstock > Composting ...
CCGCCGTCCCCCACCCCCCGGGCAAAAAAAAGCCCCCCGACCCGGGCGAGCCCCGCCAGCGCCGCCATGCCGGTGACGAACAGCCAGTCGCGCCGCACGCCCGGAAAGGCCACGAACTGAAGCGCCGTCGATGCGGCATAGGCGACGAAATGTTCCAGGTACGACGTCGCCATGACGTGGGGGCGGATCTCCCCGGGAACCCACGACAGAATCAGAATGAAAATCACGCTGGCGACGGCCGAAACTCTCAGCGCGGCGTGCAGCCGGCGCGCGGATGCCGGTGAAGTCATGAAATTGGCTCGATGGTGCCGGCCCAAGGGGGCGCCGTACGTCACGGTGCCGGCCGGTCCGCATGCGCCCCGGTCACGAAGAACCGGCGCTGCGGGCCTTCGAGGCACAGGCACGTAAGGCGTCCGGTCGCGAACGCGCCGGTATCGATGCCGATGCGGTTGGGGCGCTCCTCCGGTGCGGCGCTGATGGTGTGGCCGTGCACGACCACCTTGCCGTGGTCGCGCGTGGCGCTAAGGAATTCCTCGCGGATCCACAGCAGGTCGTGCGCGCGCTGCGCCGTCAGCGGAACGCTCGGGCGGATGCCGGCATGGACGAACAGGTAGTCGCCCTCGACATGCGTCAGCGTCAGCGCCGACAGGAAATCGCGGTGACGCGACGGCAGCCGGGCGCGCAGTTCCGCCTGCGCCGCAAACGGGGACATGACCGCCTGGGCTATGACGCCGGCGGGCACGCCGTAGCTGCGTAGAGTCTCGAGACCGCCGTTCATGAACCACATCGGTCCGGCCGCGGCATCGTCCAGGAAGTCGAGCATGGCGCGCTCGTGATTGCCCATCAGGTGGACGGTCTCGAAACCGGCCGGTTTCTCGTCGAGCAGGACGTCGATCACCTCCCGCGACCATTTTCCCCGGTCGACGTAGTCGCCGAGATAGATCAGCACTCGCCGGCCGGCGTGGCCGGTGGCGTCCGCCTCGATCTGCGCATGGAGCGACCGCAGCAGGTCGACCCGCCCATGGATGTCGCCGATGGCATAGACGCGCGTGCCCGGGGGCACGGTCGCCCCATGCGGTGCCACTTGGGGCCGCAACGATATCCGCATGGGCGGATTATGGCATCGACGCCGGCGCGGCCAAACTGGCCTTCAGGCGAGACTCTTTGAGAGGAAAGCGGGAGGAAAAAGAAAAGAAGGGGGGGAAGAAAAGAAGGGGAAGAAAAAAGAAAAGAAGCAGGAGAAAAAGGAAAAGTCCGTGACACGCATTTGCTGCGATCCGCTCGTTAACCATGACGTCTGGATCGCGATTCTCGCGATGCGCGAAATCACTTTACAGCCGCGTCAATTCATCTTAGGTTGAAGATAAATTTCAGCAAATTTTAACGATAATACAATTCTCGCACAGGAAGATGGGGTGTGGCAATGCGTGCGAAGCGGGTGGTGCGGCGGACCGGTTCCGCCGACGGTCGCGAGCATTCATTCAACCGGCGGCAGCAGGTGCGCGCCGCCGCTGAGCGGTCCAGAGTTCAACCGCCGGCTGTTGCCAACGTGCCGCTGCGTATCATCGCGAACCGCCCGGCCGTCCGGCCGGCGGCCGGTCGCCTCTACGCGACGACGGCACTGTGCGGCATTCTCGGCGCCGGCCTTCTCGCCACGGTGTAGAGCACGCCCGTCCGGGCGCAGACGGTGCCGGCTGGTGCGCTGCCGACCGGTGGCACCGTCGTCCATGGCGATGCGACGATCAATCAGTCGGGCACTCAGCTCGACATTAACCAGTCCACGCAAAAGGGCATCATCAACTGGCAGAGCTTCAGCATCGGCGCCGATGCGCATGTGCGCTTTAACCAGCCCGACGCCAGTTCAATCACGCTCAACCGCGTGACCGGCGGCGACCCTTCGCACATCCTCGGCCAGCTCACCGCCAATGGCCAGGTAATGCTCATCAACCAGAACGGCATCCTGTTCGGCGCTGGGGCGAAAATCGACGTCGCCGGCCTCGTCGCGACGACGTCGGACATCTCCGATTCCAACTTCATCAACGGCAACTACAATTTCGCCGCCATGCCGAATGCCGCGGGCGCCGTCGTCAACGAGGGTGAGATCACCATCCGCGACGGCGGCCTTGCCGCGCTCGTTGCACCCACCGTGCGCAATTCGGGCACGATCGTCGCCAAACTCGGCCGCGTCGCACTCGCGGCGGGCGAGACCTTCACGCTCGATTTCTACGGTGACCAGCTCGTGCAGTTCGCCGTGCCGGCGTCGGCCGGCACGGTCAGCATCGAAAACAGCGGCAAGATCCACACCGACGGCGGCAAGGTACTGCTCTCGGCGGCGACGGCCAAGGGCGTGGTCGACGGCGTCATCAACATGGACGGCATCGTCGAGGCGCGTAGCGTCGGCGTGAAGAACGGCGTCATCGTGCTCGACGGCGGCGAGGCCGGCACGGTCAACGTCGCCGGAACGCTCGATGCTTCCGATAGCGTGACGCTGAATGCGCAGACGGTCAACCTGAACGCCGCAATCACGCTCGATGCGTTGGCTACCCTCAGCGGCAATGCCACTGAGGTCAACGTCGGGTCGGGCGGCCTCATCCAGAACGGCGTGGACGTGGCGGCTGCCGGTGCCACCGTGAACGTCGCGGCCGGCACCTATGCGGAAGCCGTGACCGTGAACAAGCAGGGGTTGACGATCAGCGGCGCGGAAGGCGCGAAGCTGGCGGTCGCCGAAGGTCAGACCGGCTTCACCATCGCTGCCAACGACGTCACCGTCGAGGGTATGGAAATCGTCGGCCCCAACGACGCTACCTACACCGCCATCGACTGGGATGCGACGCCCAACAGCTTCGGTGTCTGGGTGAACCCCAACGTCACCAACGTGACGATCCGGGACAATACGATCCGTGACGTTCGTACCGGCATATACGTCAACAATGGTGTCTCCGGTACGATCACCGGCAACGTCATCGACAACACCAAGGGTGGTGTCCTCGTGCGCCAGGACGGCTCCACGGTGACGATCACCGGCAACCGTGAGGACGCCGTCGGCAACGAATGGGGCATCGTCTATAACCTCGGCAACGTCGAAAAACTGGGAGAAGAGGCGGATGCGACGCGCCAGGCCTTCCTGCTCGACACGAGCGGCGACAACGATGGCATGAGCGTGCTCGACCGCGGCTATAGCAAGTCGAACCGGACGCACGTGTTCGTCGACGACGATTCGACGGCGACCGATGCTGACGATTTCGGATTCGGCAATGGCCTCGGCAACGCCAATCAGGCGCTCAAAACGATCGCCCAAGGCATCGACGCTGTGGTCGCCGGCGGCACCGTCACCGTCAGGGCCGGCACCTACACAATGAGAGCGTCACCATCGACAAGGCGCTGACGCTCAAGGGGGCCGGCGCGGAGGACACCATCATCGACCCGACGTCGGGTAACGGCATCAACGTGACCGGAAACATCGGCACGGATGCCACCGTCGCCATAGCCGATCTCACGGTTCAGGGCGGCGCGACCGGTATCCGGGTCGCCGATGATGCGAACCTCGGGACGATCCGTCTCGATGGCGTCGTGATCCGCGACAACGCCAACCACGGCTTCATCACGAACAACGGCGGTTCAAATCCGTCCACGGTTGCCAACGTGGTCATCGAGAACGCGGTGTTCGAGGGGAACGGATTCGGCAATGGTTCGGCCGATATCAACCTGTTCCTCTTCAACGGTAACGCGACGCTCCGGAACGTCGACATCCTCGGCACGCGCAGCACCGATGTGGCGTCGGCGACCGACTATGGCCTTCAGATCCGGGGCAACGGACGGCTGCTGGGCGCTACCGATACCGTTCAGCCGTCCGGCAGCATCACGCTCGAGGACGTCCGGATCGCCGGCACCTACAAGAAGGCGCATCTGGCCATTCAGGACTACAGTGATCTTAGCGGCGTCTCGATGACCGACGTTCAGCTCGGCGGCGCCGTTATAGGTACCGTTGCCGGCGACGTCACGGAGTCGGCCGCTGGATGGGGGGCGTTCTTCAGCAGCGAGACGAAGGGGACGCTGAATCTCGGGAACACGAATTTCGCGGGGCACAGCGGATCGTTCGACATCAATCTCGGCAACGACACGTCGGGCCTCGAGATCGACGCGACGGGTATTCGGGTCGAAGGTGTCGCCGTCGCCGATATGAGCACTTCCGAGCTGTTCGACGTCGAGGACCGGATTGCCCACAAACTCGACGAATCGCCGCACGCCCTCGGCTTCGTCCGGGGCAAGGAGAATCAGGTCTACGTCACCCGGAACAGCGGCAGCATCCAGCGCGGAATCAATGCAGCGGATTCGGGCGATGTTGTGAATGTTCAGTCCGGCATCTATAACGAAAATCTGACGATCGATAAGGCGCTGACGCTCGACGGCGAAGGGGCGGACACCACGAAATTGGCATCCTCCAACGCTGGTAAAGGGACGGGCATCACCATCAGTGCTTCGAACGTGACCGTCCAGAATCTGGGAATCAGCGGTTACCAGAATGGTGCCTTCCTTACCGGCACGATCGAGAACGTCACCTTCGCCAACCTCGCGTTTGCGAACAACAGATACGGCGTGACGTTCAACAAGCCTGACGCGAAGGTCGACGGCTTCACGATGCGTGACAGCACGATCACCGGTGGCACGATCGGCGTGAGCCAGGACACCAATCTCGGGGCAGACAACACCCCGACGAGCCTGCTCACGAACGCCCTGTTCGAGCGCGTGCAAATCAGCGGCGCAAGCTTCCAGGGAATGCATTTCGAAGCGGCGGACAATCTCGTCCTCACCGACGTCACGGTCACCGATTCCGGCAATGTCGGCTATGAAGATCAAGACTACAATTACGGCCACGGCATCGACATCAATCTGAAGTTCGCCGACTACAGCTCGATCACGTTCAACAACGTGGTGGTCGAGAACTCGGGCTACAGCTCCGGCCGATCCACGGGGGCTGCCGTCGTGATCAAGACCCGCGGCGGACCGGGCGACTCATCCAGCTACACGAAACGTCCGGCGACACTTCAGGCTCTGAACATCAACGGCGGCCGAATCGAAGGATCGCAGGGCCAGGGGCTCCGCATCGAGGACCTGAGCAACGGCGAAGGCGGTCAGCCGACCGTCCGGATCGACGGGATGCGGTTCGCCGACAACGGCATGGACATCGTCGTTGCCGGCAAGACGAACGTCGATGCGACCGGGGCCACCTTCGAAGGGGCCGCGGACGGCTTCGCGATCGAGGATCGCGTCTATCATGCGCTCGATCAGGCCGGGTTGGGTCTCGTGACTTGGGACGCTGGCCATATCTACGTGACCCAAGACAGCGGCAGCATCCAGCGCGGATTGGATGCGGCCGATGCGGGCGATACAGTGCATGTCGGTGCTGGAACGTTCGCTGAGAATTTGTCGGTGACCAAAGACGTTACGGTCGTGGGGGCGGGCACCGGCATTACGACGATCAATCCGGCTTCAAACACGAAGTCCGGGTCCAATCCAACGCCCGACAGCGGCTGGATCGTGGTTGGACAGGACGTCGAGTTCAACCTCAGCAACGTCACGCTCGACGGCAGTGGTTACCAGATCTACCACGGCATCTTCCATCAGGGCCACGGCACGATCGACAACGTCGCGTTCAGGAACATCCAGTACAACAAGTACACCGGCATTGCCGTCCGCGTGCTGGGTGGTCCGACGGCCGGCGACGTCGACGTCATGAACTCGACGTTCGAGAATATCGGTCGCATTGGCGTCCATTTCGGCAACGCCAGCACCGGCAGCTTCATCGGCAACGTCTATACGGGCAAAGGCGACGGCGACCATCTGGACTACGCCGTCGAGGTCGGGCGCGGCGGCAAGGCCGTCATCCGCAACAACACCATCACCAACAATACCGGTGTAGCGGCGAGCGACGGCTCGACGTCGGCCGGCATCCTGGTGACGACGTACTATCCGCCAGCCGGCACTCAGGCGATCATCGAGAACAACTTCATCAATGGCAACGCCGTCGGCATCAAGGTTGGCTACGACGACAACGACCAGAGCGTCGTCACGATCACCGGCAACGACCTGTCGGGCAACGGCAAGGCGATCGTCAGCACGAACCCCGTCGTCGACGCGTCCTATAACTGGTTCGGCGTGACGACGCCCGAGGCAGTACAGCAATTGGTCGAGGGGCCGGTGCAGTTCACGCCGTTTCTGACGAGCGGCGTGGACACCAGTGCTGCCGTCGGTTTCCAGGGCAACATGGCGGCGATTTTCCCGTTGCCGGAGCCGCCGCTGCCGCCGAACGTCGATGACGTGGCCAGCAAGGCGCCGCCGATTCCACCGAGCGTCAACACGGAGACGCCGCCGCCACCACCGGCACCGCCGTCGACTCCGGCCAACGTCTTCAAGAGCGACGCGCCATCGAACCCGTTCAACCAGACCTTCAGTCTGGGGGGCGGCAATCCGCCGGCGCCGCCGGCCCCGCCGCAGGGCAGCCAGCCCCAGGGCGACACCGCTCAAGCGCCGTCTCAGCCGCCGCAGACGCCCAACAACATCGAAGCGCCGAGCGGCGGCGTCGATCCCACGGGACCGTCTGATGTCGGCGGCGACCTGAACGAGACGAACCCCGGCGCCGAGGAAGCGACCCAGTTCGCCAACAACCTGCTGAACAACTTCTCGGTTGGAGGCGGGAACAGTGGCTCGAACGACAACGCGGACAACGGCTCGAACGACAACAGCAACAATAGCAGCAACAACACCGGTAATGCCGGCGAGAGCGGCGAATCCGGACAGAAATGAGCGTCTCAGCGATGCGTAAACCCACCTTTCTCGACCGCGCGCGCAAAACGCGTGCGGCTGGCGCCGCCTTTTGCCTGATCGGCGCCGCCCTTGGCGCCGGCTTCGCCCATGCCCAGGTCGTCCCGCCGAGCGCCGACCCCGGCCGCATCGAGCAGCGGTTCGAGCAGCCCCGCGTGCCGCAGTCGCGCCCCGAAACCACGGTGCCCGTGCCGGGCGTCGCACCGGCGCCGGCGGAGGCCGCGCGCATCCGGTTCGAGCTCCGGCGGATCGAGATCCAGGGGCATACGGTTTACACCGACGCGGAGCTGGCCGAGACGTACCAGGACTTCCTCAACAAGGACGTCTCCCTTGCCGACATCTACACGGTCGCGGAGCGGATCACGGCGAAGTACCGCGCCGACGGCTATGTCCTGTCGCGCGCCGTCGTGCCGGCGCAGACGATCAGCGACGGCACCGTCCGCATCACCGTCGTCGAGGGATTCGTCAGCAACGTCATCTTCCAGGGCGAGCCGAACTGGCTGCACCAGACTTATGCGGAAAAGATCAAGGCGTCGCGGCCGCTGCGCTTTTCCGATCTCGAGCGCTATCTGCTGCTCATGAACGACGTTCCGGGAACGGTCGCGCGCGGCGTGTTCGCGCCGTCGCGGGACGTACCCGGCGGGTCTGACCTCACGGTCGTGCTCGACCGCAAGCCGGTCGACGGCTTCGTCGGCATGGACAACCGCGGCACGCGGTTCTCCGGCCCGTTCCAGATCCTGACCGGTCTCGGCTTCAACGACGTGACGGGCATGGGGGAGCGGGTCACGCTCCGCTACATCACGGCGACGCAGACGGATGAGCTGCGTTATGGCGAGTTCGGCGCCGACGTGCCGATCTCGACCGAGGGGACGCGGTTCCAGCTGATCGCGAGCCGCAGCAACACGCACTCCGGCTACACGCTGAAGCCGCTCGACGTGAAGGGTTACGGCACGACGGTAACCGGCCGTGTCACGCATCCGCTCATCCGCAGCCGCGAGCGGAACCTGAGCTTGTTCGGCAGCTTCACGGCCCGCGACTCGGAACAGGAGATCCTCGGTACCGAGAACTTCGACGATCGCCTGCGCATCGTCCGCGTTGGCGCCAGCTACGATTTCATCGATTCGTGGCGCGGCATCACGCTGATCGCCGTCGAGGTAAGCCAGGGCCTCGACGCGTTCGGTGCCCGCGAGACCGGCTCGTCGAACCTCTCCCGCGCGCAGGGGCGGAGTGACTTCACGAAGGTGACGCTCGATGTCTCGCGGCTGCAGAACATCGTCGGCAATCTCAACTTGTTCCTGGCATTCTCGGCGCAGAAGACGCCCAACCAGCCGTTGCTCGCGTCGGAGGAGTTCGGCCTGGGCGGCGCGCAGTTCGGCCGCGCCTACGATCCGTCCGAGCTGACCGGCGACGACGGCTGGGCGGCGCGGGCCGAGCTTCAGTACAACGACCCGATCCCGTTCGAGCTGATCCGCGGCTATCAGCTCTACGCCTTCTACGACGGCGGCGTCGTCTACAACCACGATGCCGGCAGCGAGCGTTCGGAAAGCCTTGCCTCGGCCGGAGTCGGGACGCGCTTCAACCTGACCGACCAGATTTCCGGCTATGTCGAGCTGGCGGTGCCGCTGACCCGCGGCGTCCAGGGCGTCAGCACCGAGCCCGACGAGCAGGACGATCCCCGCATCTTCTTCTCGCTCGTCGCCCGATTCTGACCGGGTAACGGGTGTCTTTGGGCGGGGATGCGAAATTCCAGGTTGACCCCGGCTGCCGCCGGCGGTTGAATCGGCGCCGGATGAGTGCGCCCGCCGGGTCTTGAGTACCCGCGCGGGCGCTTCCGTTTGGGCCGCGGTCGGCCCCGTCCCGCGCCTCGTGCCGCCTGTCCCAACATGTCCCACGGGTCCCGACCTGTCCCACTGTCCCGTCGTCCCGTCTCGCGAAAGGTGAGACGGGTGCGACGCGTGAGAACGACGAAACTCGTGAGACACACGAAACTCGTGAGACGGACGAGACTCGTGAGACTTGCGAGACGGGCGAGATTCGCGAGACGGGTGAAACTCGCGAGACGGGGGAGATACGTGAAACGGGTAAGTCTCGTGAGACGGTGCGACGGTCGTGGCAACGGGGCGGCGGTACGACCGCGTCCGTCCCATCACGGGACAATGGGGCGGGACCGGTCCATCGCCCCGTCCCGCACCTTGTAACCCGTTACTGGATAACGATTTTCGGTGCCGGGCGGGCACCCGCCTGTTGGGACAGCTTGTCCCACACCCGGTCGGCGATGCGGCGATAGGCCCGGCCGTGCTCGCTGTCCGGGTCGCTCACGACGATGGGGCGTCCGCTGTCGGACGTCTCGCGGATGACGATGTCGAGCGGCAGTTCGCCGAGGAACTCGGTCCCCAGCCGCTCCGCCTCGCGCCTGGCGCCGCCGTGGCTGAAGATGTCCTCGCGGTGGCCGCAGTTGCGGCAGACGTGATAGCTCATGTTCTCGATGATGCCGAGCACGGGCACGTCCACCTTGCGGAACATGTTGAGCCCCTTGCGCGCATCGATAAGGGCGATGTCCTGTGGGGTCGAGACGATGATCGCACCCGACAGCGGTACGCGCTGCGCCATGGTGAGCTGGGCGTCGCCCGTGCCGGGGGGCATGTCGACGACCAGCACGTCGAGCTCGCCCCACGCCACGTCGCGCAGCATCTGTTCGAGGGCGCCCATGACCATCGGCCCGCGCCAGATCGTCGGCGTGTCTTCGGGCACGAGGAACCCCATCGACATCACCTTGACGCCGTAGTTCGCCATGGGCTGGATGGTGCGGCCGTCCGGTGAATGCGGCCGTCCGGTGATACCCATCATGCGCGGCTGCGACGGGCCGTAGATGTCGGCATCGAGCACGCCGATCTTGAGCCCCTTGGCGGCGAGCGCGAGCGCGAGATTGGTGGCGGTGGTCGACTTGCCGACCCCACCCTTGCCGGAGGCCACGGCGATGATGTGCCTGACGCCTGGAACGAGCTGCCTGCCTTCGCTGCCGGGGGGCCGCTGGGGTTGTCCGGCGCCGGCGCTGCGCTGCGCCGTCAGCACCGCCGTCACCGACAGGACGCCGGGGATGGCCTCGACGGCCTTTTCCGCTGCCTTGCGCAGCGGCTCCAGATGCGGGCCACGCTTCGCATCCACCTCGATCGCGAAGGTGACGTGCCCGTCACGGACCACGAGACCCTGGACCATGCCGAGCGTGACCACGTCCTGTCGGCGGTCGGGATCGATCACGCGGCGAAGGGCGTCCAGAACTTGCGCTTCCGTAAGGGGGGTCGACACGGTCCAGTCCTTGATTTGCCTTGTTTTGCCCCAATATCTGGTCTTAATGCCCAAGATATGGTGCGGGCAGGCGGGGATCGTTTCGCGAGAGTTGATACTAATGATATAAGGCCGGGCCCGTCGATTTGAAAGCGTCGAAGGGCGGGCGCGCCCGTACCCGGGGTGAGCCGAGACGGAACAGGAGGTTGGGAACAGACGATGCCGTGGTCGAACCAAGGTGGCGGTCCGTGGGGTGGCGGTGGTCGTGGCCCCAATCCGTGGGGGCGCGGCCCGAGCGGTCCGCAGCCGCCCAATATCGAGGAGCTGCTCAAGCGCAGCCAGGAGCGAATGCGCCAGGTCATGCCCGGCGGCTTCGGTTCGGGCAAGGGCATCGCCCTCATTGCGGTTCTGCTTGTCGCCGCCTGGATCCTGTTCGGCGGTCTTTATCGCGTGCAGCCGGACGAGCAGGGCGTCGAGCTGCTGTTCGGCAAGTGGGTGAACACCACCGGGCCGGGCCTGCATCTCTGGGCGCCGCCGCCGATCGGCTCGGTGCTGACGCCGAAGGTCACGCGCATCAACAGCATGGACATCGGCTTCCGCAGTGCGCCGGACGGTCGCGGTCGCTCGCGTTCGGTGCCGGAGGAAGCGCTGATGCTCACCGGCGACGAGAACATCCTGGATATCCAGTACACCGTGTTCTGGCAGATCAAGGACGCCGGGCAATACCTCTTCAACATCTATTCGCCCGAGGCGACGGTGAAGGCCGCGGCCGAGAGCGCGATGCGCGAGGTGATCGGCACCGTCCAGGCGCAGTTTGCGCTGGCCGAGGGCCGACCGCAGATCGAGCAGAACACGCAGGATCTGCTGCAGCGGATTCTGGACGACTACGGCGCCGGCATCCTGATCACGGAGGTTCAGCTGCGCGGCGTCGAGCCGCCGCAGCAGGTCATCGACGCCTTCCGCGACGTGCAGCGCGCGCAGGCGGACCGCGAACGCGCCCGCAACGAGGCCGAAGCCTACCGTAACGACATCGTGCCGCGTGCCCGCGGCGAGGCGCAGCGCATGATCGAGGAGGCCGAGGCTTATCGCCAGCAGGTGATCGCCGCCGCACGAGGCGACGCGGCGCGCTTCATCTCCGTCTACGAGGCCTACAAGCAGGCCCAGGACGTGACCAAGCAGCGCCTCTATATCGAGACGATGGAGGAAATCCTGCGCAACGCGACCAAGATCATCGTCGACCAGTCGGCGATGCAGCAGGGGGTCGTGCCCTATCTGCCGCTCACTGAACTGCAGCGCCGCATTCCCAGGCCGACCACAACTTCGGAACCGTCCGAGTCGCAGCAGACCATCACGCCGCGGCCGGCGCCCGCACCGCAGCAGGGAGGCCGCTGATGAAGCGTCCCGTTCTCGTTGCCGTCGGCGTCATCGCCGCGATCGTGCTTATCGTTCTGTGGGCGTCGGTGTTCACCGTTCACCAGACGCAACAGGCGCTGGTCCTGCAGTTCGGCGAGCCGCGACGGGTCGTGCAGGAGCCCGGCCTCCACTTCAAGCGGCCGTTCCTCGAGAACGTCGTCTACTTCGACAAGCGGCTTCTCGACTTCGATGCCGAGGCGCAGGAAGTGATCATGCTCGACCAGCGGCGCATGGTCGTCGACGCCTTCGCACGCTACCAGATCGTCGACCCGCTGCTGTTCTATCAGACGGTCGGGACCGAGGCGAACATGCGTGCGCGTCTGGCGGCGATCGTCAACGCCAGCCTGCGCAACGTGCTCGGCTCGGTGCCGTTTTCGGCGGTACTGTCGCCCCGTCGCGGCGCGCTGATGCGGCAGATCAGCGAGCTCGTCATCGCCGAGGCCAAGCCCTTCGGCGTGGAGGTGAAGGACGTGCGCTTCATGCGCGCCGACTTCCACCCGGACACCAGCCCGGCGATCTATGCGCGCATGCAGACCGAACGCGAGCGCGAGGCGCGCCAGGAGCGCGCGCTGGGCGCCGAGACGGCGCAGCGCATCCGCGCCGAGGCGGAGCGCGAGCGCACTGTCATCCTCGCCGAGGGGCAGCGTCAGGCCCAGACGCTGCGCGGCGAAGGCGATGCCGAGGCGACGCGGATCTACGCCGAGGCGTTCAGCCGCGACCCGCAGTTCTATGCCTTCTACCGCTCGCTCCAGGCGTACCGCCAGGCGATCAACGAGGGCACCACGCTCGTGCTGACGCCCGAGACGGACTTCTTCAAGTTCTTCCGCGACGTCGGCATGCCGCCGGCGCCGGGCACGGCCGAAGAGGAACAGGGACAACAGCCCGGCGCGCGTCAGGGGGCTGCGCCGCGTTGAGCGCAAGCCGGGTCGGGAACGGCGAACCGACGTCCCCGGCCCGGCGTTTTCTGTGCCGAATCATGCCATACGGCTGCCCCAATCGGTGCGTACACGGCATTACCGCAGGGCCCGCGTGTGGACGGCCGATCGCCGCAGGGTTAGCATCGGGAACGCCCGCCGCCGATCCGTCGGTGTGCCCAAGGGGTTGAAGAGACAAGGAGATTACAAGTGATCGCACGTTTCGCCGCTGTCGGGGGCCGGACGTCGGATCTGGTCCGTCGCGGGCTCGTGGCGTGCGCTGCGCTGGTCTTCGCGACCGGTGCGGCCCTCGCCCAGGCGCCCCAGGCTGCGGAGGGTCGCCCGGCGCTCGGCACGAATGCGCCGACGCCGCCGATGCCGAGCTTCGCCGATCTCGCCGAGCGTCTGCTGCCGGCTGTCGTGAACATCTCGACGACGCAGACCATCCGTCCCGACCGCAACCAGCGGCGCGGACCCGACATCCCGCAGTTTCCGCCGGGTTCGCCGTTCGAGGAGTTCTTCAGGGAGTTCTTCGACCGGCAGCGACCCGATGCGCCGCCGCGGCGCGCGCAGTCGCTCGGCTCCGGCTTCATCATCGACGAAGCGGGTTACATCGTCACCAATAACCACGTCATTGCCGATGCGGACGAGATCAAGGTGACGATGCAGGATAACACGCAGCTCAGCGCGAAGGTGGTCGGACGCGACGCCAAGACCGACTTGGCGCTGCTCAAGGTCGACTCGCCGAAGCCGCTGCCGTTCGTCAAGTTCGGCAACTCGGACGAGGCGCGGGTCGGCGACTGGGTGATCGCGATCGGCAATCCGTTCGGGCTCGGCGGCAGCGTGACGGCGGGCATCATCTCGGCGCGCCAGCGCGACATCAATGCGGGCCCCTATGACGACTTCATCCAGACTGATGCCTCGATCAATCGCGGCAATTCGGGCGGCCCGTTGTTCAACCTCGCGGGCGAGGTGATCGGCATCAACACCGCGATCTATTCGCCCTCGGGCGGCAGCGTCGGCATCGGCTTCGCCATTCCCTCGGCACTGGCCAAGCCGGTGCTCGAACAGCTGCGTGAGTTCGGCAGGGCGCGGCGCGGCTGGCTCGGCGTCAACATCCAGACCGTGACGGAGGAGATCGCCGACAGCCTCGGCCTCGACAAGCCGAGGGGTGCGCTGGTCGCGCGCGTAACCGAGAAAGGTCCGGCCGAGCAGGCGAAGATCGAGCCCGGTGACGTCATCCTCAAGTTCGACGGACGCGAGGTGACCGAAATGCGCCGCCTGCCGCGCATGGTCGCCGAGACCCCGGTGGGCAAGACGGTGCCGGTGGTCATCTGGCGCAAGGGCAAGGAGATGACGGTCCAGGTCAAGATCGGCGAGCTCGAGGACACCGAACAGATGGCCGCGGCGGCGCCGGGCGGTGATCGCACACCCAGTGGCCCGCCCGCGAGCACGGTCGAGACGCTCGGCATGTCGCTCGCCACGCTCACGCCGGAGCTGCGCGAGCGCTACGAGATCGACGAGAAGACCAAGGGCGTCGTGATCACCAAGGTCGACGAAGGATCGCCGGCGGCCGAGCGGGGGCTGCGGCCGGGCGAGGTGATCGTCGAGGTCAACCAGGAGCCCGTCTCGTCGCCGCAGCAGGTAGTGGACAAGGTCAAGGAGGCGAAGTCGCAGGGGCGGCGCGGCGTGCTCGTCATGGTCGATCGCCAGGGCGAACAGCGCTTCGTCGGCCTCTCCGTCGACAAGGACTGACCGGCGGTCCCGCCGCCGGACCGGCGGCGCGCACCATCCTGCTCGAGGGCGGGCTTCGGAAGAGGCCCGCCCTTCCTGTTTTGCATCGCCCAGAAACGCGCCGGTTCGTCGGGACGGAAAGAGAGCTCCGCGGTCGAGCCGCCCGACCGATCAACCGATTGTCATCACCGGACGGGTCGTGATTAGATGGCGCCGAAACCAAGCAAGAACATGAGTTTCGGGAGGGAACGGCGATGTCGGACACGATCAAGTACAGCCTTGAAGAAAACGAGATGCCGCGGGCGTGGTACAACCTCGCGGCGGACCTGCCGACGCCGTTGCCGCCCGTTCTCCATCCCGGCACGAAGAAGCCGATCGGGCCTGATGATCTCGCGCCGCTCTTCCCGATGGAGATCATCAAGCAGGAGGTTTCGACCGAGCGCTATATCGAGATCCCCGACGAGGTCCGTGACATCTATCGGCAGTGGCGGCCGTCGCCGCTTTACCGCGCACGCCGACTCGAGAAGGCGCTCGATACGCCGGCGCGCATCTACTACAAGTACGAAGGGGTCAGCCCGTCCGGCAGCCACAAGCCGAATACCGCTGTTCCGCAGGCCTACTACAACAAGAAAGAGGGCGTGAAGCGGATCACCACCGAGACCGGCGCGGGCCAGTGGGGGTCGTCGCTCGCCTTCGCCGGCGCCCTATTTGGCATTGCCGTCGACGTCTACATGGTGAAGGTCTCGTTCCAGCAGAAGCCTTATCGGCGGGCGCTGATGGAAGCCTATGGCGCGCGTTGCGTCGCCAGCCCCTCGGAAGAGACGGAATCGGGACGCGCCATCCTCGCGAAGAACCCGGACTCGACGGGCAGCCTGGGCATTGCCATCTCCGAGGCCGTCGAGATGGCGGCCAAGCGCGACGACACGAAATACGCGCTCGGCTCGGTGCTCAACCATGTTCTGATGCACCAGACCGTGATCGGCGAAGAAGCCATCCTTCAGCTCGAAAAGGCCGGCGACTATCCGGACGTCATCGTCGGCTGCACCGGCGGCGGCAGCAATTTCGCGGGTATCGCCTTTCCGTTCCTCGGCCGGCAGCTCCGCGGTGGCAAGAAGGTGCGGATTGTCGCGGTGGAGCCGGCGGCATGTCCCAGCCTGACCCGCGGAAAATACGCCTACGACTTCGGCGACACGGCGCATCTCACGCCGCTCGTGAAGATGCACACGCTGGGCTCGACCTTCGTGCCGCCGGGCTTCCATGCCGGCGGCCTGCGCTACCACGGGATGGCGCCGATGATCAGCCACGTCAAGGAACTCGGGCTGGTCGAAGCCGTCGCCTACGAGCAGACCAAGGTCTTCGAGGCCGGCGTCATGTTCGCGCGCACCGAAGGCATCCTGCCGGCGCCGGAGGCGAACCACGCGGTGAAGGCGGCGATCGACGAGGCCCTGCGCTGCAAGCGCGAGGGTCGAAGCGAAGTGATCCTGTTCAACCTGTGCGGCCACGGCCACTTCGACATGCAGGCGTACATGGACTACTTCGCCGGCAAGCTCAAGGACCTTCAGTACGACGAGAAGGAGCTGGCCATGGCGCTCGCCGGCCTTCCGTCCGTGCCGGAGGCGGCCGAGTAGCACTACGGGAATCCGTCGCGATCGCGCCCGTCCGGTGCCGCGGGCGCGATCTTTGTTTGCGGGTGGCGGCCAGTCTGGCCTTGCATCGCCCGCATCGGCGGATGGCATAATCGATCCGCCGATGACATGTCTTTCGAATCCCTCACTGCATGATCAGCGAAACTGACGTTCTGTTGGTTGTCGATGTCCAGAACGACTTTTGTCCGGGCGGCGCACTGGCGGTGCCCGACGGCGATCAGGTCGTCCCGGTGATCAATCGTCTCGTGCCGCGTTTCGCGCACGTGATCCTGACGCAGGACTGGCATCCGCGGGGGCACTCGTCGTTCGCGTCTACCTATCCCGGCCGCAAACCGTTCGAGACGATCGATCTGCCGTACGGAAAACAGGTGCTGTGGCCGGATCATTGCGTGCAGGAAACGCCGGGTGCCGCCTTCCATCCCGACCTCGACATGCGGCGGGCCGAACTGATCGTGCGCAAGGGATTCCGGCGGGAGATCGATTCGTACTCCGCCTTCTTCGAGAACGACCGCAAGACGCCGACGGGGCTCGGCGGATGCCTGCACGAGCGCGGCTTCACCCGCGTCTTTCTGGCGGGGCTCGCGACGGACTTCTGCGTGCGCTATTCGGCCGAGGACGCGCGTACGCTCGGTTTCGAGGTCGTCGTGATCGAGGACGCCTGCCGCGGCATCGACACGAACGGCTCCATGCAGGCCGCGTACGCGAGCTTTGCCGAACGCGGCGTACAGTGGCTCTGGTCGAACATGCTCGAGTAGCGTGGCGATCGGTCACATCGCCTGACCGCCGCCGGCGAGATCCTTGGGCTTCGAGCCGCCGGGTCTGCGGGCGGCAGCGGCCGGCGGCGGGGCATCGGTCGTCGCGGCCGGCTTCCTGATCTCCGGGATCACGATGTCGCGACCCGCGAGCGAGACCTTCCGGTACAGCGCGCGCTCGTATTCGTAGCGCGGCGGATAGGGCTTGCAGCAGTCGAACCCGACCTTGGCGCCGAGATAGTTCGGGAAGCTCGGATTGAGGCCGTGACCGAACGCGTTATCGATCACGACGATGCCGGTACGCGGATCGAGACGCGTCGCCATTGCCCATTCCACGTCAGAGGCGTTGCGGATGTCGACGTCGTCGTCGACGACGGTCACCATCTTCAACGGCGGGAACGCCGCGAAGGTCGCGAGCAGCGCTTGCTTCGACCATCCCGCGCGCTTCTGCTCGATCTGCACGACGGCATGGTAGAAGCCGCTGCCGCCGTGTGTGAAGTAGACGTCCTTCACCCCGGGGACCTGCCGGCTGACGAGGGCCAGCACGTTGGCTTCGCCGAGCAGCCCGACGGAGTTGTAGACCTCCTTGCCCGACAGGATGGTCTGGAACACCGGGTTGCGCCGGCGGTGGATTTTCCGGACATGGACGACGGGCCGGGGTTCGCGCTTTGCGTAATAGCCGGTGACCTCGGCGAACGGTCCTTCCTCGCCGAGCTCCCCCGGGATGATCTCGCATTCGAGCGCATACATGGCGTGCGCGACCAGCTCGACGTCGGACGTATCGCCGGGCACGAGCTGCAGCGGCGCGCCATGGACCTCCGAGGCGATGCCGAGTTCGTCGGTATCGGCGGGGGCTGCTTCGGCCGGCGTCGCCGCGGCGAAGTGGAGACCCGGCCCGACGCCGACATTGATGGAAAAGTGCAGGGACTTGCCCCTGGCCGCGGCCTTGTTGAGGTAGAGTTCCAGGTGCCGCCCGGCGTCGATGTTGACGTGCAGCGTGTTCTCGTTGACGACCATGAAGCGCTGGATCGAGGCGTTGCGTACGCCGTTCTCCGGATCGCGGGCGATCACGACGCCGGCATCGAAATAGGGGCCACCGTCCTTTTCGGCGTGCACCGGCACCGGCAGTTTGTGCAGGTCGACCGTCTGCTCGGTGACCTCGCGGACCGGGCCGTCCGTGACCACCACGGGATCGATGGGGCGCTGCTGCCAATTCTTGATGCACTGGGACACGTATTGCGGCAGCGTGCGTTCCGGTTTGCCGAGCAGGTCAGCCAGGAGATCGCGTGACCAGTACAGTCCGGTGAAAACCGGCGCGGTATGGCCTTTCACCTTCTCGAACAGGATGGCGCGCGGGCCGCCTTCGAACTCGGCCGCGATGCCGGCAAGCTCGTAGGCCGGATCGACCTCGGACCTGACGCGCACGAGGCGCCCCATCGCATCGAGGTCCTCGATGATCAGCGCAAGATCGTGGATCCGGTTGGCGGCCATCGTTCCTCCCTCGTTCGACGTGGTTGCGGCCGGGACAGGTCGTCCGGCGCCTGTCCGGCGTGTTTTGTTGCTGTCGATGTTGCGCGGCTTCGTCGGCCGTTTCAAGCGCCGACGCCCGAGGCGATCCACGGTGCGTCTAGTTGATGAAAGAGGTGCGGCCCCCCGTGCCGGCGTGCGACATCAGCCGACCGGTCAGTCTTCGGGCGCGGCGGACTCGCGCTGCCTGTAGCCGCGGACCGGTTTCGCGCCGGGCTCGGCCTCACCCCAGCGCCTGACGAGATCGGTGTCGATGTCGAACAGGTCGAGGGCGCGGCCGACCGTGTGATCGATGATGTCGTCTACCGTCGTCGGAAGGGCGTAGAACGCGGGCACCGGCGGCAGGATGACCGCGCCGATCTCGGCGGCCTGCGTCATGGCGCGCAGATGCCCGACATGGAGGGGCGTCTCGCGGACCATGAGAACGAGACGTCGCCGCTCCTTGAGCGTCACGTCGGCCGCCCGCGTCAGCAGGTTCGACGTCGTGCCATAGGCGATTTCGGCGAGCGAGCGGATCGAGCAGGGGGCGACGATCATCCCGAGCGTCCGGAACGATCCCGACGCGATCGAGGCGCCGACGTCATGGATGGGATGGACCACGTCGGCGAGCTTGTGGACGTCGGCCACCTTCAGCTTGGTTTCATAGGCCAGCGTCATCTCGGCCGAGCGCGTCATCACCAGATGCGTCTCGACGCCGCGGCCGCGCAGGGCCTCGAGAAGGCGCACGCCGTAGATGGTGCCCGACGCCCCGCTGATTCCGACGACAAGACGCTTGGGTGCCATGCTTCGGTTCCTCTCGCATGGTGATTAGACCATTGCCGAGGTTGGCCGGGCAACCTTGCGTTCGGGGCGAGTCGAAAGCCGGGCCGGGCCCGCGATCGTGAGACGTCGGCGTCTACAACCGGTGGCTGCTGCGTCGTTAACGATTTCGACAGTTTTCTGCGCCACATTCGCTTCTGGAAAGGAGGCGATGTCTGTGCTTGCTCGAGCCTACGAGACCCGGTCGCAGCCTCATCGCGCCGCCGCATCGGTGCACAGCGGCCGCTTGTCATATGGGGCGAACGAGCATGTCTGCACCGTATTCAACATCTCGCCCTGGGGGGCCTGGGTGCGGCTTTCCCATCCGGTCGAGGTCTGGCGCACGGTGACGCTGTACATTGACTCGGTCGGAGCCCTGCACTGCCGCGTGCTGTGGCAGCGCGGCGATACGATCGCGCTGCAGTTCGTCCAGGACGCGAACTGGGTGAACGGCAAGATCCTGGCGTTTCCCCGTTAACCTGCGGTTCACCACGTCGGCGAACCGGGGCGCCCGCGATCCAGCTGCGTGCCGGCGTGCGTCTGTACGCGATTTTCTTCACGATTCCGCAAGGATTTCCGGCCGAGACTATCCCTAAACAGGAGGAGGCCGCCCGTGGCCCTTGGCGATGCACAGGCCCACGATGCGAAGGAACGGCGCGTGCACCCGCGCGATACGGTCGTCTATGGTGGCCGCCTCGCGTTCGGCGCACACGAGTTTCCTTGCACTGTCCTGAACATCTCCGCCGGCGGCGCACAGCTGCGGGTCGACCACGAGATCGGCGCCTGGACGATCGTGCCCCTGCATGTCGACCGTTTCGGGTCGTTTCACGCGCGGGTCGTTTGGCAGCGCGGCGACAAGGTCGGGGTGCAGTTCCTCGAGGATGCCGTTCTGGTGACGCGCCGCATCGTCGCCGGCGGCGGATGAGTTCCGCGTTTGGACCGGCCGCAATCCGTACCGGGCCAGGAACGCAAGCACGGCTCCGGTGGTTCATCCACGCAGTCGAAGAACCAGGAGCTGAGCATGGGCTATTGACAAGGACCGCGTCAAAGGCGCAGCCAAGCAGGTCAAGGGAAGCGTCAAGGAAGGCGTCGGCAAGATGACCGGCGATGCCAAACTTCGCAGCGAAGGCAAGGCCGACAAGGTCGAAGGCAAGGTGCAGAACGTCGTCGGCGGCGCCAAGGAAAAGGTCAAGGAAAGCTTGAGCTAAGCTGTTGGCTGCGAAGCCGGAGCGACGGCGCCACCCGTTTCGGCGGGCGGCGCCGTCCTCATTTCGGTGCGACCGACTGCTGTCGTTCAGTCGACGAACTGATCGCGGCGGTAGCCCTGGAGATAGAGGAGCGCGGTCAGATCGCCGTGATCGATCCGAAGCGGTGCTGCGGCCGCGACCGACGGTTTGGCCCGAAAGGCGACGCCTAGTCCCGCGGCGAGCAGCATGGGCAGATCGTTGGCTCCGTCGCCGACCGCGATCGTATCGGCGAGGTCGACCTTGCGGTCGGCCGCGATGCGCTTCAGCGCGTTGAGCTTGCCATCGCGGTTGAGGATCGGCTCGCGTACTTCGCCCGTGAGCGTACCTGAAGCGATCTCGAGGTCGTTGCCCTCGTCGTGGTCGCAGCCGAGCGCTTCTCTGACGATACGGGTGAAGAAAAGAAAGCCACCCGAGACGATCGCGGTGTAGGCGCCGTGTCGACGCATCGTCGCGATCAGGGTCGCAGCACCGGGCGTGATGCGGATGCCGCGCGCCGCCTCGTCCATGCGTTCGACAGGCAGGCCAGCCAGAAGCGCCACGCGCTCGCGCAGCGCGTCGCGAAAATCCAGCTCGCCGTTCATGGCCCGGCGCGTGATGTCCGCGACCGCATCGCCGAGGCCGATCATGGCGGCGAGGTCGTCGAGCATCTCGTTCTCGATCAGCGTGGATTCCATGTCCGCGAGCAGGAGCTTCTTGCGCCGGCGCGCCGCCGGCACGACATTGACGTCGACCGGCGCATGCCCGACCGCTGCGCGCGCACGCTTCAGCACCTCGGACGGCTCGGCGTGATCGAAGGAGATCTCGCAGGCGATGTCGGGCCCGAGCCACACGGGCCCCGATGCAGTGGCGCCGGCATCCGCCAGGGCGGAACGGGCAGCCGTGACGATGCTATGGTCGAGCAGCCGGCCGGCCGGATCGGCGGTCAGGACGAGGACGTACGACATTCGATGAAGGAAGACTGCGCAGAGGGCGAATTGCGTGCCGGGACTATGGGAAGTGACGCGCCGTATGGCAAGCGCGGTCGCGTCCCGCCGGTCGTCGTCGTCGCCGGACCGACTGCCAGCGGCAAGTCGGCCGCGGCCCTCGAGATCGCCCGCGCGTTCGGCGGTGTGGTCATCAACGCCGACTCCATGCAGGTCTATCGCGAACTGCCGGTCTTGACGGCGCAGCCGTCGCCCGAGGATCAGGCGCGCGTGCCCCATCGTCTCTATGGCGTGCTGGCAGCGGCCGAAGGCTGCACGGTCGGCCGGTGGCGGCAGATGGCGCTTGCCGCGATCGACGAGGTGCTCGCCAACGGGCGTCTGCCCGTCGTGGTCGGCGGCACGGGAATGTATCTCAAGGCCCTCATCGAGGGGCTGGCGCCGGTGCCGCCCATCGCCCCTGGGCTCCGTGCCGAGATCGCCGCCCGTGAGCGGGCGATCGGCACCGCGGCACTCCATGCCGAGCTGGCGCGGCTCGACCCGGTGATGGCGGCGCGGCTGTCGCCCAACGACTCGCAGCGCGTGCGCCGGGCCTATGAGGTGGTCGTCGCGACCGGTCGCTCGCTCGCCGATTTTCAACGGGCGCAGGCGCCGACGGCACTGACCTTCGTTACCTTGGTGCTGATGCCGCCGCGCGATCTTCTTTACCGCGCCTGCGATGCCCGGTGCGGCGCGATGGTCGCAGCGGGCGCGGTCGAGGAGACGCGGAAGCTCCTCGACCTGAACCTCGACCCGTCCCTGCCGGCCATGAAGGCGGTAGGGGTGCGCGAACTTGGCCGTTACCTGGCGGGGGAACTCGACCTCGACCGGGCAGTCGATCTGTTCAGGCAGGCCACGCGTCGCTACGCGAAGCGGCAATACACTTGGTTCCGCAATCAGATGCCGGGCGCGCGCGTTTTTGTTGCGCAATTTTCGGAAAGCCTGAGGTCTGAAATGTTTTCTTTTATTAGAAATTCGGTTGACCGACTCGGGATCAGCATTTAAGGTGCCGCTCCCCCGTCGGGCCGGCCTGCGCCGGTCCGAATACCGTTTGGGGAACCGACGCTGCCTTGAGGATTACG